>Ga0210410_10001080_pt1 | contig 26550 bp, 22 predicted proteins | sample IncBWC4MmetaG_FD_161058 | JGI IMG/M metagenome (GOLD analysis project Ga0210410, IMG submission 161058) | Forest soil microbial communities from Barre Woods Harvard Forest LTER site, Petersham, Massachusetts, United States - Inc-BW-C-4-M | ecosystem: Environmental > Terrestrial > Soil >... | reverse complement strand
CCGCACGGGGAACCAGCGACTCGGTTTCCGTGCGGGAGTTGAGTATTCCGGAACGCGCAGCCAAGGCGTTCCAGAAAGGGATGGATCGCCTCTCAAAAAATGACCCGGCAGGCAGCCTCGTTCATCTCCAACGCGCCACTTCCGAGTTTCCAAACTTTTATCAGGCTTATCATGCCATGGGTGTAGCTCAAATGAGCTTGGGACATGATGAAGAGGCTCAACAGGCATTTCAGAAATCCATCGACGCGAGTGGCGGCCATTACGCGGAACCGCATTTCGGCTTGAGCGCGCTTCTGTGCAATCAGCAAAAATTTACTGAGGCTGAGCCGATCATCCGAAAGGCATTGGAACTTGCCCCGAGCTTCGGCCCGGGTCATTTCATACTGGCTTGGACGTTGTTTGGGCTGAACCGCCTGGACGAAGCGGAGAAAATTGCTCATGAGGCGTCGATACGAGCTCCCAAGTTCGCTCTGGCTCACCTGCTGTTAGCAAATATCTATAACCGTCGAAGTGATTATTCGGAAGTGGTGGCCGAACTGGATGCTTTTCTCAGACTCGAGCCGGATGGGCCACTGAGTGACCAGGTACGCGAAGTCCAGGAATCTGCTAAGCGGAAGCTTGCTCACTCTGTGGTCATTATCGCTGCGGCACGGGCCAAACCTTGAGCTGAGCTACTAATCAATCTGAATGAATGCGGCCGGAGTGCTGGATGAAGCGGAAGGTCGGTAGCAGTCGTTTTTTCTACGTAGGTCGGTTGAAACAAACGGTCATAAATTGGAGACCGAAAGATTTACAATTTTATTCCCGCCACTTAAACATCCCTGGAGCGGGGAATTATCCAAGAGCATGCGTGGTCTTACACACTGAAGACAATGAAATGTCTCGCAATTCGAAAACCGCATCGCACAAGGAGATTTGAAATGATCTGGGCTCGGCATTTGAAACTAGTAACGAAAATAGGGATTGCTGCTCTTGCGTTGGTCGCTTTGGCGACTAGCGGAAACGCGCAGGACGCACTCACAGGCAAGTTCACCCTGCCATTTGAGACTCATTGGGGAACCGCCACACTGCCGGCAGGCGATTACACTTTCGCTCTGCCGGTCACGGGCTTTCCTTACACACTTTACATCCAGGGAAAGGGAGGCAACGCGATTATTATGGCCGCTAGCGCCGACGAAAGAGTGGTTGCGGGCCATGCGCAACTGAACCTGGTAAACATCGCGGATGTGCAGAACGTCCAGACATTCGAGGCGCCGGAACTCGGGCTGACCCTTAGCTACTCGACGCCCTCGCAAAAGCACATGGGACACAACCTGGCCCACCAAAAGACGATGCCACAGACCGCGCCTGGAACTCAGGTCAGCGAAAACAAAACTTCATCCATCGCAGTCCAGATTGCGTCTCGCTAAGGAAAAAAGTCATGCAAGCCACTGCAAATGCCAGGTGCAGAAAGCTAGCGGTCGAATCCCTGGCAAGGCCCACTGTACAGAAGCGGCGTAGCCTGAATTGGGATGCGTATTCCCGCACGGAACGCATCTCGAAGAAGGCTGCGCCGCCAGTCTTTTCTCTCGCCAGCGATAAGCTGACCGAAGCGGAGATCATCCGGCGAGCCCAGGACGGCGATCCGGCAATGTTTGAATCTCTCTATCGGTTGCACAGCCGGCGCGTGTATGCGCTATGCCTGCGCATGGTAGGAAACACGACCGAAGCAGAAGATCTGACCCAAGAAGCCTTTTTACTTCTGCTCCGCAAGATTCACACGTTTCGCGGTGAATCTGCCTTCTCTACCTGGCTGCACCGGCTGGCGGTTAACCTCGTGCTCATGCGTCTCCGCAAGAAGTCTCCAGCTATGGTGTCGATCGAAGCGACTCCCGATCCCAACGATGAAACGGTTTCACCAAGCATCGATGTTGGGGGACCTGACTTGTTGCTGGAGGGATCGATTGACCGAATAAATCTCGCACGCTGCATCGCGCAGTTGCCGGTGGGCTACCGCACAATCTTTGTCTTGCACGATATCCAAGGATATCAGCACGGCGAGATTGCCGAGATATTGGGACGCTCGGTAGGCGATTCGAAGTCGCAGTTGCACAAGGCCCGCATGCGGCTACGCGAACTGCTCCACGAACTTCAGCGTGACAAGGCGCGGGATGAGCGCCTGTCAGCAGCTAAACTGCGTTCCCGATCCAGCGCGACTTTGGTCCCTCTAACGTCTTAGATACCGAACCCAGTATCTACACTGGTTACGCCAATCAAGCTGCAGTCAGGCACCATCCGGTATACATGCGACCAACAACGATTGATATTGAAGAAGGAGAGAAAGTGATAGTTCCAAGGTTTCTGATACCCGTCGGCGCCAAGTTGGCTGACATCGCGAGGCGGTGATACCCGGAAGCTATCCAGAAAGGTAGTTCTAGGAAATGAATGCGGGGGGGTACTTCGGAGTTCATTCAGTTTTCCAACCCACAGCCCAACCCACAAAAACCTACGTCTTATATGACTCCCGCGTAGTTTGGCAGTCCCCGCGGTCTTGTAAGTTATTGTAAAACCTAACCACGCTACCCTGATAAGGGCGAGGCCGGTGGTTCAAGTCCACCCAGGCCCACCATTCCCCTGTTTTCGCCCGTTCGAAGATCATGTCGAAGGGCTTTCTGTAGGTAGGATAAAGACTTACCGCGTCCACGGCGCAGTTCGATAGCACCATTCTGAGCAATTTCGCTTTTTCCTTCGGAGTCTGCGTAACGTACAGAGAATGAGCCTTATTCGCGAGTTCTAAAATGCGAACGCGGTCGAGCGCACGCTCGGGATTTTCCGCCTGTTCGAGCCCGCGCAAGGACGCCAAGAGCGCCTGTTCTTCCTCCTGCCATTCGGCGGACTTCGCCTCCCAAAATTCCTCCGTGATTTTTCCGTCCAGACGATCAACATACGCCTGCTCCAAGCGTCTGCGGAGTTGGGTCAACCGTTGGTGCATTCGTTCAGCGTGGCCCTTCCTAAGTGTTTCCTCGTGGGTTTTATCGGAGAGCAAGGATTCTTCAAGCTGCGCCAGAACGTCATCCGGGATTCGGATCGCCTGCAAGACCTGGCCGAGGCGCTCGGCCATGACTTCCTCACGAAAGTATGGCAGATCGCATTTGCCCCGATAACCCGTGCAACGGTAATACGTGTACTTCTGCTTTTTGAATTCAGCGGTGACGGCGCAGTTATCGTAGGCACAGCGAAGAAAGCCGGAAAATGCGAACTCGTGTATTTGTTTGCGAGGCCACGCTTTGTCGCTCAACACGTCGCGCACGCGCGAGAATATTTCAGGACTCACAAGGGGAGGATGCGTGCCTGCGTAGCTCTTGCCTTCCCATTCGTAAGTACCAATGTAGAAAGGATTCTTCAGTAGTTTTTCCAAATGCCACTTGGTGAAGACCTTGCCGTACTCCGCTTTGAAAAACTGACGCAAGCTGGCAAGCGAGTACATCCCTGTAGAGTAGAGTTCGAACATTCGCTGCGCGATCGGGGCGTTGCCTGGGTCAACCTCAATCGTGCGCAGCAATTTGTTGTTTCGGTACCCCAACGGTGGCCGGCTCGGGTAGATCCCTTGCGCGGCCTTTTCACGCATGCCCTTGCGCACTTCATCCCGCAGATTCTCGATGTAGTTCCGTGCGATCACAAGCTGAATGCCGTGCACTAGCTTGGCTTGTGATTTCGAGTCCTTGCTGATGACCTGGCCCTCTTTGGGAAGATGGATTTCAACGTCGAGGTCTTCTAGCGTCACGCAATCGCGAAAGTTGCGATACAGCCGGTCGGTTTTCTCCACCAGCACGACGCGGCACGCCTTGTGATCGCGCAGAAAGCGCACCATTTCACCGAATTGTTTTCGGCCAGTCGTTTTGGCGGTCTCCACATCCACAAATTCCTGCAGGACATTGAGCTCGTGGGTTTGCGCGTATTCGCGGAGAAATTTCAGTTGCGCAGGGATTGAAAAGCCCTCTCGCTCTTGGTCTTTGCTTGATACTCTCGCGTATAGGACGGCTTGTCTCATGTGGTCCTCGGCCTCGGTTGGCGTCCGCTGACCGTCTGCCAGTGTGGCTCACCTTGCGCCGATTCTAGCTGCATGTCAACGAGCGTCGCCGGCTTGCTGTTCCGATCCCATGCGTCGAGCAAGAGGAACATCGTCCGCAATGCGAGCAGATCATCGCCAGCGAGTTGCTTCCCCACTGTGGTCCCCTTGGCTGGGGACACCTCTCGCGCGTCAAGTAGTGGTGACGGCATGCTGTACGTTGGGAGGTGGGCTTCCTACGAGGAATTACGAGGAAGGCCGAAGGGGCGGCCTAGAGGAGTACCCCTCTACTTATACTAATGGGCAAGAAGTCCGAAAAACATTTCAGGGAGAATGAACTTTTTTTGCTTTTGGGGCTCCGGAGGGGCCCTGCCGATTTCCGATAGGCGATTTGGGCGGGAGCGACCCCGTGAGCACTTTTGGGCGGCAAAACCGCACAAACACCGGGGTCGCTCCCGCCCAAATCGAGGTTTTCGTCCACGGTCTTTTTTCGGACCACCAATCGCGCAAGCGATTCGTCGGCAAGCCTTTATCTCGACTCGCCGCAGAACGCGAAGGGTATGTTTCGACCAGAACACTGCGTGTGTTTCTGTGTTCTGGTTTTGGCTACTGGCCGGAGGGCCTTGTCGTCACTGGCTTTTTGCGTGGGTCGGGGCGCCGCAGGCGCCGAGAGCGTTCTTGAGATCCCAGATCGCGACACTCGTACCACCGTTTACCATAGCTGCAGCCAGCCACCGACCATCAGGACTGAGCGCGACGGTGCCATTGCCGAGATGCTCTTTGTAACAATACTGATTGCCGGTTGCGTCCCAAACGCCGAAACCGCCACTTGAGTAGGTAAAAATTAGTGTTCCGTCTTCGCTGAACGCAGCGAAGTTCGTATATCCGGGCCCTACCTTCGCAACTTCCTCTCCAGAGCTAAGGTGCACGAGTCGCGCATTCTTAGGGCCACCTACAACTGCAAGGTCCTTCTCAGGAAAGGCCGCAATTTGAGTCACGTAGTCGGGACCGTTAGGCACATCGCTGACCTTAGTCCAAGCCTTCGTATTCCATTCAATCAGGTGCTTGGCGTTGCCGCCTATGACGAACGCACCGTCGCGCGAAAACTTCCCCTGTTGCGTGCTTGTGAGAGTCGCGACCAGCTGCCCGGAAGAAACATCGAACACCAAATCATTTTCTCCGTTTGACGAGACATCCAATAGGCTTCCGGAAGAATTGAAGTCTAGCTGTTTTATCGTTCGCTGCACGCCCGGGGTGGAAGTTGTGAGGGACCACGGAATTCTCTTGACCAGTTTGGCCGTCGCCACGTCGTATATTTCGATGCCGTTCCCATCTTTCGCAAGAAGACGCCCGTCCGGGCTCAATGCAAGCGTGCTGCCGCCCGCCAACGAGCGAAACTTTGTTCGCTTTTCGACGTCCCACAGGTCGACGCGCCCCGGCGTACTTCCAACCGCCAATACCTTTCCGTCGCTGCTGAACGAGAGACTTCCCACCTGAATCAGAGACGAGCCTCCATATACCGCAAAAGAGCCGTTGGTTCCTCCCTTGCCGTCGCTCTCCATTGGGCCCAATACAACCCCACCCTTTTGCGGTTTCAAGTCCTTGTCGCGGAGTATGAAATCCGGTTCGGGAAACGACTTAGCGACGGGTTGCGGAGCAGCAGCCTTCTCCTGTCCTAACCCGAGAGCGGGCAAAACAAACAACGCCACGATGAAGATTGCTCGATTCATTGAAATTGTAAGATATAGCAAACTTTAACGATTGGCTAGTAGGGAGCTGGCTCGGCCACAGAATGTATTCCACCTAAAATGCAGTCCCCAGGCGAAGATCAAGAGTTCTAAGATCGTCAACTAGGGCCCACCATTCACTAGCCATGGCGTTTCACACCTACGTCTTAAAGAACCAATCCACCGGACGCTTTTACATGGCCACAGCGAAAACCTCACGAAGCGCATCTTCGAGCACAACAATAACCGGACGACAAGCGAACCCCGGCTGAAACAAATGTGTGCATCACAACCGAAGTTTTGTAAGGACTCGTTATGAGGGCCTTCGAAACCCCGCAGCAGACGTAGCCGCATTGAGACTAAGGTCATCGGAGGTCAGCGGTCCGCCGCTTTGCTGATGGTCATAGTGATGCTCGTACACTACGCGCGACCCGCTCCATTTTCGGAGAGTGCACCAACTCACAGTGCAGGTCCTACCGGAGATACCGACCAGATCGAGCGTCCACACAGAATGCCTCTCGTCTGCAGCATCTCCAGCAATTGCGGTCTCTCGGATGGATATCAAAAGGCCACCGATTTCGGACATTACGTGAAGCGGGACTAGAAAGTTAGCGAGAACTGAGCGGACTCTCGCTTTTCCACGCACCGGTCTTTCCGCGGTTTCGCTGCTCACCTCGATATCGTCGGCGTAAAAGACGTCGAAGATTTTAAGGTACTCTTCGAAGCTTTCGCTGATGTTAGCCTGAACGATGGCCGCGTTAAGGGTTCGCTCTCGGGTTTGGGAACTTATAAATGGATCAAGATCGATGTGATCGGCGGAGACGAAGCTCTGTTCTTTGGCCATTGAAGTTCCTCGATGGAGCAATCTGGATCGAAATGCATGGTGCCAGTGTCCTGGCTTCAGCGCCCATCAGCTTCGATGTCGTTTGAGACCGGTCGGTTTCAGTTATTTTGTGTCGCTTCGCGAAAAAAAAGATGTAACCTATTGTGCTGTTTAGCATCACATATCGCGGAGAAGATATGTCAGTGAAAAGCGTCCAATTTACGGTTGCCGCGCACATTATGGCTGCCCTGGGTTACTTCCGCGGCGAGGAAATCTCCTCGGCGACCCTGGCCGGGAGTGTGAACGCCGACCCCACCTTCGTTCGAAAGTCGCTCTCCAAGCTCTCGAAAGCGGGCCTGGTCGTGACGAAACGCGGCAAGAGCGGAGCGAGCGTGCTTGCGCGCCCTCCGCGACAGATCACGCTGTTGGACATATACCGTGCCAGTGCGGCACCACAGGCGTTTGCGATTCATTCGTATCCGGTGGAGAAGAGGTGTCCGGTCAGCTGCAACCTCAAGGAATGCATGTCGGGGGTTCTCTCTCAAGCTCAGGACAGCTTCGAGAGATCGCTCGCGAAAATAAGCTTGGCTCATTTGGTTGGTCAGATCCGGGAAAAGGCGCATTGACTTTTTTGTCTTTGATTGTGCAGATAGAAAAGACAATACATCAGGAGGACGTGGAGTTATGAGTTCACTAGTTATTAGAAGTACAGACGCGCTCAAGAGAAATTCGATGTACTTCGCCGCCGCTTTCTTGGCAGCGCTGGCCATCTTTGCCGCCGGTCCGAACGCAGCTCTGGATGCCGCACCCCAGCGCCATGATCAGCAGCCGGGCTTCTACCGGCTGAAAGTCGGCGACCTCGAAGTGACGGCCCTATACGACGGCACCGGCGTATTCGATCCGCAGTGGCTGAACGGAACGAAGGCGGCGATGGACGGTGTTATCAAGGGACTGCAGGAAGATCCGCACATGCTAGATGTTGTTGATAGTGGCTTCCTGGTCAACACCGGCAAGCAACTAATCCTCGTGGATGCGGGCGCCGGCACCTGGTGGGGTGGGGGAGCACTCGGGCGCCTCGGGGGCAGCCTCCGCAGCGCAGGCTATACGCCGGAAGAAGTCGGCATCGTTTTGGTCACGCACTTCCATTCCGATCACGTCGGCGGCCTGACCACTCAGGATGGAAATCGCGTTTTTCCAAATGCCGAGGTCTACGTCGCGAAAGCAGAAAGCGACTTTTGGCTGTCACCGGAAATTGCTGCTAAGGCGCCGAAGGATGCACAACCTTTCTTCCAGAGTGCGCAAGCCATCGCCGCGCCGTACATCAAGGCCGGCAAGTGGCACACGTTTAGTGGTTCCGAGCCCATCGTCGACGGAATGCAAATCGTTCCGCTGCCTGGTCATACCCCGGGACATACCGGCTATGAATTTTCGTCGAAGGGACAAAAAATTCTCTTTTGGGGCGATATCGTCCATGCACAACGCGTCCAGCTGCAGCATCCCGAGGTCACCGCGATTTTCGACATCGACCAGACTGCGGCTGCGGCAACGCGGAATCAATTGCTGGCCAGGCTCGCGAGAGAGAATGTTTTGATCGCGACGCCGCATGCGTCATTGTTTCCTGCCCTGGGCCGCTTGCGCAAGGACGGGAGTGGGTATAGCTGGGTGCCGGTGGTATTTACCGATCGATGGGATGAGAAGCAGTAATGCGGCGGAGTACAGCGATGATCAGTCTCTTATTTCTGATTTCATTTCCATTTGCAGTTGCGGGCGGTCAGCACAGGTTTTCAACCAAGGTATTCACCTCTCCCGACGATCAGTTTTGGACTAACTCCGTCATTATCGAAGGAGAACATGAGGTGATGTTGGTCGATGCGCAGTTAACAAAAACCAATGCTGAAAGAGTATTAGAGAAAATCAAGGAGACTAAAAAGCCGCTTTCTATCATCTACATCACCCATGCGCACGCCGATCACTTTCTTGGTCTGGAGGTTTTTAAGGAGGCATATCCGGGAGTGAGAATCATCGCCACTTCTACGGTAGTCGATCGAATCAATATGGTCTATCAAGAGAAAATAGACAAATGGAAAAAGATCTTGGGCTCAGGTGCAACCTCTCACGTTGTTGCCATCGAAAAATTCGACGGCAACTTTATTAATTTTGAGAGCTCAGAAATGGAAGTCCTTAAGAACATCCAAGGCGACACCGATGAAAACACGATGCTTTGGATTCCTGGACAGAGAATTCTCATTGCCGGCGATGTCTTGTTCAATAACATGCACGTTTACACCGCAGAAACGGACAGTAAAGCTAGAGGGAAATGGTTGAACTCATTGCAGGAAATCAGAGAACTAAAACCTTCGGTTGTTATTCCTGGACATAGCAAGGTTGGAGCTCCCCTTGACGCGAGTACCGCCACAGATTTTACGGAACACTATTTATTAGTTTTTGAAGAAGAATTCAAAAAAGCCAAAGATCCCGATGGCCTTATTAATGCCATGAAAGAAAGATTCCCATCCGCCGACCTTCTCTTGGCAATCGAACGGGGCGCGAAGGCTAATGTTAAATAGGAACAAACAAACTAACGATTTGGTAGACCGAGCGCAGGATGCGAAGGGCCGAATCAATCACCGTGGGACGGATGCTAATGAAGAAGTACAGGATCGCTATTCTGGACGATTACCAAAATGTGGCGCTTAAGTGCGCCGATTGGTCGGTGCTCCGCGATCGAGCCGACATCGCCGTATTTCAGGACCACCTCGCCGATCCCGACGCCGTGATTGAGCGGTTGCTGCCTTTTGAAGTCGTTTGTGTCATGCGCGAGCGAACCCCGCTGCCCCGCAACGTCATTGAGCGCCTTCCCAATCTCAAGCTGATTGCTTCGACGGGAGCTGGAAACGCGTCGATCGATGTGGCCGCCGCGAGCGATCAGGGGATCGCAGTGGTTCACACGGGGTATAGGTCGGACCCGACGATCGAATTTACCTGGGCGCTGATCCTGGCCTCCGCGCGAAATATCGTGACGGAGAGCAACTCCGTCCGATCCGGCGACTGGCAGCAAACAGTGGGCACGGATCTTCGTGGAAAGACCCTGGGCGTTCTGGGACTTGGGCGGATTGGATCACAGGTCGCGCGGGTTGGGAGCGCTTTTGGAATGAATCTGATTGCCTGGAGCCAGAACCTGACGCCCGAGGCGGCCAAAGCCGCGGCTGCAACCCTGGTTTCCAAAGAGCAGCTGTTCGAGCGGGCCGACATCCTGACGATCCATTTGGTGTTGGGCAGCCGTACGCGCGGCCTGGTAGGGGCCGCGGAGCTGGAGAGGATGAAGCCAACGGCCTGGTTGATCAACGCATCGCGCGGGCCGATCGTCGAAGAGCAAGCTTTGATCAGCGTGTTGAAGAACAAGCAAATCGCCGGTGCGGCGATCGACGTATTCGACATTGAACCGCTGCCTCCGTCTCACCCTTTCCGGACCCTCGACAACGTACTCGCGACGCCGCACATCGGCTACGTATCGCATGGTCTTTACAAGACGTTCTACGAGGATACCGTCTCGAATATTCGGAAGTGGTTCGACTCGGCAAAAACAGAGGAGAACAATGCCTAACAAGCTCGAAGGCAAGGTTGCTGTCATCACCGGCGGCACAGAAGGGATTGGGTTAGCTACGGCAAAGCTTTTCGTCAAAGAGGGTGCCTATGTCTTCATCACGGGCCGCCGCCAGAAGGAACTCGGCGAGGCCGTGAAGGCCATGGGCAGCAACGTTTCTGGCGTTCAAGGAGACGTTGCCAAACTAGCCGACCTTGATCGTCTTTACGAGACCGTTTCTAAACTGAAAGGGCGAATCGATATTGTTTTCGCCAACGCCGGCGTTGGCGAATTTGTTCCCTTTGCGGCCGTCACCGAAGAGCATTTCGACAAGCTATTCAATATCAATGTGAGGGGAACGCTGTTCACGGTTCAAAAGGCGTTACCGCTACTGAAGGATGGTGGCTCTATCATTCTCAACGGCTCTGTCGCGAGTGTTAGGGGCACTGCCGCCTTCGGCGTCTACGCGGCGAGTAAGGCTGCAATTCGCTCGTTCGTGCGAACCTGGACTACAGATCTGAAGGACCGTCGTATCCGCTCAAACGTTATTAGTCCGGGTCCCATCAATACACCGCTGGTGAGCCGGCAATCTGCAGACGTGATTGCGCGGATTGTGTCCACCATCCCGATGGGACGCATGGGGGAACCCGAGGAAGTTGCTAAGGTGGCGTTGTTTCTGGCGTCGGATGACTCCAGTTTCGTCACGGGTATCGAACTGTTCGTTGACGGCGGCAGAGCCCAAATCTGACCGAAAGACGGGAGATTTTTTTTGGCGGGACCGCTCGCAGTCCGCCCAGGCCCACCATTCCTCTCCGTTATTTAGCCTTCTAACAAAATTAAATTACTTCGTCTGGTTGCTTGAACCCGAACGGGCTAGGGTTTGGGTGGTACTGCTGGTGTCGGCGGGGGCGGAGGAAGTGATGGCGGCGTAAATTTGGCGTCGTCCACGGGGACGTTTTGCTGGAGATCGTCAACCTGGATGGTGAAGCGATTGCCGGGGCGCGCGAGAGTCCAGCGGAAGGGGATCTTCACGCCATTGGCGTCGCGGTAGTCGGCGTAGTCCACTTGAGTTGGCAGCCGGCCAAGCGGGCTTTCCGCGTAACGGACCATGCGGAGCAGCAAACCGGTTTCGGTGTCGAGATAGAGCTTGATGGGCGGCTGGCCCTCACGCTCTCCAATGAGGAGATAGGTATCGCGGCTGGAGATTTTCCCGCCGGGCTGCACCTGGAATTTCTCGTAAAGCGATTTGATATGTGCGGGGAAATAGAAGTCGGCGTCAATGCTAGCGGCCGTGTTCTCCGCCGCTGTGGACATGCGGACGCGTGGAGGCTGGGAGTGGATGGATTGCCAGCCAACCTTTCCGTTGAACGCGGTGACGCTGTCGCCGTCGGGAAGGTGCATGACCGAATAGCGTTTATCTGGCGCTTTAGCGAAGACCTCGACCGGGACATGGCGGTCGCCGGCCATTGTGAGTGTGCCCTTCTCGACGCGGCTCGTAATTTTCTGGAGCGCAGCGGCGCCGCCGACGGCGGAAAGATATTTGTCGAGGAGCTGGTCTGCCGAGGGCAGAGCGGCTTTTTCCTCGCCGGGCTTCTTGCCCTCCGCGGTTTCCGGCTTCGGTTCTTCATCGCTGATAATTGGTGTCGCCACAGGCTTCGCTAAACCGCGGTGGCAGGAGTAGCAGGTCACTTCGCGGTGGCCTTCGAAGTTTTCCTTGTTGATGGCCATCATCATGGCGATCATTTTGCGCGCGGCGACTTTGGGTTTTTTGTCATCCTTGTCGAACGCGCGAGCGACGTGGCAGTACTCGCATTCGACGCCCAACGAGGCCGAGATGAATTGCATTGCAGGGATGAGCTGATCGGCGGGAATTCCCTTTAGCGCCTGAATGTTCTTGAACTCTTCTTCAGCAAGCTTAGAGTGAGCCGCGCCAGAAGTGGGCGCTTGTAGCGGCGTGGATTGCGCCCGTGTCCCAGCGATTGCCAATAGGACGCCCAGCCCAGCTGCGGCCAGAGGAAACCAAAAACGCAGACGATTGCCATTCACGAATTCACCCCTCTCAGCAGATGTGACGAAAGTGCTTGTCTTGTCGCCGGAGAGAATTTACTGGAGCTAGTGCAAGCGGCGCAAGCTCACGCGCTGAGTTCGCCGCGCTTGGCAAGTGCGGTGATGCGATCGGCTGCGCGGAAGGCGAGCGCTTCGATGGTCATGGTCGGCTGGCCGCGCCCGGAAGTCACGAGGCTGCTGCCGTCGCAGAGGAAGAGATTTTTCACGTCGTGAGTGCGGTGGTCAGCGTTGATCACTGATGTTTTCGAATCATTGCCCAAGCGACAGGTCCCGAGAAGGTGCACGGCAAACTGCTGTTCCCGCGCCGGAAAACTCCATTTCTTTTCCGCACCGGCAGCATCGAGAAGTTCCTGCGCGCGCACATTCAGCCAATTCACGAGCTTAAGATCGTCGGGGTGATCCTTGTAGGTCAAGCGGAGCGCGGGCAGGCCCCAGGCGTCCTTCAGATCGGGGTCGAGCGAGAAGCTGTTGTTTTCGAGAGGCAGCGACGTGCCATGACAGAAAATTTCCATGGTACGGGTGAAATTATGGCTCAGCGCCGCCTTAAAGTCCTTGCCCCAGCGCGGCGTCCCCGGCGGAAGTCCGCCCATGGCAAAGCCGATCGGAGTCATGTCGAAGCGGGCGTCAATGCCGCCGCCGCCGTAGAAGCCGACTTTCTGGGCGTCGAGTTCATAGAAGTCGTGGAAAATGCGGCTGACCGCGAATCCCTTGTAATCATTGAGCGGATGCTCGAAGACGCCCGTGGAGATCGCGCCGGAATTGAGCATCAGGTTCTTGCCAACAAAACCGCTGGAATTCGCAAGGCCATTCGGAAATTGCTTGTTGGCGGACAGCAGAAGCAGGCGCGGGGTCTCGGCACCGTTGGCACAGACGACGACCGCCTTGGCTTTCTGGAGATGCGTGTTGCGTTGCTCGTCGAAATAGACGGCGCCGACGGCGCGGCCATTGGCGTCTGTTTCAATGCGATGGACGTAGGAATTCGGGCGAATCTCGCAGCGACCCGTTTTTTCCGCCATGCGAATGGCGGTGGCCAGCGAACTGGATTTGGCGCCCACTTCGCAACCGAACGCGAGACAGAAACCGCAATTGATGCAAGCGCTGCGGCCGGGGCGCGGTTGAGAGAGAATCGCCATGGGCGCGGGGAACGGATGCCAGCCAAGTTTGCTTGCGGCGCGCTCGAAAATGACGCCGGAAGACTTCACGGGCAGCGGAGGCATCGGATACGGTTTCGAACGCGGGGGATCGAAGGGGCTGGCGCCGGCTAATCCGGAGACGCCGATTTCCCATTCGACTTTCGTGTAGTAGGGCTCGAGGTCCGCGTAGGTGATCGGCCAATCGGTGAAAGTGGTTCCGGGAATCGGGCCGATTTTACTGCGTTCGATGAAGTCGATTTCGTGGAAGCGCCAGAAATTGGCGGTGAAATGTACGCTGGTGCCGCCGACGCAGCGGCCATAGACGAGCGCGCGCTGGGGTTTGGCTTTTTCGTCGGGCGTCTTGCGAAAGGTGTTCGGCTGAAGCTTGGGGTGATTGGTAAGCTTGTCCTGCGCGAGAATTTCGATTTCGTTGTGAGAGAAATCGGACTCCGTCAGATAGGGGCCTTGTTCCAGGACGACGACGCGGAAGCCATTAGTGGAAAGCTCCTTGGCAAGAATGCCTCCCGCCGCACCGGAACCGATGATGACGAAATCGACTTCGTCGGAAGTCTTGTACTTGGGCAGGTCGGACCTCATGATTTGTTGGCTTCCTTGGTGGCCGGCTGCCAGCCCAAGTAGTCCTTGTCGTAGTATCCAAACGGCGACTGGAACATGTGCTCGCGCTCGCGGCCGATGACCTTCCAGCCAGCACCGCTGTTGTTGCCGCCGTAATCGGGATCGATTAAGAATCCGGCGATGGTGTGCTGGCGCAGCGCTTCAAAAAAGTCTTGGGCGCCGGGACGTGCGCGGAGGGGCCGCCGGGCGGATTGTGGGTTTTCATCGAATGAATGGAGGACCTCGTCCTGTTGTTCGGAAGTCGCGGCGGAAAATTTCGAGATGCCGGGAAACATTTCGATCACTCGCGCTTGTAGATCAGGCAGGCCTTCGCGATAGGTTTTTTGATCTTCGGCGCCAAACGTAACTAAGCCGCGGTCAATGAAGTAGACGACTCCGGCCTCGCGAGCTCCGGGCGTGTCGTCGGTGGGAATGATGCGCGCGGTGATGGCATCAATTTCCGCCGCTTGTTCTGGCGTGAAGAATTCGAACTTGGGCGGCGTGGCTGCTTTTGCGACTTGGCGCGCGTGCGTTGCGGCGGAAAGCAGGGCGGGCCAGTGCGCCGAAACCCACGCGGCGCTGATTCCAGTTCCTGCACGCAAAAGAAAAGTGCGGCGAGAAAGCTCGTTGGTGGTCATCGTCAGCGAAGAATCTCTAAACCTCCAGACTCTAGGATGAAGGTGTCTTGCCGTCAAGAAGAATTGGCCGATGCAAGCGATTCAAAAGTTTCATCAAGGCTGATACAAAGTGTCCGGGTGTTTGCGATGTCCAGCGAGGCTAGTGTAGGATGCCGCAGAATCAGAGGGACCTCTCTCGATTTCGCGAAAATAGCCCGTTTTGAGAGACTTATAAACATATGGCCACGTTTACGGGGATGATCGGAAGCGGCAGCAAGTGGCTGCTCGACAAGATTGTAAGCGCCGTCGCCGCCACGGGGATCAATCCCAATGTGTTGACGTTTCTCGGGCTAGTGGTGAATTTCGGCGCGGCGGCTTTTTTTGCGGTGGGTAGTTTTTTCACGGGCGCGCTGATTATTTTATTCGCCGGGTTCCTGGACATGCTGGACGGGCAGGTCGCGCGGAAACAGAACCGCGTCACGGCGTTCGGGGCATTTTACGATTCGACGCTGGACCGGTACGCGGACATGGCGCTATACATGGGATTGCTGGTGTACTACTCCGTGAGCGGGCGAACGCCCTATGTCATCCTGGCCGCGGTGGCTACGGCGGGTTCGGTGATGGTGAGCTATGCGCGTGCACGCGCTGAGTCGCTGATTCCATTGTGCAAAGTCGGGTTCATGGAGCGGCCGGAGCGGCTGGTGCTGCTGATTATCGGCGGTCTGTTTAATCGCATGGGGCCGGTACTGTGGGTGATCGCGGTGGTTTCGACGCTTACAGTGATTCACCGTATCTATTACACCTGGCAGGAAACACGCGCGGGACGCACGCTTCCGGGGATCAAGTTGTCGCTGTAGTCCACGTCAACCTCGAAAAACTCTCCGCAGATCCGCACTGAAGAAAAAAGCCCAACGAAAGAATTTGCACCACTCTGCGGATTACTTCGCAGTGACGCTCGAAGATGGGGAGATTCCCTGCCCGCGATTTAAGGATTCCTCGACCGGCGCAGAGATGATTTCGCGGACGCGGTCGCGCAGCGCCGGGACGTCTTCCTTGGCGAATCCCTTGGTATCGATGGTGTCATGCAGGTGCACCGTTATTTTTGCGGGCCAGAGCATCCAGTGGCCGGTACGGTGATGCTGAAAAGAACCAACGAGGGTAACAGGCACGATAGGGATGCCGAGTTGCTGCGCGACGCGGAAGCCGCCGTCCTGGAATTGGTCCACGTGGCCGTCGCGTGTGCGCTTGGCTTCGGGGAAAATGATCAGGCTGGTGCCGCCCGCGATGGCGTCCTGCGTCAAGCGCCACATGCGCTTCAAATCCGACGGTCGGCGAATGTCTGGGACGGGAACATTTCCGAAGCGCTTCATTAGCCAGCCGTACGCGGGAATCTTGAAATGCGATTCCAGCTCCCAGCCGCGGACAAACTGCGGAATAGCGCAGTAGAGCATGAAGGGATCGAAAAGATTGACGTGATTCGACATGAAGAAGGAGGTCCGGTTGGGATCGAAGCCAGGAGAGCGGCGCACTTCGACGCTTACGCCGGAGAGAAATGCGATGCGGCGGCAGAGGCCGCGCTGGAGCCCATCGTGTTTGTGGGGATCGAGGAAAATGCCGAGAAAAACGAGCACCGGCACAACTATAAAAAAATGCAAGCCGCTGAGGATCCAGAGAATCCCGCTTCGGAAAACCAGCCAGGTCCGCTTCATATATAGATATCCACGGTAGAGGGAAGAATATCGAGCGCGCGGCATTCGAGCGTGGCCACTTCTCCATCAATCATGACGTCCACTGGCGTCTGCGCATTGAATTCGACGTGGCGGACGGCGCGACGCGCAGCGAGCGGATGTTCGATGTGCGTGCCGTCGTAGAGCCGCGGCAACATGCGCAGCAAGCCGAGCCTGCCGATGGGGCCCCAACGGACAAATTCGATGAGCCCGTCGGTGGGATCCGCGTTCGGCGCGATCAGCATCTTGCCACCCGTGTACTTGCTGTTGTTGAATGTCAGGAATAGCGAGCGGCGTTCGTCCCACTCTTTATCGTCGTCACAGCGCAGGGCGAAAGAGCGTCGACGCAATTGCACGACGCGGACAAAAACTCCCAGCAGGTAGCCGAGATGGCCGAAGGGCTTGAACATGCGATTGGTGAGGGCCGCGACGTCGGCGGTGAAGCCGACGCTCAAGAGGTTGAAGGAATAGACTTCGCCGGAGGCGTGTGTCAAGCGAATCAGGTCAACCGGACGTCGGCGGTTTTCGAGAAGGGCATGCATCGAAGCTTCCGCACCGTCTTTGGCAAAATCGCGCAAAAACGAATTCCCGGTGCCGAGAGGAAGGAAACCAAGCGCGACGCGTTCGACAGAGGTGCGGCCGGCAAAAACGCCGTTGAGGATTTCGTGCGCGGTGCCGTCGCCGCCGACGGCGAGAAAACGCCGGTAGCCTTGATTGTAGGCTTCGCGAGCGAGTTGAGTGGCGTGGCCGGGCCCGGTAGATGCGATGACGTCAACCTGCAGTCCCTTTTCCCGAAGCCGCGCCAGGGCCGGCCCAGCGAGTTTTGCCGAGCGGCCGCCACCGGCGGCGGGGTTGACGATGGCGAAAAAGCTATCCATTTGCGGCATGAACGAACCCGAGATAGTAACTCCTGATCCGAATGCGATTATCAAAATAGCTTTACAGAGGCAGAATCGCGGTCGCGTTGTCCCGATACGCGACACGTTCCGCGAGAGCATTTCTTTTGATCTTCAGGGAAGCCGTGCGAGGAAAGTCCTCATCCATTAGGACGATCCCATGAATACGTTTGTAGTTTAGCAGGCGATTGTTCCGGGTGTTGACGTCCTGGCGCAACGGATCGGTGAGCTGCTGCCCTTGCTCGAGATGGAGAACGAGGACAAGTTGTTCGCCAACCATCGATCGTTTTGGCCAAATATAGTTGGCGGCGAAAACGCAGAACTCTTTCACGGGAAGACTTTCGAAGACGGTTTCAATGTCTTCCGGGTAGATGTTCTTCCCTTCTTCGGTCACGATCATGTTTTTCTTGCGCCCGGCGAGTTGCAAGTGGCCGGTCGCGTCGAAGCGGCCGAGGTCGCCGGTCATCAGCCAGCCGTCGACAATGGTTTCAGCAGTGAGTTCCGGTTCGTTGAGGTAGCGAGACATCACGGTTTTGCTGCGAACCGCAACTTCGCCGACACCGTCGGGGGCGGGATTCAAGATGCGCACTTCCATGCCTGGGAGCGGCTTGCCGACGGTGTCGGCACGAAACGGCCTCAAGTCGTTGACTGTAATCGCGGTGCCAGCTTCCGTAAGGCCATAGCCATTCGCAACGGGAATTCCCAGGTCGTAGAAAAATTGCAGCGTTTGCGGCTCTGTAAATGCGCCGCCGACAATGATGGTGCGCAGCTCTCCGCCAAATGCTTCGTGGACTTGCTTGAGCAAGCGGCGACTGATGCCCGGCCGGGGGCGGCCTTTTGTCACCGCTTTGTTAATGGCGACGAGCGCGTTGAAAACTTTTCGTTTGCCAGGAGGCAGGGCGTCGAAACGCGCTTGCAGTCCCTTCTGCAAGTTTTTCAGAACGAGGGGAACGAGGCTGACGTAGGTGATTTTGTATTTCGGAAAGGCTTCGCGGACGAATTCTGGCCGCAAGGTGCGCAGGTGCACGACCGCGGCTCCGCAGGTGAACGGGCCAAAAAAACCGACCATGAAATCGATGGCATGATTCGTCGGCAAAATACTGAGATAGCGCACACCGGGCCAGAACGGATAGATCGAAGTGAGCGCGACGCATTGTTCCAGATAGTTTTCGTGCGTCATCATGCAGCCCTTGGGGCGGCCGCCGGTTCCCGAGGAGTAGACGATGCAAGCAGTGTCACGGCGCTCGCGTGGAACGAAAAGGGGCTCGCCCTCGCCACGAAACTCTTCCCAGCGTCGCGCACCGGCGAGGTCGGCGTTGGGAGGCGCTTCGGTGACTAGCACCGTTTGCAACTTCGTCGCGGCCGTTCGCGCGGCGGATGTGTTCAGTTGCCGCCAGATGGGATATTCCGTGATGAGAACGCTGGCGCCCGAATGCCTGAGAAGTTGCCATTGCTCCTCGGGAGTGAGTTTGTAGTCCAGCGGAACCAGCGTGCCGCCCGAGAAAAAAATGGCATAAGCAGAAATCAGCCATTTCGACTGGTTCGTCATGATGATGCTGGCGCAATCGCCCGCTGTGAAACCGGCGTGCTGCAAAGCTTGGGTTAACGGATGCGCGCGGGCCTTGAATTCGCGGTACGTCAGGCGCTCTTTCTCTCGCTCGCGGTCGGCTTCGATCAGGCACACTTCGTTTGCAAACTGGTCCAGCGCATCCTTCAGCGCTTCGCCGATGGATTGATATTTGGAGAGGTCCAGCATTACAGGCGGGACTGAATCCGCTCAGCCAGAGTCTGGAAATCGCTGACGCCCTGGACTTCGTAGTCGGGGAGTTCGATGCCGAAATGATTTTCGAGCCGGGAGAGCATCTCTAAAGTCTGAAGGCTATCGATGCCGAGCTTCTTGAAGAAATCGTCACTAGGCGCGAGCGATCCCGCGGGCAACTGAAAGTGCGTTGCCGCGAGGTCGAGGACTTCCTGAGTCGTTTGCTCCAGCGTGCGCATAGAAGGCTAAATTTATCATCCCTGCCGCCGGAAAGAAAATTCCGCGAGTCCCGCTCCCTTCACGGCAGATAGGGCATGGGCCCGGAGTCTTCGACGAATTTCTTGAGAGCCGCCATCACAGCGGGGCGCGTGAACAGTTCGCAAAACAGGTCGATCTCGCGTCGCAGCTCCTCACGCGGAATGGGCTTAATGAATTTCTTGGCGGCGGACCGCGTCACCGCATCGTATTTGCTGATTTGCGCAGCGGTCGAACGTGCGATTCGAAGCGCTTCCCCTTCACCAGCCAGTTGCGCGACGAGTCCCAATGCCTGCGAGCGAGTGGCGTTCACCGTCCGCCCAGTAAAAAGCAGATCTCTTACGAACGCATTGCCGAGGTCGCGTTTCAGCCGCGGAATCCCTCCGAAACCGGGAATGAATCCCAGCCGAAGCTCGGGAAACGCAAATCGCGCCATCTTGTCGGCGATGATCATGTCGCATGCCAGGGCCAATTCAAGGCCCCCGCCAAAGCAGGCGCCATGCACGGCAGCAATGGTCACAAATGGTGCCTCATCGATCGCATTCATCACCGCGTGGATGCGTTCCAGAAAAGCGCGCACGCCCGCGGGCCGATCCTTCGCCGCAACAGATGCTGCGGTCGAATACAGCTCGCGCAAATCCCCGCCCGCGGAAAAAACGGACTTGCGCGCGCTGGAAATGATGCAGACGGATGTCTCTGGCGTGAGCGCGGCGAACGCCGCGACAAATTTCTCCAGTTCGGCAAGCATGGCTGTGCCAATTTCATTGGCGGGTTCGTGATCGAGCGTCAACTCGATCACGCCTGCGCGCCATTCCCAACGCAATGTTTTACCGGTGAAGCTTTTCATGCGTGTTTCCCGCGAGCGGCTTCCCGCACTCCGGCGACATCGTACATGGCCTTGATTTCAGGAGCATAGCGCGCATTGATGGCGCCGCGGCGAAGTTTGCCGTTGGCGGTGAGCAGGCCGTTCTCGACAGTGAAGGGCTCGTCAATCACGGTGAAACTGCGAATCTGTCGGTAATGCGGGAGTTCGGGGTTCACCGTGTCCAGCACGGCTTGAACGGCTGCGGTTTCGACGGCGCCGGTAACGAGCGCGCAGAGATAGCCGCGTCCATTGCCGACGATCACCACTTGCTGCGCCGCCGGCAACAACCGCGCGATTTTATCTTCGATCGGCTCCGGCGCGATGTTATGTCCGGAATTCAGAATGATCAGGTTTTTTATGCGGCCGCTGATGCGCCAATTGCCGCGCACATTCACTTCGCCTTGATCGCCGGTGTGGAACCAGCCATCTTGCAGAACAAGCGCGGTTTCCTCGGGCCGATTCCAATAACCCGGGAAAATGTGCGGGCCGCGCACGACGATCTCTTCATTCTCAGCAATTTTCATCTCGATACCGCTAATCGCTGTGCCGACAAAGCCGGGTTCGACGGGCACGCGCGGATCATCCAGTGTGCAAATGCCTGTCGTTTCCGTAAGTCCGTATCCTTGCAGCACAGGGATGCCGAGCATCAGGAAAAACTGCTGCGTCTCCGGCGCAAGCGGCGCGGAGCCGCAAATCAAGGTTCGCAGATGCAAACCGAAACGCTCTTTGATCTGGCCGAAAATGAGTTTTCGCCCCAGGCCGAGCCAGAAGGCGTCCAGAGCGCGCCCGCGGCCTACGTGCTGGCGTTGCCACGCGTCTCGAGATTTTGCAAAAAGCGAGCGGATCAGGGCGGGGCGCTTCGCAAGCGCTTCTTCCACGCCGCGCCGCACTCGTTCCAGTAACGTCGGGACGTTCAGAAAATAGTGCGGCGAGGCTAGCCGAATTTCATCGGCGAGCTTGTTGAGGTCCGTGGAAAGCGTGAGGATGCTTTCACGCGTGAGATAGGTGAGAAGCACAATCCAGGAAGCGGCAAAATTGAACGGAAGATAGTGGAAGACGCGGTCCGGCTCGTGCGTCTCTCCCATCAGCTGATCGAGGCGCTCCGTCGTGCAAGAAATCATGTGGGTGATGTTACCGACGTTGAGGCAAACGCCCTTGGGTTCACCGGACGTGCCGGAAGTGTAGATGATGGTGACGATGTCGGAATCCCGACGCGAATTGGGCGTGTCCGGCAGACGCTGAGGCGATGCTGGCTGTTGCAGGATGTCCTCGAAAAGAACGCGGCGCGGTGCCTCCGGCCAAGCTTGGGCGATGCCTTCGCCGAGCGTGGCATCACCTACAAAAAGCAGGCACGGCAGGCAGTCCTTCATCATGCCAAAGAGATCCGCAGGCGCCTGGCGCGAATAGAGTGGCACGACGATCGCGCCTTCGGCCATGAGCGCAAGGTCGAACGCCGCCCAGCGGATGGAATTGGCTGCGAGAAGCGCGCAGCGATCACCGGGCTGCAGGCCTGAACGCCGCAGAAACGCGCGCACGCGCTGCACCTGATCGAGCAATTCTCCGCCCGTCAAGCTAACGAAATTTTCGCCACGGATTTCACGAAGGACGACGCGGCCTTCCGCGCGCTTGAGGTGGGCAAAAATGTTGTCGAGAAAATTCGGCATGGAATTCTTAGCGCCTGCCTGCAAAATAAAAAATGACCGCTCCTAAAATGAAAGCTGCTCCCGAATAAAAGATTATGTGACAGATGACATCTCTTGATCGTGCGTGGGCCTCTGCACCAAAGAAACACAACAGTTCGCCTCCTATCATCAGCGCGATTCCGCCCAATAAGAAGCCGCGAACGGGGAGCGTGCCGATTCCGCGGCTTGGCTTCTGCTCCGCAGGAATTGTCATCGCGCGGCGGAACCGGCAGCAGAGTGCTGCAGCGGAGTAGAGGAATCATAACGCTCAGCGAGTTTCAGCAAGGTATTGCCGAGCGGCGGAAGATAGTCTTCCCAGGTGAGCACGCCGGAGCGCAAGGGAAACTCTGGATATGTTCGGCGCATGGCGTCTTCGAGAAACGTGCCCATGCGCGCCATGACTTTCAAATTGCGGACGACGGTACGGCCGATGCCCTCGCGCACCGATTCGGCCTCGGCAACCAGCGTCTCCATGATTTGAAGAAGCTTTGGCTCGAGATCAGGGTCATCGACGGTCAGGAAAAGGTGTTGGTGGCCGCGCTCGCGCATAAGATTGCGGATGCGTTCATCCATGGTAACACCCGCGGAAGCTACGAGGCTCGGCATGCAGGTGACGATGCCGTGGTAGCGCGAGGAAACCATATACGTGCCTGCGCGCAAGATCGAAACGAGCTGAAACATGTCGTAGTCATCGGAAGTGAAGACCGGCGTGCCGGGAATTTGCCTGGCGATATCGCGGCAGGCAACCGCGTCCAACCGTTCCATTGCGACGAGAATGGGAAAAACACGATGACGCTGAACGAACGCCTGCACCGCTTTGGTAAATCCGGAAATGTAGTGATGGTATTTGCGGTCTACTTCGGCTCCCGATTCGAAAAAGTAGACGGTGCGATACTGGCTGTCTTTGTAGGCGCCCGTCGTCACGCGGGCAAGATATTTGGCAATCGACGCTTTCACAGGCCACACGAAAGGATGAATCGGACAGAGCACAAGAATGGGAGTCTTCTCATCCCAGCCGGCTGCGCGCAGCACCTTGCGGGCGTATTCGGGCGGATGCGGCTCAAAGGTCCAAGCCGTATCGGTGCCGAGCTCTGTCGGAATTCCTAGCGAGCTCAAAAGTGTTTGCGACTCTGCATTGCGCGTGATGACCAGCGAATCCTGGACGTAGCGCCCGCACATGGATTGAATCAGGCTGTCCATGTGCCCCGCTTCTCCACCGTAGCCGAGGGAAAGCTTATTTTCCGCCGAAGCTAAGCCGAGCGAGCCGATCATCATCGTGGTGAGGGCGTTGGCAAACTTGCTTTTGAACATTGAGCCTTCGCATGCGATGACGCCATGATTGTCCCGTACTTCTCGAAAAAGAAACGGTGGATAAACGTCGGGGAGATAAACCTGCTGGGTCCCTTCGAAGTAGCCCTTGGTGCGGTCGAAGCTTTGCGTCATCACGCTGAAGTCTGTCTTGTCCGCGCCCAAAATGTGGCGAACCTGCCGCAGCATCTCCTGCACGCGAACGTCGCTGCCCGTGTTGCGCGTGCCGTTGTAGCCGGCGAAGAGCAACTTCAGCTTTTCGCCAGGAGTCCAGCGTTGGCCAAGACCGAGCATCCAGCCGAAGCGCCGGAGCTCGATCAGCGCGCTGACCCACGCGACCAGCAGAAAATCCGTCATGAGCCGGCGCTCCGCACGGCCGAAATCTTTTCGACAACGGCTCCGGATGGCCAGGGCTTTGCCGGATAGCGAAACTTATTCTGGCGGCTGAACTTCAGGAGTGGATAGGCATAGGTCGAAAACTTCGCGGGAATTTCGCCAAGCTCCGCGACGACGCGGGAATTATCGAAAACCGTGTTCCAGTCCAAGTACGGCCAGAAGACTTTGAGGAGCGATGCGCCGTGGCCAACCGCTCCGCCGCGATTCGCAGCCCAGTTGACCGTGCGGGAAAACGGCCCGGCCAGCCAGGACGAAAACAGAGGCCGCCGCGTGCCGCTCGCTTGCGCGATGCCTTCAGTCAATTCGAGGTAGGTTTGCGATCCCGTTCCGGAAGACAAGTGATAGATCCCATGTGCCGGCCCTGCTTTTTGATGAATCGCCACGACTGCTTTGCCGACAAAATCCGCGGGCACGATGTCGATTTTATCGTTAGGGCGCAGCGGAAGAACAGGCATCTGCGCCAAAACATGAAAAGCCTGCACCATGTCGAACTGAGAAGTATCGGCGCGCCGGCTGTCGCCCAAAATGATAGCGGGCCGGAAAATCGTTTTCTCGACGTCGGGCAAAAGCTGATTCGCCATGTGCTCGCAGAATTTCTTGGTGCGCGCGTAGGGATCGTAGTCGGAGCGCGACCAGTCAATCGCGGCGTCTTCCGTCACGACTTCGTTTTGCCTCTTCCCTGCGACCGCCACGGTCGAAACGTGCGAGTACCGCCGCAAGCCGTGGCGATTCTGCGCGCGCCGCGCCAATTGGATGACCTCCAGCGTGCCCCGCAAATTCACGTTCAGGCACTGCTTTTCGGATTTGCGATTCAGCGAAGCGGCACAGTGAATCAACGAATCCGTGGTATCCACGAGCGCATGGTACTCGTCGTCGGACAGGCCGAAACAATCGCTCGTCAGATCGCCGCGAAAAATACGCACACGTGTTCTGACGTGTTCGAGAAATTCGGGGAATCCCAAATGGAGTTGCAGCGAGGTCCAGAGCCGTTCGTTCGCTTCCTGTTCGGATTTCGCGCGAATCAGAAGATTTAGTCTGTCGCGGTACTCCGTGAGGAGCCCGGCGACAAGATAACTCCCAAGATAGCCGGTCGAACCGGTTACGAAGATCGCCATAAAGAGTCGGACGGCGTCGCCGCCTTGGAGAGTGTCGCTTCCCGCGGAGGCTCGGCTGGCCAATCGAGCTCGCGCCGCTCGCGCGATTCGAGCGGACGGCCCTCCATCAAGGGATAACACCAGCGGCGAAGCGCCGGGATGTGCACATTGATCCAGTAGTCCCACCAATCGATCGATTCGGGAGCGAAGTCGAAAAGCTGGCGCTCTTCGAGAGGCAGCGCCGCGGAGAGCAAGCGCGCGTTTTCGCATTCGAAGACATGCTCATTGTGCAAAATGAAGGGCTCGTAGAGCTCGATGAGTTTTTCCGCGCGGATGAGGTCGCGCTCCGCTCGAGCGAGCGGCGGCTTCTTCATGCCCAGTGTGACAGCCGCGCGGTTGATGCCGGAAACAACGGCCTTCTGCCGCGGAATCGAGAGCTGTTCGTAGCGCTGCTTCGACACCGGAATGGTTTCAAACTTCACCTTCAGCCAGCTATCAATGCTCTGCGTGGTTCGGTAGTGCTTGCGATGCGCCAGCCCGGTGAGTTCAATGCTGCGTCCCATGTTCACGGGATTGATCGCGGAAGTCGCAAGCTGGTACAGCCGGGCGTGGCGCCGCGCTATCACAGCCGCGGCGATGAGCGTCATGCCGCGGCAGACCATGTCCACGGGAATCACGTCGAGGCACTTCCGCTCGTTCGAAGGAAGCTGGCGGAAATTCGTGCCAAGGAGGTAAGAGAGCGGCCCGGACGTATTGATGCCTTCGTTCCATCCGCTGAAGGGTGAGCGCTCCGAGCTTTCCACAATCGAGGGACGCACGATGGCGACGGGGAGATCGCCGCCACGCCGCGCAAGCAGGGACTCGCCAAGACTCTTTGTGAACGTATAGGTATTCGGCCAGCCAAGATGCTGTGCCCTGCGCATGCCCACGCGCACGAGTCTGTTTTTTGCCCAGCGCGCGCGATTGCGTTTCAAAACGCCGTCAAGTTCTGCCGCCGGCGCGGAAGCTTCGTCGCCTCCGCGGCCCAGCGCCTGGCGCCGAAGCGCTTTCGTGAGCTCTGGGCTTTCGGCGCGGGCTTCCACGCGTCGAACCGTCTCCCGCAGGGATTCGACTTCGCGCTCCGCATCGAAGTCGGCGCCGTTCGCCGGGCTGTAATTCTCCTGCAATTCTTCAGTGACGCGGCCGTCGCGCATACCGACGACGTAGCAGGTGGAGAGATGCATCAGCCCGGCGTGGTCGCACTTTCGCAGAAAATCAAGCAAATGGAGCGCCGAATCCACGTTGGAAGAAACCGCATCGCGTAAATCGGGATTGAAATCCGTCAGCCCAGCGCTGTTCACGATGAGGTCGAGCGATTTCGTGAGCCGCGCTTGCGTGGCTTCATTCAGACCCAGGCCGGGCAAGCTAACATCCCCTTCCACCACTTCCACTCTTTCCTTCAGGAACGCGCCGAGCTCCCGCCCATGGCGTTCGTGCAGCGTGTCAAACGTGGGAGATTCCTCGACGATTTTCTCGAAGCGGCGTTGCGCGGAGGTCGTCCTGTTGCGACGAATCAACAGCGTGATCTTCCCGATATCGGGAATATTTTCGAGCAGATCCACAAGCCAGACTTTGCCTATGAATCCAGTCACGCCAATCAAAAGAAGATGCCGCTTTGTGAGGGTTTCCCGGACCGAGAGCCGCTCGACCCGCGGCCCGTCCCCAAAAAGGGCGATTGGCCTCTCTGTCCCTGACACCGTGCGGGCCGTAGTTTGAAGCGCGCTCTCAAGCTGCGCCGGACCGCGCTTCCACCCAAGCTGAGTCAGAAGTTTTTCGCGCGAAACGCGACCGTCCATCGACCCGCTTGCAATCCACGCGAGGGGGCCGCGAGGACGGACGATGGGGTCGAGCAACCTCCCAGTCGCTTTTCCGTCGCGAAATTCCAAACGGTTGGAGATGAACGACTCCACTCCGAA
>Ga0210410_10001079_pt1 | contig 26555 bp, 21 predicted proteins | sample IncBWC4MmetaG_FD_161058 | JGI IMG/M metagenome (GOLD analysis project Ga0210410, IMG submission 161058) | Forest soil microbial communities from Barre Woods Harvard Forest LTER site, Petersham, Massachusetts, United States - Inc-BW-C-4-M | ecosystem: Environmental > Terrestrial > Soil >... | reverse complement strand
TCATGGAACCCACGCCTGTACCAAGCTTGCGACCATGTTTGGCGGGCGCCGGGGGCGTTATTTGCGCGATTGGATGGCCGAAGCGAGTGACGAGGACGGGCTGGCCGGTTTTCTTGACCTTTTCGAGTACCGCGAGGCAGGTGGCCTTGAATTTCGAGATGGCGATTTCTTCCATGGGACTGCTCCTAATTGAGAGGAGAATAGCACGGAATACGACTAAAGTCAAACCATGGCCAGACTATAGTCAGACCATGGTCCAATTCTGAAATAAATGCCTTAATTTCATATATTTATGCTTGAAAAGAGCTGCTCATGGCTCGTCGTCGCCATCATTGACTCCACTTATGTCATGGTCGACCGGTTTACTCGCGTCAATGGCCGCAAAGCCTGCTTTCCGAAGTTCGCTGCTCAGTTTGGGAACCGAGTTCTGCTTCAGGTCATCCCAACGCTTGAGTAGCGAGCCCATCTCTTTGGTCAGCTCAGCATAAACATTGCTCGCCTGTGTTGTCGGGGCAGCGTCCGCGGAATCGGCGATGCCCAGCAGTTGGCCGAAGTGCTGGTTGAGGGTGGAAAAATTCTCGGGCTGCTTGCCGCTGGGAGGAGTTCCAAAGAAAGTGCTGGCCGTTGCGCCCGCCAGAGCGGCGCACTGCTTGTCGAGATCCTCCAGCGAATCGGCCAACTTCCCTTTCGCCTTTGCTGAAGACTCTTTCAGTTGCGCGCGGACGGACTGCACCTGGCTCAACGCGTCGTAACTCTGGTTCATTCCAGAGGCAGCGCCGGCCTGGAGCGCAGCTTGCGCTTGCAGGTCCGGAAGTGGCGTCTTGATGCGCGGGTCCATTCTTACGGTGAGCGGCTGGGAAAATTGCTTGCCGTCCACAGTCAGCCGGACTGTGTAGCTTCCCGGCAACACCCAGGCCCCCAAAGGAAGCAGTGGCGTATCGTGCGGGATCGCGGAAATGGGAAATTCCTTGTTGAGCGATTTCGGAGGCTCTCCACGCAGGTCCCACACGAAGCGGTGCATGCCCGGCGCGGCCAAAAGTATCCGCGCGGGCCGCACCCAATACATCGGGATCGGGTGTTCGGCGGCGATCTTGTCCATAGGTAGCGGCGGGTCTGTGCTCGAGTAGCGGCGCACGGTTGCGCCTGCGGAATCCAGAATTTCGAGGGTAATCGGCCCGTTCACGTCGTTGGCAAGGTGGTAGTCGATGATGGCCCCATCCGGCGGATTTTGTCCCGCTGGGGTTTCGGGTGGCAGTGGCGTATCGGGATTGCGGTTCCAGCGCCAACGCAGGGCTTCTTGAGGCTGAAACAAAAATGCCGGGGATTTTGCGATCTGGCCGTTCAACTGCCGGAGTGGCGTGATGTCGTCCAGGATCCAGAACGAACGTCCGTGGGTCGCAACGATGAGGTCGTCGCCGTGAATGGCCAGGTCGCGCATCGAGGTGTGTGGCAGGTTGAGCTGCAGCGGCTGCCAGGAATCTCCATCATTGAACGAAATATAGACCGAGGTTTCGGAACCGGCGAAGAGCAGGCCCTTGCGCGCGGGATCTTCGCGGACGGCATTTATAGGCGCATTATCGGAAAGCCCGGCGACAATTTCCTGCCAACTGGCGCCGAAGTCGCGCGTGCGGTAGATATGCGGCTTCAAGTCGTCGAGGCGAAAACGATTGACGGCGGCATAGACCGTTCCCGCATCAAAGTGCGAAACCTCCAGAATGGAAACTTTGCTCCACGAAGTAAGCTGCGGCGGCGTAACATTTTTCCAGCTTTTTCCGCCATCGCGGGTGATGTGAATGAGGCCATCGTCCGTGCCGGCCCACAGCGTGCCGGATTCCTTGAATGATGGAGCGACGGCATAGATCGTGCCGCGATGCTTCCCTTTTTCCGGGTCGCCCGCCGAAAAGGCTCCGAGGTTCGCGGGGATTTCCGGCGATTCGCGGGTGAGGTCCGGACTGCTGACCTGCCAGGAGCCGCCGGCATCCGTGGTCTTGAACAAGACATTCGCGGCGAAGTACAGAGTGCCTGGATCGAACGGCGAAAAGACGATCGGCAGCGAGCGATTGTACCGATACTGGCCGGTGCGGATCGGCTCGGGCGCGACGTTCGCGTATTCGTTGAGCGCCTGATTCGTGCGTGTGATGCGTCCGCCGTAGAGAATGTTGGGATCGCGCGGGTCCACGGCGATGTAGCCGTACTCTTCGACACCCGGCAAATTCCACTCGCGAAAAGTCAGTTCGCCAACGTCGCTGCGGCTCATCACCGCGGCGCTGCCGCTCTCCTGCTGCGCGCCGTAAACCCAGTAGGGGAACCGGTTGTCGGTGGTGACGTGATAGAACTGGGCCGTTGGCTGGTTGTACCAACTGCTCCAGGTCCCGCCGCCATTGACGCTGATGACCGCGCCCTGATCACTCGAGAGTGCGATCGTCTGCCCGTTATTCGGATTGATCCAGATGCGCTGGTAGTCGTCGCCGCCAGGCGCGCCCTTGAATCCCGTAAACGTTCTTCCGCCGTCGGTGGATTTCCACGTCGTCGTGTTGGCGACGTAAATCAGGTCAGCGTTATCCGGCGAAACGGCGATACCCATCGCGCCGGGACCGCGTCCGCCGATGCGGTGATCTTCGTTGATGTGCTGCCAGCTTTCGCCGCCGTCGTCGGAGCGGTAAATGCCGGGTTCCTTTTTCGCCTCGGCGGTCAGATACACGCGCTTCGGATTGCTTGGCGCAATAGCAATGCCGATGCGACCGAGCAGATCGTCCCCGCCGGGAAGGCCTTTGGTGATTTGCCGCCAGGTGGCGCCGCCATCCGTGGATTTGTAAAGGCCGCTGCCGGGAATCACAAACGATTCGCCGCTGCGAATCTCCCACGGGGCGACGCGGGCCGCCCAAAGAGCCGCAAAAAGAACCTGCGAATTGCTTGGATCCAACACCAGATCGGCGCCGCCGGTGTTTTCGTCTTTGTACAGAACTTTTTCGAACTTCTTTCCGCCGTCGAGTGAACGAAATATGCCGCGCTCTGTATTCGGTCCGTAGGGATGACCCTGCACAGCGACGAAAACGCGGTCCGGATTGCGGGGATCGACAATAATCGCCGTGATCTGCTGGGCGTCGCGCAGGCCGAGATGAGTCCATGTCTTCCCTGAGTCCGTTGATTTGTAGAAGCCATCACCGACAGCGAGGTCCGGCCGCTGCAGGCCCTCGCCGCTTCCGACATAGAGAATGTTGGGGTCGGACGGCGCAACCGCCAGCGCACCGACGGAGCCGGAAGTCTGTTCATCGAAAATCGGGAACCAGGTATTGCCAAAGTCGGTGGTCTTCCAGAGGCCACCGTTCACCGCCGCCATGTAAAAGACATTGGGCTGTTGCGGAACGCCGCTGATGGCCACGGTGCGCCCGCCGCGAAACGGCCCGATGCAGCGCCAGCGCATCTCCGAATAAAGTTTTGGATCGTATTGTTGCGCGCGAACGGAAAGAGCCGGAAACGCAACGACCAGCAGGCAGAGGACACCAACGACTTTTAGCGGAATTCGCATCCATTTCCTCCAGGAACGTAGTGAGGATAGCGCGAGCCCCGGCCACTGGCAAAGCTGAATCCAAAATCGTTTGCAGGAATCACGGCCGGAAGGAAAAGTCAGACGGCGCCAACTCGATCGCAGCGAGAGAGCGTCCCAGCTAGTCGTCGGCCGACAGGTTGACGACGCACTTGATGTCCACCACGGGCGTTCCGTCGATTGCCTCGATCGGGCCGATGGACACGACATTTTGATCGATCGCCAGCACCTTTGCACGGTGAAGACCCAACGGATTCGGGCGATTCGGCGAGCGGGTTGAAAACACTCCTCTCAGAGGGCGTGTGAGATCGCCTCTCGGATGAACCTTTAAAGTTTGCCTATTAGCGAGATGAAGCCAGGTGATTACGACGATGTCGTCCCCCACTTTTATCCCGTCCATTGCGTCCCAAAAGCGTGCATCGAGTTCGAGACGCGCGTTGGGCGCGCCCTCCGTGTAGAATCGCGGAGCGTCCTCTTTCCTTTTGAGTTCAGATTGAATCCACCCAATTAGTTCAAGCAGGTAAGTATCCATGGTGTTGCACCTCAGTCCAAAACCTGAATGAGAGCAGGGCTAAATCACCAGTCCGGGCCAGGAATTCGGTGGCCAGCCCGGGAGTTTGGCGAAATTAATCCGCGGGTTGCTTTTCTTTGCTGGGGACCGGCCGCGCGGGCGTACCATCGGCTTTGACGTAGTGCGCGTACCAGGCGAGGTAGCGCTCATGCAGGTCCTTTATATGGGAAGGTGTCTTGAACTCGTGGTATTCGTCCGGGTAAACCACCAACAGCGTTTCCCGGCCTAATTCCTTCAATGAGAGGTACATCTGTTCGCCACCCAGGATTGGAACGTTGCAGTCGATGTTGCCGCCCACAAAGAGCGTAGGCGTCAGGATGTCCTTAACCTTATAGAAAGACGCAATGCGCTCCCAAAGCTCCTTGTTCTCCCACGGGTAGCCCAGTTCGATCACATATTCGCGTTGGTATTGGTCATGCCCCCACATGCTGGTGAAGTTGGCCGCACCGGCCCCACTGATGGCCGCTTTGAAACGGTTGGTCTGGCCAATAATGAAGTCGGTGGAGATTCCGCCGTACGACCAGCCGCCGACGCCCAGCTTGTCCGGGTCGGCTAGTCCCTGCGCGAGAGCAAAGTCCACGAACGCCATGTCATCTTGAAAGTCCTTATTACCCCAATCTGCGTAGATGGCCCTGCAGAAATCCTCTCCATAGCCGGAAGAGCCGCGCGGATTGGGCAGCAGCACCGCGTACCCATTGGCCGCAAAGAGCTGCGCGACGTCGAAGAATTCGTCCTCATATTCCTCGACGGGGCCGCCATGCGGGCGCAGGATGGTCGGAACCTTCTTGCCGGACACGTAATTCACCGGCTTATAGAGGTAGCCGTGGACAACTGTTCCATCCTTGGACTTGAACGAAACGTATTCACCCTTGACCACTTTGTGATGCGCCAGCCACTCGTCGTTCAGATGCGTCAGCCGGGTCAGCTTCCCGCCGGGAATGGTGAATACCTCGTAGGGGCGGTCGGTAGTTGAGATCGTCGCGGCCAGCGTCCCGTCTTTGGAAAACGAATACCCGTCCACGTTGAGCCGGCCGCCGATGGCACGAGTGACCTTTTCGTCGGCGAGAGCAACCTGGGCGACGGTTTGGGTACCGTCATCGTCGGCGATGAAATAGACGGATTTCCCATCCGGGGCAAAGCGAGGCTCAGTGGCCATGCGGTCAAAGGTCTTCGTAAGAATCTTTGCTTCGCCGCCAGCCGCGGGAGAAACCGCCACGTGCTTCGTGGCGTAGTAGAAGAGCTTGAGGTCAACGGAAGCCGAGTAGGTGAGCCACTTCCCGTCCGACGACCAGGCGGGGTGATCCTTTTGCCCGGGAAATTTGGTTACCTGCACCGGATGGACGCCCTGGTCAGCATTGTCGGCAGCCACCACCCAAATGTCGGAGTTGTAGGTGGTGTCCGGATCGGGCTTTGTCCGGTTGCTGGCGAAGGCGAGGGACTTGCCGTCCGGCGACCAGGCGGGCTGCGAATCGTCGAAATCCCCTGAGGTCACCTGCCGCCGGGCTTTTGACGCCAGATTGAAGACGTAGAGATGGGTGCGGCGGCGATCAATATAACCGACGTTGTCGTTCTTGAACTGGAGCCTGTCGATGACCCAGGGGGGCTGCGCCTTAGACTTCTTCGCTGCCCCATCGTCCGCGCCTTTGCTCTTTTGGGCCGCCGCCTCAGCCTCTTCCGGTGTTGGATCGCGAAGAATCAAAACCAGTTGCTTGCTGTCGGGCGCCCATTCGAACTCTTCCACATCCTGAATCGTGTCTGTCAGGCGCTGCGCCTCACCGCCCTGACGATTGAGCAGATAGACTTGTGTCTTCTCTTCGTTGCCCTCAGTGTCCTTGCGCGCGGAGAGAAACGCCAGATACCTTCCGTCCGGCGACCAGCGGGGGTGGGAGGATGCTACGCCTTCCGCGGTGAGCGGGATGGCGTCGCCACCGGCGGTGGGCACCATCCAGATTCGCGACTCCGGCTTGTCTTCCTTCAGTGACGATGAGTTGACGGCGAACGCGATCACCTGCCCGTCCGGGCCGATCTGCGGCTCGTGCGCCTCCTTGACACCGAAGAGGTCGTCCACGGTGATCGGGCGCGGAGCAGCGGGTTGCTGCGCGGCGGTAATGGAACTTTCCAGGAGAAAGAGTGCGAAGAGGCAAGACCAGCGAAGCTTCATCCGGATGACTCCGATAGAAATTGAAATGAAAAAAGCTTCGCGGAGTGTATCACAGCCGGTTGGCGGCGAGCGGAGCCGGGCGGCGAAGGCGAAAGATCTGAATGCGCTCCGCCGCTACGTCTGGAACGAAACGTCTAGTACTTGCGTACAGTTGGCTCGCTCGAAAAAAATTTCGCCGAGCCTCATTTTTTTCTTGCATGCGCGCGCAGGGATTGTATTCTTCAAAAGGTGAGCTTGCTTCGAGAAATTTGAAAGCGAGAGTCACTTTAGGAGGACGAGAGAAAAAATTGAGCACTTTATCCCTGCCAGCCCAAATTCCTTCCCAAGCAATTTCCAACTCCAAGAAGAGAGCCGCAAAATTGACGCTCTGGCCCTTGGTTGCCGCCACGTTCTTTATGGTGTCCGGCGGAACCTATGGCACCGAGGCGATCATTTCCGGCGCGGGATACGGCCGCGGAATTCTAGTGCTGCTGTTTCTTCCGGTGTTGTGGTGCTTGCCGACGGCTTTCATGATCGGCGAGCTTTCAAGTGCGCTGCCGCAGGAAGGCGGCTACTACGCGTGGGTGCGCCGCGGCCTGGGCAATTTCTGGGGCTTCCAGGAAGCGTGGCTTTCGCTGGCCGCCAGCATCTTTGATATGGCGATTTATCCGACCCTCTTTGTGTTTTACCTGAAGCAGATGTCACCCTGGTTTGGCGAGGGGAATCACGGAATCCTCGCGGGATTGTTTGTGGTGATTGCTTGCGCGGCGCTGAATCTGGCGGGCATCCGCGTGGTGGGCATCACCTCGCTGTGGCTCTTCTTCCTGCTGTCGCTGCCGTTTGGGCTCATTGTGCTGCTGACGCCGGTGAAGCTTGGCGCTTTCGCGAGCGAGCCTCATGTGGCTTCGACGGGCGCGAGCGTCGGCCTGCTTGGCGCAGTTCTGGTGGCCATGTGGAACTACATGGGGTGGGACAACGCCTCGACCATCGCGCAGGAGGTTGAGCGGCCTCAGCGCACTTATCCGCGGGCGATGATCGCCGCGGTCATCCTTGTGTCGCTCACCTACGTTTTGCCGTTTTTGGCGGTTTACTTCACTGGGGCGCCGGCTTCGGCGTTTGCGGAGGACGGCTCGTGGGCTGCGATTGCCGGCCAATTGGGCGGCAAGGTCCTGGGCTTCGAATGGCTGCGGTTCATGGTGACCATTGGCGGGATGATGAGCGCGTTCGGCATGTTCAACGCGCTGGTGATGAGCTATTCGCGCCTGCCACTGGCCATGGCCAAGGATGGCATGATGCCGAAAATTTTCGGCAAGGTAACGCGGAAGAATGAGACGCCGTGGGTCGCTATCGTGGTGCTTGCCAGCTGCTGGGCGCTCTGCCTGGGCCTCGGCTTCAAGCGCCTGGTGACGCTGGACATTATGTTGTACGGCGCTGCGCTGATGCTGGAATTCGTGACCCTGGTGGTGCTGCGGGTACGCGAGCCGAAGCTAAAGCGTGAGTTTCGCGTCCCTGGCGGCATGGCGGGAGCGGTTACTTGCGGGATCTTTCCGCTCGGATTGCTGCTGCTGTCGCTCGTTGAGAGCGATCACGAAACCATCCTCGGCATGAACGGCTTGCTCTTCGGCATGATCATCGTCGTGGCAGGGTTTGCGATGTACTACGCCACGCGCAAGATTCAGGCCCGCTTCGCGTCAGAAGCGGCTCCGCAAGGCGCAGCGGCAGACTAGGCGTATCGTTTGGAAGCAAGAAGGCTCGGCTCGTGAGCCGGGCCTTCTTTTGAGTGCGGGAGCCACGCTCCCGCTTTTATGGCTTAAACCTCCTCCACACTTACAAGTCGTCTCAAAGCTGTGACCTCAAAAGCGGAGGCTTCGCCTCCGCACTCAAAAGGGTCCCTCATCGGTGTAGCTTGGGGTTCTTCGAATCAACGCTGGCGTTTAGATTTGGTATCCTGCTGGGCGTGAGATCCTCTTCAACTCGGTGGCAAATTCTCGCTGGCAGCATCACTTGTGCCGCATTGTGCGGTGTTGCGCTCACGTGGGCGGCTCCTCAGCAGGCAGGTACGAGTAACAACCCAGCCAAAGCTGTACAGACGAGCGCGAACCCTGCCTCTCCGCCCACTCATCCGAGCGTTCTTTCGCCGCAGCAAACGCCGAGCACATCGACCCCGCCCGCGGTACGCACGGGTTTGAATATTGTGGTGCTGGACCCGGCGCACGGTGGAACGGACCCGGGCGCGCGCGGCACGGAAGGCATCAGCGAAAGCGACGAGGTGCTGCAGTTCGCCACCGCCACGAAGAGGGCACTTGAAGCGCAAGGCTTCCAAGTGATCCTGACCCGCGAAGGCAACGACAATCCTTCCTTCGACGACCGCTCGGCGCGCGCCAACGCGCAACGCGGCGCCGTCTTTATTACGATGCACATCGCTTCCACCGGGCTGACCGGCACCGCGCGCGTCTACGTGGAACCCGACGCTCCGGCCGCGAACAACATTACCGGCCTGATTCCGTGGGACCGCGCACAGGCTCCCTTTCTGAGTTTGAGCCGCAAGCTGGGGGACCTGGTGCAACAGGAATTGTCGAAACGCTTTAAGGGTTCGCCCGACACGCTGCAGACAGCACCGGTCCGGCAACTGCGCACCACGGCAGCGCCGGCAATTGCGGTGGAAATTTCGAGTGTCTCGGTGAAGGAGCGCTCGGAACTCGACCGCATGGTCCCGGGTGTGGCGGAGGCCATCGCGCGGGGCCTCACTGACTTTCGGCCGTCGTACGTGGTCCCGAGCATCCCGGTTCCCGGCGGGAGCGTGCAGCCATGAACCCGAAGTGGACCATATGGCTTGGGGGCGTGCTACTTGCGGCGGTGATTGCGGCGGCGCTCTACTTCCCCGCTCTGCGGCGCCAGGTGGACAAGGCAAAGGAATTAACGGAGAAAACCGCGGAGCAGGCACGGCGCGAATTGCTGCCTGTGGCTCCCGTAAGCACCGGCGATCCGATGGTAAAGGTGAAAATGTTCTGGGGCTCGCGCGGGCAGGAAGGCGAGTTGATGCCGGTGGTCGTGGAATTGCCGCTCTCGCGCGAGCCGGTTCTGCGCGCCAGGCAGGTGCTGAATACACTTCTGGCGGGGCCAGTGGATGCGGAATCGCGCACGCTCCCGCCGGACGCGGCGCTGCTGGCGTTTTATATTTTGCCCGATGGTACAGGGGTGGCGGATTTTTCCGACGAGATTCGGACTTCGATTCCTTCGGGGATTCAAAGCGAGCAACTGGCGGTGGAGTCCATCGTGCGCACGCTCGAAGCCAACGTGCCGCAGGTGCTCCGCCTGAAAATTTTGATTCACGGCCAGGAAGCGGATACGCTGGCGGGCCACGTGGACCTGACGCAGTTGTTCCGTGTTAATGCCAAAGACGCGGCGGGCACCCAATTGGATAATCCGTCGCCGCCGGGTTCGAAGCTGCCTGCGCCGATCCGCAAAGCAGTGGACACGGTGCGCAGGGCGACAAAGCGGTAGCAAAGACGATCTAGAGTTTGCGCGAGATGGAAAAGAGGCTTGCAAATGCGGAGCGACGGGCGGCACGCCGACCAGTTACGCAGCTTGAAGATCACGCCGGATTTTATTTCCCAGGCGGAAGGCAGCGTGTTGATTGAGCTGGGGAAGACGCGCGTGATCAGCACCGCGACCGTTACGGACGGAGTTCCGGGATTTCTGAAAGGAAGTGGAAAGGGCTGGGTGACCAGCGAATATGGCATGTTGCCGCGCGCAACCGAAGAACGCACACCGCGCGAAGCGGCTCGCGGGAAGCAGAGCGGGCGGACGCTGGAGATTCAGCGGCTGATTGGGCGTTCGCTGCGCGCCGTGACGGATCAAGAGGCACTTGGCGAACGCACCGTGTGGATCGATTGCGACGTCATCGAAGCGGATGGCGGCACGCGCACAGCTTCCATCACCGGAGCGTTTGTGGCGCTGGCGCTGGCCATGGAACGAATGGTGGCGGCGGGCATGCTGAAGGCTTCGCCACTGATTGATTCGGTGGCCGCGACGAGCGTTGGAATTGTAGACGATGTTTCGCTGCTGGACCTTTGCTATGAAGAAGATTCGCGCGCGGAAGTGGATATGAACGTGGTCATGACCGGCGGCGGCGATTTCGTAGAGATCCAGGCGAGCGCCGAGGGGCGGCCCTTTGCCGGTGCGGAGATGCAGGACCTGCTGGCGCTGGCGGCGGCCGGTATTCGCCGCCTGAACGAGGAGCAACGCACTGTGCTGCCAGCGAATTTTCTGGGCCGCAAGCGGTGACCGTTGCGAATTTTTTGGACAGGGCGTGGAGAATCAAAGACAACCAGGGAAAATGACGGACACACGGGAATCGCGAACGCTCTATCTGGCCTCGGGGAACGCGGGAAAACTGAAAGAGTTTCGGGTGCTGGCGGAAGCTTTGGGCAGGAATTGGCAGTTGGAGCTGTTGCCGGACTTCGCGAAATTCCCGGAGTTTGAGGAATCGGCGCCGACTTTTGCGGAAAACGCGGCGGGGAAAGCATTCTATTATTCGCGCGAAAGCGACGGCATTGTGTTTGCAGACGATTCGGGATTGGTGGTGCCGGCGCTAGGTGGAGCGCCGGGAGTGCTTTCGGCGCGGTACGCGGGGCCCGGGGCCAGCAACGAGCAGAAAATTGCCAAGCTACTTTTTGAAATGAAAGGGCTTGAAGACGCGAACAGAGGCGCGTATTTCGTTTGCGTGATTGCCGCGGTTCGGGCTGGCCGCGCGGTGGCCGTCGTTTCGGAAAAGGTGGACGGGGTAATTCTGGATGCCCCGCGAGGGTCGGACGGGTTCGGCTACGACCCTGTGTTTTACTTTCCCCCACTGGGCAAAACCTTTGCGGAATTGCGGGCGGAGGAGAAGAGCCAGCACAGTCATCGCGGGAAGGCGTTCCGGCGGTTGCTGGAAGTTTTGGAATGAAGCGGTAAGATTTCAACTCAGAGGGCACGGAGATTCCACAGAGTTCGCGGAGAAGAGGCTGAGATGGCAGCGAAGAAAAAAGCGAAGGCCGGCAAGAAGAAAGTTGTGAAGAAGGCCCCGGGCAAAAAGCCTGCGCTCAAAAAATCGGCTGGAGTTGCCGCGGGGACCGATCCGAAGCGTGTGGCTGCGATTCTTGCCGGGCTGGATGCAGCCTATCCGAATGCTACCTGTGAGCTGAACCATTCGAACGCGTTTCAGTTGCTGATCGCTACGATTCTCTCGGCGCAGTGCACCGACGTGCGCGTCAACCAAGTCACCCAGGAGCTTTTCAAGAAATATACGAAGCCGGAGGACTTCGCGTATGCCTCTCCCGCGGAACTGGAAAAGGAAATCCGCCCGACCGGCTTTTTCCGCAATAAGACAAAATCCATCATGGGCGCCAGCAAGGGGCTAATCGAGAAGTTCGGCGGCGAAGTTCCCCGAACCATGGAAGAAATCCTGACGCTGCCGGGTGTTGCGAGAAAAACAGGGAACGTGGTTCTCGGCACCGCATACGGGATTGCCAGTGGCATAGTAGTGGACACGCATGTGATCCGGTTGTCGCAGCGGCTCGACCTGACGCGCAACGACGACCCCAAAAAAATCGAGCAGGACCTGATGAAGATCATTCCCGAAAACAAGTGGATCAAGTTTTCCCACCAACTCATCTGGCACGGCCGCCGCGTCTGCGCCGCCCGCAAGCCCAAGTGCCCCGAGTGCAACCTGGAATCGCTGTGCTATTCGAAAGACAAGACGGTGTAGGCAGTGTGAGCAGCCGATCAGACTAGGGCAATTCGCCCAGGTAGGGGAAAGCGTACCAAGCAAGCCAGGCAAACAGAAGCCAGTGCAGCGTGAGGTTATAGATGAACGTAGGCTTTCGGGTGCAACTTAGAGCGAATAGAACGGTTAGCAGTGCAATCCAAATGGCATTGGCCAGAGCAATTATCAGCGTATAGCTCCTACCTTGGTACTGCACCCCATAACTCCAACTTAAGACAAAATAGACAACACTGAGTAGAACGAGGGCGCCGAACAGAATGTAGGATCTTCTCGGCGGAATTTGCGCACCACTAAATAACGCCGGATTCCAGGCAAAGAACAACAGGCTTGGCAGCACGACTACGACTGGGGTAAACGATGACAGAGCGAACGCAGGTAGTATGGTCAACGTCGGAAACGGACAGAAGATCGTTGGCACGCCGGTAAGGAACAGACCACAGGCTGCCGGGACCACGAGCAAGGTAGCTGCGAATAATGTAAGCGTCCTGTTACTCACGCTTAGGATCAATGAGGCGCTCCTCCCGCGCTAACATTGCTGGTATTGGCGAGCGAACGAATTCAGTGCATATGCTCTTATCTAGGACTACGGCTTGCTGGCTGCAGGCGGGGGTGGCGTCTGCGGATTGGGCTGCTGGCTCGGTGCGTTATTCAAGATCGCGTTGAAATCAGGATGCGTACCCGGCACTTGGCCACTGCCACCTGTAACGTTCGGATGCCCCGGAGGCATCGCGCCCGTCGGCGTGCCTGCCGGCGGCGCTTCGCCCGGGCCCGGATGCTGCATCCCACCGCCCATTCCGGTGCTCTTCAGCACCACCCATTCTTCGCCGCGCTTTTCTAGCGCGTAGCCAATCTGCATCGGGGCCGCGCTCGGGTCTCCGCCCTTGGCGCGAATTTCCACCTGGGCCTGCGCCTGATTGCCGTTCACTGTTGCTTGCGTCACGTTGACGTCCATGCCGCTCATATTGAGCATATTCAACGCGGCAAGATGCTTGATCACACCCGCGCGAATCGCTTCCTTTTCGTCGGTCTTGGATTTGCAAGCGACCGCGAACAACACCATGGCGGCGAGCAATGCGGCGAGAAATCCCCGTTTCATTCATTTCCTTTCGTTGGTGCGTTCTCGGAATGCGGCCTGGGCTAAGTTCATCCTAACGTAAGGCTGGACCGAACGCGAACGGAAGGAAAACGCTTCGCCAGAGAAAGTAACTCCCCAAAAACATGTCATGGCTGGTTACAGAGAACTGTGCATCTTTCGCCTCGGTCAGACATCAAACAGCTGATGGCACGACATTCCTAGGTTGGAGCCCCCTCCGGTTTCTTCTTGAGTTGGCTGCCAGTTGCGTCAAACCACAGCTTGCTCTATCAGGAACGAGTGCTCCACAGCGTGCCAAATAATGCGGGGCGGGAAACTCGAAGGTTCTTGACCGGGCCATCTCCAATTCTGACTCGCACATGCGCAAAATATTGTCCACTACGCGAGGCGAAACGCACGCTGAATGAGCTGAAGAATGACGCAAGATCCGGGGCGGCATTGGAAGAAGCGTGATGTTTTGTGTGGAGGAATGAAATTACCTATGAGAACGCGACTAATGTTGTTTCTGGCGGTGGGCCTGGGATTCACGGCATGCTCTGGCGGGACAGTCTCCTTTGACGTGTCACGGAAAGGAGCGGACGAGGCTCGGACTCCGCGTACAGAGAATTCCCTGAGCGCTGCTGGGGAGCAGGAACTGCGCGCCCTGATCGAAAGTGGACGCCTTGCGGATTTGCAGTGGCCAAATTTCTCCGATCACCGTGACGCTGTAAGAGAATTCTACGCTCAGGCCGGCTATAAACTGGCATGGAGCCAGGCTGGCAAACCGACGGCGCAGGCCACCGAGTTGATCGGCATCTTGGAAGACGCCGATCAAAAAGGACTCGACAACAAGGATTACGATGGCGCACGGTGGCCGGAGCGATTGAAGACACTGCAGATCCCATCGACAGCGACGGAATCAGCATTGATAAAATTTGATGTAGCCCTCACCATTTCCGCGATCCGTTATGGACTTGATCTGCACTTGGGAAAGGTGGATCCCAGGGTTCTCCACAAAGATTTCGATCCGGACGTCCACCAACATGATCCCGGAGCGTACCTCTGGAAAAACGTGGTGGGAGCACAAAGCGTGAAGGAGGCCCTGTTGCCGATCGAGTCTTCGAACCCCCGTTACCAACGCACGCTGGTGGCGCTGCAGAAATATATGCAGATGGAAAAGGATGAAGTGCCTGATCCTCTGCCGCAGTTGAAGAAACCGATCGCAGCTGGCCAGCAGTACGAGGCCACCGGAAAGCTGGTGCGCAGGCTGCAATTCCTGGGTGACCTGCCTCTGTCAGTCTCGGTGCCCGAAAATTCAGTCGATTATTCAGGCGCGGTGGCGGAAGGCGTGAAACAGTTTCAGCTCCGCCATGGATTGGGCGCCTCAGGCAAGCTTGGACCCCAGACCATCGCGGAACTGAACCGTCCGATGAGTGACCGGGTAGAACAGCTGCGGCTGATGCTGGAACGCTTCCGCTGGCTGCCGCACAGCTTTGCGCAGCCTCCGATTATCGTGAATATCCCGGAATTTGTTTTGCGCGCATACGACTCTTCGTTGCACACGGACCTAATTATGCCCGTGGTCGTGGGACGCGCGTTGCGCACACAGACGCCAGTGATGGCAGAAGATATAAAGTACCTGATCTTTTGGCCCTACTGGAATGTGCCGCCGAGTATTTTGCGCGCCGAGATCGTCCCGAAAATTGCGAAGGATCCCACGTATTTACAGAAAAATAATTTTGAAGTGACCACATACTCCGGAGAAATAGTCACCGACGGCGTCGTGAGCGAAGAAGTGCTCGCTCAGTTACGCGCGGGCAAGCTCATGGTCCGGCAGAAGCCGGGACCGAAGAACGCGCTTGGGCTGATCAAGTTTGTTTTCCCCAATTCCAACAACATCTACTTGCACTCGACACCGTCCCAAGCGGCTTTCGAGGAAAGCCGGCGCGATTTCAGCCACGGCTGCATTCGAGTTGAGGATCCCAGGGCGCTTGCCACATGGGTGCTCCGAAACAATCCCGGCTGGACGCGAGAGCGGGTGGACGCGGCGTTTGAAGCGCAGAAGCAGGAGCAAGTTAATCTGCCGCGCGAGATTCCTGTACTGATCGCCTATGGCACCGCGATTAGCAAGGAAGACGGCCGGATTTTCTTCTTCCAAGACATCTACGGGTACGACAAGGATCTGGCTAAACTGTTCGCCCAAGCCTACGCGTCAAAAAACTGAGTCAACGGCCGGCTCTTCTGCAACAGTCTTCGTTAGTTGCTAACTTGAATAGACTATTCTTACTTGGCACTCGACGAGGAACAGCCGTAACACCACGTACGGACGCGTCCAGTGTCGACGTGAACGAATCCGGAGCGGGGGTAATAACCTACCCCTCCACGACCCAGCGCCAGCGCGGCATTGCGAAGCGTCAGCGTGTCGACTCCCGGAATGCGAATATCAATGGCTTGAGCCTGCATGTGCTGGCTGTTCTTCGCCACACCGGCAGAACGGGCGCGCAGAAATTCATTGCTCCACGCGGTCCGGTATCCGCAAATGATCTCGATTTCCGCGCCCGGATGCCCGACCGCCGCGGCCACATCGGAAAGAATGTCGAAGACTCGTGGATCGTAATGCTTTACGTCCCCGGTGCGATGATCGCGCAGGAAATGGTCGAGCTTCTCTTCCGCTTTGGGAAGGTAGACATCGCCGCGACGGTACACAATGTCAATATGCTCGTCAGTATGCGTGTGGTAAAGGCGGAGATGATGTTCCTGCGAAGGGGTGGCTTCGTCGGCAAAGGAGGAATTGCTGCCGGAGACAACCGCCAGAATCAAAAGAGTGCAACAGAATCTAAATGCGACGACTGCATTCGACAAGCAAAACCTCCAACGCACAATCCGTGAAACGAAAAGAAAACTGCCACCAGACTACGATTTTACCGGAAGAAGGGATAAAGGCAAAATTAGGAGTGGCGAAATTTGGCGGGTGGTCCGGCCTCAAGACTAAGCTTTCTTCTCGTGAGGCATACCGAGAGAATACCATTTCAATAAGTCTCTCCGAGTAGAGAGACGCAGGGATGCCCCATCGTTGGTGTTTAAGGTGGGTCTTGGTGTTTCGGACGTCTCAACCGTCCAGCAAACTGTGCATCATGAAACTGTCTCGCCCTTGGGGTTCACTTCAGTCCAAAAATGACAGCTGGGATTAGGAGTAAAGTTGGAAAGTGCTTTAGAATGAATAAAGCAGTCACTGTCGGGGCGTAGCGCAGCCTGGTAGCGCGCCTGCCTTGGGCGCAGGAGGCCCCCGGTTCAAATCCGGGCGCCCCGACCACTTCCTGCTTTGGTTTCAATTCCCTACTTCATCGTGCTTTCGGGCAGGAGACCGAACTTGGTTTCCCTTTGGGCCCAAATATCAGCTTCTCGACGCTACTGACTGCACGACGCGGTTCTTCCAGGATCGCATGCAAACAAATCTCGCGCGTAATTTCGGGCGCTGAATGTCCCAACAGAGACTACATTATCCCGAATGGAGTACTGACAACGCCTGCCATTACTTACCCAGTTTTGCGCCGATCACTTGGCCGGAAACGATGATTTCCACGCGGCGGTTCTGCTTGCGACCGGCCGCCGTGCTGTTGTCCGCAACGGGGTTGTCCTCACCCATTCCCTTCGCCGTAATGGTGTCGGGTGAAAGTCCCTGCGTCACCAGGAACTGCCGGACCGTGTCCGCGCGCTGCTGCGACAACTTCATGTTGAAATCCGCCGAGCCGGTGGTGTCCGTGTGGCCTTCAATTGCCAGGTTTAGCCCAGGATGCGCCTGGATAATGCCGGAGAGTTTGGCCAGTTTGAGTTGCGCGTCTTGACTCAAGGCGTACTTGCCTGTTTCAAACAGGACATCCGCCATATTCACAACCAATCCACGCGGCGTATCCGTCGTTTGCAAAACTTCGTTCAGCTGCTGAAGCAGTTGAGCGCGCAAGGCAGCGGTCGCAGCCTGGGCGCGTGCCGCCTCTTCCCTTGCCGCTTGTTCCTTGGCTTGCGAAGCAGCTTGTTCTGCCGCAGCCTGCTGTGCCGCCAATTCCGCTGCGGCCTTCTGCTGGGCAGACTGCGCTGCGGCCTCCGCCTTCATCTGCGCTTCCCGAGCCGCGGTGAGTTCGGCTTGCCGCTTGGCTTCGGTGGCGGCAGCAGCCTCGGCCGCCGTCTTGGCTTTCGCAGCGGCAGCGGCTGCGGCAGCATTCTTCTCGTTCTGAATTCGCTCGTCTTCCTGGCGCTCCGCGGAAAGTGCGCGGGCATCCTCCGCGAACTGGATCGTCTGGCGCGCGTTCGTAATGATCTGAGTTTTGTCTGCCTGGGAGGCTAGCGAGTTCTCCGCCATTTGCAAGCTGCTCGCGGCCTTGCTGAACACTTCCGGCGCGTACTGCTCCGCCTTTTGCGATTTCGCGATGTCCACAGCGTTGCGTGCTTCGTAAATGTCCAGCGGCACTTTCTTGAGGTCCGGAGTCAGCGCCAGGGGATTTCCCAGCTTGGCGTATTGGCTGCGCTTCATCAGCTTGTAATCGTTGTCCGGATAGATTTTGCCCTTGGTGTTCTTTTTGGTGTCGTTCTCCAGGACCACGACTTCGCTGGGAAGTTGCACGGCGAAGTACGGCTCGGCAGTCACGATCATTGCGAATGTCTGCGATTGCGCTCTAGCGTTCAGCTTGCCATTCCCCTGTTTATCGATCGGAATCTCGGCAACGTTGTTGGTGGTGCCGTCGGGAGTGACAGTCCAAAGCACATAGGTCAGGAACTCCGCGCCCAATGTTGTGGGCTGGGGCATCGCTGTTACCTTGAGATCAATGTTGGTGCCGCCGGTCTTGGCCTCTACTTTGGCTTCGCCGCTGGCCTGGGACGCGGCACTAGTGCCGAGAAAAACTACCTTGGTGCCGCCGCCACCCACCTCGTATCCAACGGCTTTAATCGACTTGCTGATAACATCCGCCGCGGGTATCTCTTTCTTGTTTTGTGCGTTCGCAAGGCCGACGAGCGCGGCCAGACCGGTTAGTGCGCAGAATCGAATCAAACTTGAAATGTTCATGGTACTCCCTCTCGATAGACGAGAATTCATACTATTTGTTCCACCACAAAACCGGATGCCCACGGCTTTTTCCGCGCGCGGCTCTTGCGCCCTTCAGTTGAAGCGTTCGCTGAAGAAGGCTGTGCCGTCAGGCCACGCGCCAAGGATGGGCGCGGGGGGCAACGCACGCCATTGTCAAAAGTAACAGGAGATTGCCTCCAGCTAACCGACCCCAGGATCTTGCCATTGCACAAGCCCGGGGGAATTTGCCTGCGATTAGCGCGCATTCAGGGACTGAGCAAGACTTATCAGATTTTGCGGGTGCACGCGAATGACGCCGCTACGTGGGCTGTCAATATCCGCGATAAGAAAGAATGCGATGCTTAAAATAATCGGTAGAATCAACAGCCGGACGAATCCCTCCGCCGGGCGGTGCGCCGTATAGCCGATCAATAGGCTACAGCAGATGGCGACCGTTACCATCAAAACCCATGCCCCCATGGGGATCCGGTTCCACCAAGCGGCCTGCGTGTACCCCTGCGAGTTCAATACATCGTTCATTCCTGAAAGAGCGAGGGCGAGAACGGGATTCGGCTGGGCCGTAGCCGGAACCTGGACGGCGGACCATAATTCCGTTTGCAGTTCAGCGGTACGGGCATCGACCCGCTGGAGATCATGCTCATCGCGGGTTTGATAGAACAAAATACGCTGGTCGAGATAGTCCCTCAGCAACGTTCGCACTCTAGCCCCATCGGCGGCCGGCAGCAGGCCCGCCCGCACGTATTCCGTGCCGATCGCGTTGGCTTCCGCTTCTTCGTAGTTTTTGCGCTGGTCGTAGCGATTGATGGCCATCGAAAAGCTGAATCCGATGATGAGGCCGAGAAGTGTCAGGGTGGAAGCCAGGATAATTTCGATGTCGTGGCACACGTCCGGGTCGAGGTCCTGATGGCGCTTGCGTAAAAGCACGCCGATCCAGACAGAAAGCCACATCACAAAGAGAGAGAGGGTGATAGCAAGGAATGGGGACCGCAATTCATTGGTCATAGGAGATTCCCTCGTAAGTTCGCTAGTCACTCAAATGCAAATTGCGGGGGTTAATCTAGTAGGACGCGCAGATTGCTCAATTTGATTTGACCTCAATATCTTTGGGTTCATGAAATGGAAGATCGACGGGCGACTTCGCGCAAGACTACCACATACGGCAGTTGTTCGGTAAACCGACCAAAAGTCCCTATGGAAATACCCTCGTTACTCCAATAGCGACACGGCCCCAGTGCCGATGTCATAGTACCCGGCAACAACCTTTAGCTTCTTTTCTTTCACCAAGCCGGAAATGACGGTTGACGATTGGCGCAGCAAGGCCGCCTGGATCTTGGCATTTGCCTTGGTCGCGGCTTCGAGATTTGGGCCCGCTTGATCAACCGCCTGCTGTATATGCGGATAGAGGGCGCTGATCTGCCCGGGCACTTCTTTGGCTTGAATAGTGGCCTTGACCGCACCGCAGCCACCGTGCCCCATCACCAGGATCACCTTTGTCCCCAGGACCCCCGCACCATATTCAAGGCTGGCGATAATCTCCGAAGTGGCGATATTCCCGGCGATGCGCGTAACGAAGATGTGTCCGATGGTCTGGTCGAAAACCAATTCAATGGGTACCCGGGAGTCGGCACACGACAACACGGCGGCGAAGGGTTCCTGCTTCTCGATCGTATTCTGTTTGAGAATGGCGAGGTCATGTTCGCAAGCCGTGAGGCTTCTCGAGGTGAAGCGTTTATTGCCGTCCATCAATTCCTGAAGCGCAGCATCGGGACTCAGCACCGATTGCGCTAAGACCCGCGGCGGTGTCACAAATTCCATGCCCGCGGCGGCGGCCAATCCAGCCGCAGTTCCTCCCAAGGTCATCTGAAGAAACCTTCTCCTTGAGGAGTCCTGGTGTGGCAGGCTTGAATCCGAGCCGCAGGCGGAGAGAGTTTCAACGGCCGGATCAGTCTGAGCGTTATTCGTCTTGTCGTTGCACGAATGGTATTGAGAATTCATGATGCTGTGCCTCCTATTTGATTTACTCCAAATGGTCCCTCTTACTGAACTCTACGCATGTGATCGCTGCAATCGAGCCGCACCAGTTGGCGACAGTTTGTGCGCCCTTAAGTCGAACCAGTTCTCTCCTTGTGCGTGAACCGAAAATAGATGTACCCAAGCGATCCAGCCGCCAGGGAGGCCGCGAGAACCGCGACCTTTGCCGTGGCCACGATGGACTCATCCTCAAATGAAAGGCCGCTGATAAACAAAGCGACAGTAAATCCCAAACCTGAGAGAATGCCGACTCCCACAATTCCCGCCCACTTCAGGCCATCCGCCATCCCGGCGATTTTCGACTTCACCCCCAGAAAAGAAAACGCCGCTATTCCCACCGTCTTTCCAACGACCAAGCCCAGGAATATGCCAAGCGCGACCCTGCTGGAAATCGCCAGCTTCAGCTGTTCGGTGGATAAAGCGACGCCTGCGCTCGCCAAGGCAAACAGGGGAAGAACGAGGAAGGAGACCCAGGGATGAACGGCTCTTTCCAGGCGCTCCCCGATCGAGTCGGTGTCACAGAGGAGTTGATTCAGTTGCGCGAGTGTTGCTTCCGCGGATGATTTCTCCCGGGCCATGATCTGACTTCGGAAATTTTCCAAGAGAGGCTCCGCAATGCCGGCCAAATCCTCCGGGGGCAATTTGGGACTGATAGGCACGATTAGACCCAGAATCACGCCGGCAATTGTCGCATGCACTCCGGAGCTCAGAACCGCCGCCCAGAAAAAAATGCCCCCAACCAGAAAAACGGAGATGGGAGCCCGACGGATGGCGGCGGCGACAAGGAGCACCAATAAGCCGCACGCCGCCGCTAATGCGGGCAAAGAAATTTGAGGAGTGTAAAAGAATGCAATCACGAGGATCGCGCCCACGTCGTCGACAATGGCCAACGCGAGCATGAAGACGCGCAGGCTGGAAGGGATGCGTTTGCCAAGCAGCGCGAGAACACCCAATGCGAAGCCGATATCCGTCGCCATCGGGATGCCCCAGCCATGCGCCCCGGTGCCTGAGCGATTCAACGCGGAATAGAGAAGGGCAGGGACGATCATGCCGCCTAGCGCGGCCAGGATAGGAAGAACCGCCTGACGAAAGGAAGACAGCTCACCCTTCACGATCTCGCGTTTGATCTCAAGCCCGACAACCAGAAAGAATAAGGCCATCAATCCGTCATCGATCCAGTGATGCAGGCTCATCGAGAAAAGAGGGCGGAGGCCTATTTTCAGGGGAATCTTCCAAAGCGCGAAGTAGGACGCGCTCCAGGGCGAATTCGCCCAAACCAGGGCAACAACAGTTGCCGCAAAGAGAAGAATGGAGCCGGAAGTCTCACTGTGGATGAAACTTTCGAGCATCGACCGGGGATGAGCCAGAAATCCCTTTTGCGGCGTATTTGGGGGAGAGTTTTCCATCGGTGTCGTGTCCCTTAATGTTGTCATTTCTACGACGACCGATCATTTCCATTGGCGAACGTTGGTGGCTTTGATGTACTGATTGCCGAAGCTCTCGATTTCGTACTTCCCTTTTTTCTTGTCGAAGCGGATTTTGGCCGCGGCCATGATCTGTCCGGTACCCTCGCCCTTGGCGTTGAGCGTCACCTGAAGAAAACCGAATGGGTAATCGGTGGTGCGTCCCCTGTTGTATAGCTCCAGGAAAGGCATGGTGCGAGCGGTAACGATGGTAATGATGGTGTCGGACCCCTGTTGGCGTTTGCGTGCGACGGCGATCTGATTGCCCGTGGAGCCGACAGGACTGATACGGCCCTTATCTTCCTTTTCCAAAGAGCGACGCAGGGCGTCGGTCCCCTGCTCCTTCACAAGTTCAGCGAATTTCTGGACCTCTTCATCGGTGGTGTACTGGGAAATTCGAAAATCAAACTGGATGCTTTTCCCTCCCACGCTTCCCCCGGTGCCCATGGCCACGCCGGAGTAAGCCTCCGGGGGTGTTTTGTCCTGGGCGAGGCCGACAAGCGACAAGCACGCGAATAAACCGACGACAACGAGGACAAGGGTGGAAAGCTGTGTTCTCATCTCTTAATCTCCTGAAAAATCTCTGGTTTTTGCGAGCATCCCGCTTTGTGCCCGACTGCGAAATTCTCACTATTGAACGACACTTACATGGTTCCCTCGTGACAATCAGATTAGAGGCCAACTCGTTGAGACGGTCACGAAAAGGATTAGTTGACCCCGGACGTGCCTTTCCAATCGATCACATCCACGAGTTTCCATGCATTCTGATTAAGTTGGATCTGTAATTGACCTTGTTTGTCAATTGCGAGCTGGCACTCCGGATACAACACACCCGCGCTCTTGCTCTTGTCCGTATCGTCGAGATCGAACTCTCCGGCCGTGAGATTAAACGAGGTCGACTGAGCGTCCGCCCAGACCTCGCCAAATCGTAGTTGGCGATTCGTGACGAAGCGTATCTTGCGTCCGGTTGGCGTTGGGATCATGCGAACGAACGCCAAATCATAGCCTAGGGTGCCGGTTATGGAAATGTGGCCAACCGCATGCATTTTGGTGAGAGCGTTGACGAGACCCTGGTTCTGGCCCTTCGCGAAGGCGTCCATTAGAAGTTGCCTTTCTTCGGGTGTCGAGTATTCGTAGATTTCGACGGAAATCCCGATCATCTGTCCCATTTGAGTGCCCGTGCCCATAGCCGTTGCTTCAATCGTTTCGTCTTTCACCTTTTTCGCGGAACTGGCTGGAAAAGCAGCCAGGATCAGTAACCCGGAAACCATCAAACCGATGAGGACCCCCTTGGAGGACTTCGTGATTAGGTTCCTGTTTAGAGACATAACATTCTCTCCTTAGCGACTATCAGGGGCGGGCCTTCCACTTCGCGCGTAATAGTGACGCCACACAAAAAGCGAGGGTATTGTCAAAAGGAACAGAGGGCTGCAGCTTGCTGGGGAGATTGTTCGACCCGACATAGCGCCTGTAATTGAACCGGCAGGACGTGTAATCCACTAAAGTCGACGATTCCTGCCTAGTCGGTGACTCTCTTCCACGTGGCGTCCGGGTTGTACTCCGTTATTGCTGGACCCAGCTCAGAAGTTTTCTCGCCCAAATCCTTCTGGTAGACGATGCCATGCTGATTGATGATGAAGGTCATAACACCACTCACTCGGTATTCGACGGGATACGCGACGAGAGCGACTCCCCCGGCTAGTTTCCCATCGCTCAAATAGCTTTTTGCCCCGCCTTTCGCCGCAGTTCCCTGTTCCTTCAGTATCCGGTAGAGATAACCGTGGTACGGCTGGGCTTTTGTGCCTACGACCGAATTGCCATAGCCTTGAGCCTCGGCCTGAGCCAGTAATGGTCCCGCGGGGCTTGCCGGTTCGTCTTCACCGGTTTGCCAATACAATCCGTTGTGTTTGTCAGGATCACTAATCAGTTTCTGGGCATAAATTCCGGCGGGTAGGCCGTCGTGGCCAACGGCTGCGTAATCCTTCTGCGCATCGATAAAACCATGACAGGCCGCGATTGCTCCCAGTTCGTTGTGGCCAATCCGGCGGATAAGGACTTCCTGTTTTCCCGCAGCCGTGTCAAATTTCCACCTGCCTCCGTCGTTTACGATAGGAATCGGCATGGGCCACGCGTTCACCCCAACTTCAAGAATTCGTGTGTTCTTATCTCGAGTCACGATGGCATGCTTTGCTTTATAAGCTTTCACAAAAGCCTTGGCACTCGCATCGTCCTGCACCGCATCTCCCGAGAAGACCAGTTCTTTACCGGCGTCACCCAGAACTTCCAGCATTTCGTCCTGGTTCCAGTCTTCTGCAGACTTAACCAGCGCCTGGACTGCTTCGGCGGGGGAGGCAAAAGTTTTTTGGTCGGCGGCGGTTGCCAATTCAGGGAAGAGGGAGACAGCGAGAAAAAGTGCGACAGGGAGCAATTTTGAGCACATATTGTCGTCACCTTTATTAGGAGTTTTTGAGCGCATCTCTATTTCCTCGATCCGCCACCACCGCTAGCGCGTGACGACGCGCCCACGCTGGCCTGTCCGCGGTTGCTCGCGGCTCGATCACTTTTGGGGTTGCTCGCTCCCGCGAACGCTCCAGAGCTTGACGGCTGGGGCCGGTTCGCCTGTTGGGGAGCCGGGCGTGCCGAAGGCTGCGTTGCTTGCGGCGGTCTGGAAGAAGGCGTGTTTCCTGCCGATGGCCGCGAGGTTTGCGTGGTGCCAGGAGCTGGTCTGGTCCCTCCGGTCTGCCCGAAACCGCGATCACCAGATGGGTTTCTTGCCGGCGGAGTGCCAGAATTCAGGCGGTCATTCGAGGCGGCGTTGGGGCTGCGCGGCATTGTCGACGATCCACCCTGCGTGGAATTGCCGGCTTTATTGCCCTGATAAGTAGTCTGCCCCTTCCAATTGTTTGCGCTATTCCCGGCACCTGGCTGCTGCCCGTTTTTGTTCGGGTTAATACCCGAATTGCCCGTTGTGGGTCGCTGCTGGCTGGTTGGGGTATTTCCCACAGTGTTTCCGCCTGGGCGATTTTGCGCGTTGCCAGTGGCCGGACGTGTAGTTGCATTGGCGTTGTTTCCCGCGCGGTTTCCTTGATAGGTGCTCTGGCCCCTAAAATTGTTTGCGTTATTGTTGGCGGGCGTAGTGGCGGGCCGATAATTGACCCCTTGTTTCCCTCCGGCACCATTTCCCATACTCTTGGCGTAATTGCTGTTCTGGTTGTTGTTGTAGGGCACCGGCCTCGGCTTGTAATTTGGATTCAGATTGTTGTTGTTGTTAAAGCGATTGTAATAATTATTGTTGATGTTGACGTTGATGTTCGTGTGGCCGTAGTAGGGCGGCCGATAATAGTGATACCCGCCGCCCCAGCCGCCGTAATACACCGGGTGATAAGGTGGAGGATAGTAGGGCCTGGGACCATACCAAACGCCGCCATGGCCCCAAGCCGGATAGTAGTAATGATTGCTATTGATCGCGGAGCCGACCGCGATGCCCGCTCCAAACGACAACAGGCCGATCATGACGGCGGTGCCTGTGCTCACTCCGGAACTTTGTTGTTGAACGATAACGGTCGAGTTGGTGCTGGTCGGAGGGGCGCCATTCGTCGTCGTGGTTGTGGTCGTTGTTCCACCGGAAGTGGTAGTCGTGGTAGTTGTCTGGAAGACCTGTTCCGGATTGTATTGGGGCACGTATACAACCTTGGGGTCGGCCGGCTTTAACTCCACGACTTGCGTTCCTTGATCCTGCTTGACGTCCACTTTCATTTGCGGCGAGCTTTTCAGTGCGCCGGTATCCACGGCTTGCGCGCGCAGTCTCTGAACTGACTCAAGGACGGCTTTTGGATTTCCCTGATAGGCTGCACCCAGTTGCTTGGTCCAATCGAACTGTTGGCACATCAGATCCACCACTGTGGGATAGTGCAGCAGCGCTTGCATCACAGGCGTAAAGCCAGCCTTTTGGGACGCCTGATCCAGGGCTGCTTCTTTTAGATTCTGATTCTCGTCCAGAGCCAACCAGTTTCCCCCATCCATCACTTCCTGAGGAATGACCGATGCCTGCAGCAATACCGCCAAAACGGGATCCGGGTAGAGCGCGACCGGCGCAAGGAGTTCATCCAGACCGTCTGCCGTCAGGCTAACTTCCGGAAGCTGAACTGGCGATTGTCCCTGAGCCTGCGATGAAGTTTGGCCGCCTGGAGAAGCGCCCGCCTGTTGCGCGGAAGAAGGATCCTGCATTGGTGGGTTGGGAGATTGTTGCTGGAATGAAGAGCCGGATGCCGCTTCTTTGGAACTGCAACCTTGCAAACCCGTAGTCCCACTTAGCAGCAAGAACGTCATGAGCAATGAGATAGAACTCTGGACTTGTTTCACAATTCCTCACTAAGAGACTTTGATCTCTGGCAATCGGGAGTGTTCTGCAGCTACACCATTCCTTCGAAGGATCTGTATTCGCGAAGGGGAGCTAGTTTGGCAAGCGACGGCATGTAAGATAGGAGTGCAATCATGGCCCCGTAGCACGCGCTCCTGTGTCATAAGAGTTCACCTCTGCGGTTTTCGACGGTTCCAGGTGCTACTTCGAGTCTCCGTCGTCAGGTTCGGCCTGCAGGGCAATCCGCGCCTGAACCTCAGTTCATACCTGCGCAACCAAAACTCAACGGCCAAGGTACTCGCTACCCGGGCCGCTGACTATTGGCAGAAATAACAGGTGGGAAGGGAAAATGGCTGAAGCTGGATGGAGTTACTCCTGTGCTTGACAGCCCACTGCACTAACTCGGCGTTCAGGTTGTGTTTAGCGATTGCCAAACTTCCAAGCGACACCGGAACTGGTGCCGTAGTCGCTGCCGGAAAAGCTCGGCGGCGGGCGGTTGTCCCAATTGCCGTAAAAAGAGATGT
>Ga0210410_10001078_pt1 | contig 26570 bp, 28 predicted proteins | sample IncBWC4MmetaG_FD_161058 | JGI IMG/M metagenome (GOLD analysis project Ga0210410, IMG submission 161058) | Forest soil microbial communities from Barre Woods Harvard Forest LTER site, Petersham, Massachusetts, United States - Inc-BW-C-4-M | ecosystem: Environmental > Terrestrial > Soil >... | reverse complement strand
GACGTGGCCGTCTTGTCGCGCTCGTGTCCCCAGGTCATCAACTTAGGATCGGCCTTCTTAATCAGCAACGTGGAGTCCCTCATCTTCAACGGCGTGAGGATGTGATGCTGCACATAGTCGTCAAAGCTCTCTCCCGAGACTTTGGCAATCAGATCGCCCAGGACCTCAAATGCCATGTTGCTGTAGCGGAAGTCTGTACCAGGCGCAAAGATTAGCTTCTGATTGCTCAGGCTGCGGACGTAGCGCTCGAGTGCACCATCATCGTATTGCGGCTTATCCCACTCGTAGTCCTCGACGTCAGGCATGCCAGAGGTATGGGTGACCATCTGGCGCACGGTTATGGTTTGGTAGCGATCATCCGCGACGCGGAAGTAAGGCAGGTATTGCACAACCGGGGTGTCGAGATTAATTTTGCCTGCCTCCACCAACTGCATGATAGACGTGGCCACGAACGTCTTTGTGATGGACGCCATATGGAACAGCGAGCGTGGCGTGACGGGATCGTGGTTGTGCATCAGATTTTTCACGCCAAAGCCGTGGGCGTAGACCAGCCGATCGTCCTGGATGACGCCGATAGCGAATCCCGGCATCTGCTGCTTGTGCACGAAGTCTTCGATCAGCGGCTGCAACTCATTACGGTAACGTTCAGCTGGCGCCTGGGCGGCAACACGAACGCTGGTCACTGAGGCAGCAATCAGGACGAAACAAGCCAGCAGCTTGTTAATCATGCTCGGGGAAGGAATTAGTGATCGGGGAATCGCACCGGGCTTGATCATTTGGAACCTCTCGGGCCGGCTGTGATTTTAAACGCCTTTGTGATACTAGGCCAGTTCGCGGATTGTCGATCCTTATCTTTACCGCATTAGGTAAGAGTTGCTCGTCACTCGCCCATAATCGCCAACCGACCGGTCCCGCCCCGAGTTGCGGTCATGCAGTGTGGTTAGCCGTCGGAGCTAGTTTTGAGCGCAAGAGTTACATGCGTGTTCGTTCTATATGCAGTAGGATTTCAAACGTGACGAAGCGACACCATCCGATATTCTCTCAAGCCGGCAATCTAGGGCTTGGTCAGGCGTGGATGCGGATCGGTGTTCTCGTCGCCTTGGGTTGCGTTGTCGCTCCAGTGTCAGCACAAAATTGTACTGCTAGCAACCCGCAACTAGCGGGCACTGTTCTCCAAACAGTGTTAGCCACCTGCTCGTCGTATGATGACTTCCAGGCGATGGGGTACAAGTATGGGTACGATGTGATTCTCGTCCAGGCGTCGGTTGCTGGGAATCTCGCCATCCCCGTCCTTCGTCAGTTTGCCAGCTTGCCCAAGCACAACGCGTGCACTTCCTCAAGCTTCGATGCCGCAGCGCGGACGGCCCTTGCGAAGCTCGGCGACGAAAATGCTTACGCGGCGATCAAGCAAGAATGGGCGCAACATCGCGCCGGGCCGTACCCACCCAGAATTGATTTTATTGGCGATGATTGGGCGCTCCAGACTCTGGTCGAGGTCTTGATTCAGCATGCGAATGATCCCAGAATGATCGTGCAGCACGGACCGACCGACCTTACGATGGCCGCAGCGGAATACTAAAGGAAATCAGGGGAATCGCCCGGCGACACGTTATCCCGGATCTTCCGGACGCCGACTACTCGCCCTCCGACATTGCGCAGTGGAAGGCATGGCTTGAGAAATACAAAGGACAACGTCTGAGCACGCCGGTCTTCCAGGGTGTATCCGATCCCTATCTGCAGTGTCTCGCTCGAAGGGTTGAGTGGGGCCATCCCGATGCCATTCTCGACATCGCCACGTTTGGTGGCCCTTCTGCGGAAGCAATTCTCAAACGATTTCCCGCCCCGCGTTCCGGGGAAGTCATGGGAGCGAGAGAGCTATATCCAGAGGTGCTTCAGTATGAAGATGGACTTCCGGGCACAGATTCGGAGATTCAGGGAAACCTCCAGGCTGCCTTACTGCGTTTCGGAGACCAGACAACAGCGGGCCAAGTCGCAAGCGAATTAAATTCCTTCGCTCTTTATCCTGGCTACTTTCCGCTGGAAGCGATCCGGAAGCTCAGGTTCGCGGGGGGCAAGACCGCCGTTGGAGTTCTCGTCGATGGCTTGGGAAGCTCCAATCGAATAAGTCAGGATGCGCAGAAGGAATTTGACGCCTGCCTGCTGCGAGTCACCGCCGCGAACCAACCGTCGAAGCAGCCAAAAGAAGCCGCACAGAAGGCCGGCGCCGGGTCTTTTTCCTGGGCTGAGCGCCGCACCAGTCTTATCCTCAGAGCCCTCGCTGAAATAGTGAAGGACCCGCCGCTACCCGCAGATGCGCCTCCAACGGCCGAGAGCTCTCAAAGGTGGAAGGATTGGTGGGCGAAAAATCGGGACAGGGCCGTTTTGGTTATCCCGCCGCGTGCATCCTACGATTGCCACTAACCTGCACGGAACACTCAATCAGAGCTGCGAAGTACCAGCGCGAAGTCCTCGACACCACTCATAGAGCAGCACATGGATTCAGAGTGGATAAACGGCAAACCGGAAGTAACCCGTTTCATCCGTCACGCGGCCCGCCGGCGGCGATTCTTCCGGTGTTCCCTCGCCGCTTCCAACTTTCGATCCCGCTCGGCCTGAATCTCCTGCTGATGCCCGGCGAGCATGTCCTTCGGCGTGATGTAGCGGATGGCGCTGTTCAAACGAACGCTGTTGTAATGCTCGGCGTAACCCTTAACCAGACGCCGTGCATCTTCCAGCGACAGCGGCGTGCCAGGGCAGATGCACTCCCCTTTGAGCGATTTGTGCCACCGTTCGATTTTGCCGTTCGATTGAGAGTAATAGGGTGAAGTCCCACACCAGGGCAACGGGCATGGCTGACAGATCCTGCTGCCAAGTCGACCGGCGGCAAGTTAATCGTTAAAACTATACTTCCGGCAAGGTTATGCTTTCGGCGGGAGCGCAAGGCATGAGCCTGCGCGCGCTCCACTAGGGTTGCCGCTCCGCGAACCGGCAAGTTTATGCTTTGGCGGCGGCAACATTATCCTTTATGGGACAGTACTCACGCTGAGTGAAGAAGGGATTGCTTCCCATATAGAACCCGAAGACTTCGTTGTTCAGGTTAACCGGGCTCTGGGTTCAGTTAGCCGCTAGGCAGGCCCCGTTTCCGGCATCGCCCTGTTATTCCACGGTGACGCCATGTGTCAGGAAGCGATCAGATCCCCGATTGTGTTCAATGCGGCGGGGGCTATCGCGGTGGAGAACTTTTCGCACAGCATGGCCATGGACCCCGAAGGGGATGTAGAGTTGCCTGACTCCAATCAATTCCTTGTAACGAACTGGGTGCCTCTACTAGAGTCGTGACCAAAGAGGCAGAAAATCGTATTGGAGGGGTCAGAGGAGAGCAGACATCCGTGATACACATCGCGATCCACAAGAGCATAATCTACGACGTACTTCCAAAGCCGTGCATTGCCGTCCGTGCGCTTCTATGTGCTCCAGCTAACTGTCGCCCCAGAGGCCGCAGCTTCGAATCCCATCGTCCCTGCCATTCTTTCAAAAAAGCTCAACCATGATGCAAAGTTTACGCAGCGCACTCCTCTATGCCGTCAGCCTCGCAGCAAGCATCGGTACTTTTTTCTTGATTCGGTCCTTCGGACCCTCGCTCGTAACCAGCGGACCACAAGGATCTGCCAGACTCACCACTTCCGAGCCCCCTGGCATCTTGCTTCATGTATTGCTCACGCTAGTTGTCGTTCTTGTCGTAGCCCGCGTTCTTGGCGCGACGTTTCGCAGGCTGAATCAACCACAGGTAATGGGAGAAGTGGTCGCCGGGATTCTTCTGGGACCATCCTTTCTTGGTTGGATGGCCCCGGGGGTTGCCTCTCAAGTTCTTCCCGTGAATACCGCACCGTATCTCGCGCTGATCTCTCAGGTCGGCGTGGTGCTCTACATGTTCCTGGTCGGTCTCGACCTGGATACTGATCTCTTGCAAAAGCGAAGCCAAGCTGCCATTGCCATCTCCCATGCCAGCATCGTCGCCCCCTTTTTGCTAGGAGCTGCATTCGCACTCTGGTTATATCCCCGGTATTCGACCGGTGTATTTTCCTTCACCACATTCGCTCTCTTCATCGGGGTAGCGATGTCCATAACCGCGTTCCCGGTGTTAGCACGCATTCTCACGGATCGCGGTATGCAGAAGACGCGCCTAGGAGTGCTGGCCCTGGCGTGCGCTGCGATCGACGACGTCACCGCATGGTGCCTGCTGGCCTTCGCCATGAGCGTCGCCTATGCCCAGACCGGAGGCCTCTTGTTCACGTTGATCACGACCATGGGGTTCATCTTCTTCGTGTTGCTGATCGCGAAGCGAGGCGCTTTGTGGCTCGTGCGGCGGCAGACTCGGAAGGGCCGAACAACACAGGACATGTTCGCCATGGTGTGCGCTGCATTACTTCTGTCAGCATTGGTGACCGAGCGAATCGGCGTTCATGCGCTTTTCGGTGCTTTCCTTCTAGGAACCGTGATTCCGCACAATTCTGTGTTGGCGCGCGATATCCGGGCGAGGTGTGAAGATCTTGTCGTAGTACTTCTGTTGCCAGTGTTTTTCGCATTTACCGGCATGCGAACTCAGCTCGGTCTGGTGCATGGCACTCGCGATTGGATGGCCTGTATTCTGATTATCGGGGTGGCATCGCTCGGCAAATTCGGAGGCAGTTTTCTCGCGGCTCGATGGACAGGGTCGGAGTGGCGCGAAGCTGCATCGCTAGGCGTCCTAATGAACACTCGCGGTTTAATGGAGCTTATCGTGCTCAATGTTGGGTTGGACCTGGGCGTGCTTTCGCCGGTGTTATTTACGATGTTCGTATTCATGGCTGTAATCACAACTTTGGTGACCACGCCGATACTACATGAGTTGACAAAATCACACGGTCAAGGGTCTGATCCACCCTTGCCATCCTTCCCTTCCTAAAGGGTTCCTTATAGTGATTCTAAAGGGAGGGAATTCCTACTGGTTCCACGCCAAAGCGGGGATACCTTCGGTTCCTGCCACGACGGTCTTACCTCACCCGAAGACGACGAACAGGGCTAGCGAGTCCCGCCTCTCTGATATTCACGGCACTGACGAAATCCGCAGGGGTCGAGAATGCGCACCTGCCACAAACGAACTTTGCTTGCGACTTGCGGTTCTCCGCCGCTACGTGGCCACACTCGGGACGCTTGCGGCCGGTGTTTTGTGGTGCTACCGGGACAAGCAGACCGCCTGGCCACAGCGTTTTGTATTCCAGTTGGCGGCGCAACTCGAACGGGCTGGCGAGGCAGCTGACCTGCCAGAAATCTTGGCCGGATGGACCTTGCGGTTCAACGCGCACGCAGACGGCCAGGGATACGATGTGCGATTGCAAGACACGACGGCCAGACTGTACGGATACGCAGCTTTTACGGACGAAAGCGGCGCCATTTGGCAGGGCGAACCCTTTCAATGAGGAATTTCGCAAACGTATAGTTTCACGGTTTTACCTATGAATGAGACCCTGGAACCAACATCTTTGGTTAGTTCGGTGATCAGCATCTGGCGGCTCGCCCTCTGGCGACGCTCTTGTATGTGGCTCAAAATGAAGAGTTTGAAGGTGACAGGAGCATGTCCCGAGAGCGTATGCGTCTGGACCTACCCTTGCCTTGCAGGCGAGAGATGGACGACATCGTCTAGGGCAGTGAGGGCCGAGACGCGCGCTATGTCGGCAGGCCTCGCCGTCTGTTTGGCCAAGCCGCGAGAAGGGGATCGCAACCTGCTCCAGCAACTAATCCCGCAGGACGGGGTTTAGGATTGACTACACTCAGGAAAGCTACGACAGCGGACGAGGAAAGTAGATCAGAAAGGATTCTTCCCACACGGAAGTGGGGCTGTTAGGGGTGACGAGATGGACGTGCCCTGCCCTAAGTGCAACAGCGCCGATCTCCAGAGAGTCTCTCTGGCTTGCCTAGAAGTGCTCCCCCGGTGTGACAAACGTGCACAGTTCCATGGCGTTTTGGTCGAGAGCCGTGGTCCGGGAGTTCTTGTAGGGGCCTCGACAACAATGGAAACAAGGCCGACGGCGCTTACGGCACAAGGCGGTGGGGTGAGGACATGTCGAATCTGCAAGAATACTTCAGCGCATTTGTTATACTTCGAAACATTCGTCGTTCAAATCCCCGTCGCGACGGCCGCTTCTAAAAGTTTGCTGGCCACCCGCCAGCAAAATCGTGTGGCGGGTAGAACTATTCGGGCCGAATCATGAAATTGAATGAACACGTAAGAGCCAGGCCCAACATTGCTGGACTTACTTCTCCAGTGCAACAGGCCGAGATAAAATTACTCCTGGCCGGTAGGTGGCCACCGCTCAAGCCGTTGCCGGTATTCAAGTATGAAACAGATGAGTATCGTGCCTCCATTGAATTCGATAAGACGCGCGGCGAGTGGGTCTGTCACCAAACATCTTCACCGTCCAACAAGGTTCAGGAACTGCGTGGTGGATTGACAGAAATAACCATGGCATTACCCCACGGTCAAGCAGAAGCGTTCGCCGAATGTGCCGCAGCAGAACAGCAAGAACAAGAATTGGAGAAGGACGCCAGTCGTCGTCTCCAGGCCATTCTTGAGTGGAGAGAGAATTACGGGAACGGCGCACTCTATTCTGGCCTGCAGCACTATCTTTCCAAAAGCCAACAAGATGAAATCGACGACAGCATCCGACTGACTCTGACTGCTCGGCAGCTTCAGTTCAACCCGAAGAATGTTGCGTACGTCTTTGACGCACTTTCGAAGGCGGGCGGCAAGCTAGCAACACTCATAGAAATCGCGCAGCGGAATAAGACACAGTGGGGAGCGGACGTACCGGCAAAGGCGGAGGCAGCCGCACCCAACGCCGAACGCCATGTCTCGGTTGAGGCGATTCATTCCACGCACGACCGCCGCCTTCAGATGCGCGCCACTCCAGCCTCCCGCGCGTACGTCGAGCTCGGCGCTACCGATGGCGGCATTGTGCTCAATATAAGTGAGACAGGCATGGCCGTGGCCGCAGCCGACCCCCTTGTAATAGACGACTACCTTCCACGCATTCGCTTTCAATTGCCCAGCTCTGGGCGGAGCATCGAAATCTCCGCGCAGGTTGTGTGGCTAGCGGAATCGAAAAAAAGCGCAGGCATTCGATTTGTCGATCTCACCGCCGAGGCCCGCAATCAAATTTCAAATTGGATCACGTCCGAAAAGCAGGCCCCGGAATTTGAAGGCTTAACGGCGGCGCCTGTTGAGAGCCTCATCCCCACAACCCTCGAAAGCTTCCCAGAAGTGCCAATCGGGAGTGTTTTCCGCGAGCAAGACCACCCCACCTCGCCGGAACGGATTGGGCACACTGTGTCAGAAGCATCTAAGGTCGGGACGTCCAAGATTCTGGATGCGAGCCCTCTATCGCTTGGCGAAGATCTCCAGAAAAAAGTGCACCGCCACACTCCAGTCGCCGGTTTCGCACGGCATGTTCGAATAGACAAAGTCGACTCGTCAGCGGATCGCATCGAGCACTCGCCGTCACACTTTTATGTTCTTAAAATATCCGGATTTCAGGTCACCGCATTTGTGTTTTTCTTTGCGGTGATCAGTCTCGCCGTTGGGCTCACAATGGGACGCGACCCGCTCGGAAATCACCTCCGAGACGCCCAGAAATCAATACTGGCTGTGGATGCCACGTCACCGGCACTGCGTAACCGCCCGCGCGAAACGACTTCGCGAACTTCCGCTCCACCGGCGGCTAATACCTTCAGCACGCCTGCAGTAAATCCGCCAGCGCCGGAGACCGAAGAATCGCGCACAGAAAGCCCATCCGCTCAATCCCTCAACGCACAACCAGCAGATGCAGCTACCCGCGTGAGGCCGACCGGACCATCTTCAGCAGCAACGAGCCGATCCCTCGTTGATTCCCATGACTCCTCGGGTGCCAATAAACTCGACGAGGCCAGGCCTTCCGAAAAAAACTCCGAGAAAAGGGCCCGGGACTCTGAATCGTTCGCGAAAGTGCCCTCCACGGATTCAAATTCATCTCCGACAATAGAATCTAAACCATCTGCTAATCCCGAAGCCAGTCCTGAGCGCAACGGCTCGACCGGGCTAGTCGCGCGAAATGCGCCGCCCCGCGCGAGTCCCAAACCGGCACATTCATCCAAGGCTGTCAGCTCGATACGTGGCGCACCGAGTAATCCCGCCCCACGCAGGGTAACGCCTGCGACGGCCGCAGCGCAGCACCGGTCACCGCCTTCCGCAATCCTGGTCAGGGGCCCAGGCGATGGCAGCAAACCGTTCAGGCTGACTTTGCCGGAAAAACCGATCGCCGCATCCTCTTCGTTCGCGATGACCTCGCAACTTTCTGTTTTTATTGCTCCTGAGCCCGGATCTGCAGTGACTCATAAACCCTCTCGATTGCAAGCTGGTGAACTTGTCTCCTTCGTTTGGCCTCGTTATCCAAGGCCGAGGGATCGATCAGAAACCCTAAAGGTCCGCACCACCATCGGAACGCTCGGCCAAGTGCTGGATATAAAGCTCGTGAGCGGCTCGATCTCTCTTCTCCCTGCTGCAACGAGCGCCATTCGACTGTGGCGCTACAAGCCCACTTTCGTGAACAACAGGCCTGTCCAAGCTCAACAGGACGTCACGATTGAATTCCTGGCGCCACAGTATTTGTCACACGCGCCCGCTCAGCATCCATCGCACAACTAGCCGCGGTTTCGGATGTTGATTTTGCGAATGCACGCAGTCTAAGCATCTTTCCACCTCGACAACGCCATCTTCGCCGCATGAAAGCCGCACATGCCGTGCACTCCCCCACCTGGTGGAGCGGACGCGGAGCAAATGTAGATATCGCGCGCCGACGTGGCGTAATGTCGCCAAGTTGGGCGAAACAGAAACTGACGCATATCCAGCGCCCCACCTCCGATATCCCCTCCTACGAGGTTAGCGTCCATGCCCTCAAGGCCCTCGGGAGAAAGGACACGTCGCGCTAAAACGCAGTCGCGGAAGCCTGGGGCGAATCGCTCAATCTGATTCTCTAGTCTCTCTAGCATGTTCACGTTCGACCCATTGGGCACATGGCAATAAGCCCAAGCCGTGTGCTTGTCCGCAGGAGCGCGCGAACGATCGAAAAGACTAGGCTGGGCCAGCAGAACGAACGGACGCTCAGCGTGATGTCCGATTCGCACCGCCTTTTCCGATGCGGCAATCTCTTCAAAGCTTCCGCCAAGATGTACCGTCGCTGCTCGCAGGCAACCGGGAGCTTTCCACGGAATCGGCGCGTTCAACGCGTAATCCACTTTGAAGACGCCCGCGCCGTAGCGATATCTTCCCAATCGACGTTTGTAGTTCTCAGATAATCTTTCGCCGCCAATCTTGACCAGCTGGCGCGGAGTCAGGTCACAGAAAAGAAGGTCATAGTTCTCCAACGCCGCCAAACTCTGGACCGGCGATGAAGTTTTCATCTTGCTTCCGAAGGTCGAAAGAAATCGGCACAGTGCGTTTGTGAGAGTCTGCGCGCCGCCGCGAGGAATCGGCCAGCCTACGGCGTGTGCCGGCACGGCCATTAGCATTGCGAACGCCGCGCTCAACGGTTCGTCCAGGCTGAGGAAAGAGTGGGCGGCCAAGCCCGCGAATAGTGCCCTGGTCCCCTGGTTACGAAACCGGCCAGCGACAACCTTGGCCGGCTGTAGCGCGACTATTCCAAAGCGTGCCATCAACCAGGGATGCCTAGGGACCAAGGAGACGGGACGCAGTATCTCCGGAGCAAATTCCGTCCAGCGTTCGACGAACGGACGCATGAGCTTGTCCCACGCCAGTCCGTCGGTCCCAAGGGAATCTCGGGCTTCACCTAGGTCACGTTCCAACACCACCGCCGTGCCGTCATCAAGAGGATGCGCTAAAGCGGCGGGCGAGTGAATCCATTCTAAGCCATGGTCGGCCAGCGGAAGCGACGAGAAGAATGGCGAACCTGCGCCTAGCGGATAGATTGCTGCTCCGAAGTCATGCCGAAAGCCCGGCAAAGTTAGCTCGAGAGTGCGCGCAGCCCCGCCCGGCGTCGACTCGGCCTCCAGCACGTCCACCTGCAGCCCCGCCTGTGCCAGAACGATGGCCGCTGCCAGTCCATTCGGACCGGCCCCGATTACGCACACCTTAAGGCTCATCGTGGATCACAGTGAAACGATTCCTCTGAATGCCGCTCCTCACATGATATCCGTGGCCCTTGGCATAGGTTTCTCCAGCACAACGGTAGGCTGTCGGATGCTTCCGCATGCTGCCAAAGGGCGTCTCGCCCCGCTCAGTGGTTGAATGGATATTCCTGGATCCAGTGAAACCCGCGACTGACAAGCAAGAACTTGTTGAGATCAACGAGTTGGAGCTGCATATGAATCCGGTGGCCGTCCATGGTGCCATCCACGGTCATTTGATCCTGCGCCACGCGCTGGCAATAAAAGTTGGCTTTCCAGTTCTTGTCATCCTCCTTGCTGAGTGCGAGCGTATTTCCGTTGATCTCTGCGCCAAATCGCGCATAGGAATCGTCCATGCGTTGAAACGCCATCCTGGTGGGCAGGTCAAAGATAGCCCGGCGCCAGCGGTCATAGTCGTTTAGCAGCGGCGAGCGGAACTGACCATCGATAGAAAGTTGGTCCACATTCCAGATGCCATAGAGCGGCGATTTCGGGCGTCCGCCGCCGTAGGTGTGCCAGCCGTCCCAACTGCTATAGGCATTAATTCCTACCAACCAGATGCCCAGGATGATCTGCACGGCCAGCGCAATACGGTTCGCACGGCTTGTGCCGAACAGCTGCGTTTCGTTGGAGCGTCTCACCGGGCGATTCCAGAAGAAGAAGTCAGCAAGTCGACTGCACTCCGGCGCCAGCAGGAGCATCACCATCAGGAGCAAATGGAAGGAGAAGAGTTTTACCGGAATGTCGTACGTCATATTGAGCATTAGAACCTGCGTCAGGTCCGCGAGGCAAACCAACGCGCCGAGCATTGTCGTCCGAGGAAAGACCAACAGGAGTCCGCCCAACGTTTCTGCGCAGCCGGTGAAGACTTCATACGCCGGAGAGGAACCAATGGATGACCAGAGCACCCCCATCATTGAGAAGCTTCCGAATGGCTCGAGTAATCGGGTGAGAGAGGGGAAGGGCATTTGCAACGGAATGACTTTAGCCATGCCGTAGAGAATCATTTCCGAGGCAAGCGCAAAACGAATGAAGAGCCGAAACCATTTGTACAGCGCGACATAGTTTCCGCGTCTGCGGTCCAGAACCGACCAAGTACTGGTTGCCAGTGCGGCAACGACCATCATGCAGAATGAGGAAACCCAGTCGAAAGTCTTGTCACCGCTACCGCTGTCCTTGTAAACCAGCGGCTGCGTGATATGGAAGGTATGGGCGGCGGTCCAAAAAACTATCTGGCGCATCGGCCAGAGCGTGTCTAAGTCTGGAATACCGTCCTTGGTGATGGGAAATAGGCCGCCGAGAATCTGCGTGGAAAGGCAGAACAATCCAAAGTATGTGAAGCAAAAGCGAAAGGCGATACGCGTGCTGAGGTTCCAGCACGGCATCTGCGGTGCCTGTTGGAGTTGCGCGATCGGGACCTGAGCACCCATCCGAATCCTCCCGAAGCGCTACAGTCTACCTCAGACCCTGTCACGTCACGGCCCTTTCTCCGCATCAATCCAATGGTGCTGAAGTTCCTGTACCCGAGTAACGGCCGTCGATTGTGCTTTGAAGACCATCGTGTAGCAGCCCTATCTCCTATCTTCCAAAGGTTCCCGAGACGAGCGCTCCAACAACGAGCTATGTGGTTCTCTCCGACGTTCCACATCAAAATCATGAACCGGCTGAAGCGAAGGGGCTCGGGCCGGCATGAAAGTACCTACTAACACGCCGGGATCGATGACTAATGGACTCGACGGGCGCGCGTTGTTTCTCCTGGCGTATTTGTCTGGCAACGACTTCGCCGCGACTCTTATACTTAGATCGGTCATCGGCCAAGTCATTTATGGAGGCATCCCCATGTCCTCGCCGCAATCGGCCCCAGTCAAGAAAACGCTCTTCACGGAAGGATTCTTACAGGACCCCTATCCCACATATCAGCGTTTTCTTGAGGAGGGCCGCATTCATTATGTGGACTATGGCGCCGGAGCTTGGGCTGTTTTCCACTACGCTGACTGTGTTTCATTTCTTAAAGACACCCGGCTTTCTAGCAAGAAAAGTGGGGCGCTCCTGCTTCCACTTCCTGTGGAAAGGCGGGCGGAGTTTAAAGAGCTTGCCCGCATGCTCGGCTTATGGATGCTCTTGATCGACCCGCCAGAGCACTCCCGCCTTCGCAAACTAATGAACAAAGGTTTTTCTCCAGCGGTTATGGAATCGTTGCGCCCGCAAATTGAGGTGATTGTTGAAGGGATGCTTGAACCGCTGCGTCATGCTTCCGAAGCGGAACTCATGCATGAAATCGCGCACCCTCTGCCAGTTCGTGTGATTGCGGAAATGCTTGGCATCCCAAGCACAATGCAAGACCAACTAGTTCAATGGTCAACTGCAATCGCGACTCTCTTTGGGAATCCGAGTCGCACGCTAGAACAAAGTCAGTGTGCACAGCAGGCCGTACTTGCCCTTACGGCGTATTTTCGCGATGTTGTGGCTGAGCGGCGGGGACATAAAAGCAACGATCTCATCAGCCTGCTCCTCGAAATCGAGGAGGACGGAGAGGTCCTGACGGAGGAAGAGCTCTACGCACAATGTGTAATGTTGCTTTTCGGAGGGCACGAGACAACCCGGAATTTGATTGGCAACGGTGTGCATGCCCTGCTGCAGCACCCTGCAGAGCTGGCCAAGTTGCGCGACCACCCCGAGATGATCCGAACCGCCGTCGAGGAATTACTTCGATATGATAGCCCCGTCCAATACTCATCTCGCATTGTAAAAGAGGAGCTTGAATTCTGCGGTGTGCGGCTACATGAAGGAGAGATAGTTGTGTTCATGCTTGGAGCCGCGAATCGCGACCCGCAACAATTCAAGGACCCGGACCATTTGAATCTGGCGAGGCTGAACAATGCCCATCTCGCTTTTGGAGCAGGCGGACATTTTTGCATCGGAAGTCAACTTGCGCGGCTAGAGGGACAGGTGGCGATTCTGCGTATGGTCCAACAATTTCCTCGGATGCGATTAACCGCACAGAAGCCCGACTGGGTGCCGAACTTTATTCTGCGAGGCCTAAAGGCCCTTCCAGTCTCATTCTAAGAATGAAAGGCCAAGAATGTTGCCTCCATATAGTTGAGCAACCTCTTGGTCAACTCCTGATGAGTCAAACTGAACAAGGCGATTGGTGGGGGTACTGCTGAAGCGGAAATGTTTCGGGCTCTTCCTTGCATTTTCGATGTTGCCAAGAAATCACGATGGCCCTCTCGCGCCCTGACCCGTCGAGTACTTCCATGTTGCTATTCTCGTAACCGTGCCCACGCCTGGTAGCGCCGCCAATCGTGACGATAGCGGCGGTGGCGCCGAGACCGAGTGCTGGTTTGCCACGCTCCGAGCGCGGAGCAAGCTCGTCCACAATTTCATTCACCAGCTTGTCCCACATAAAAGAATCAAGCCGGACCCCGCTTCTAGTCGCGCGCTGTCTTTCAGTCGACGTTTGGCACACTTGTCCATCAGGGGCCAAGGAACGGCCGGGACGCTAGTCGTGTTGCAGCGCGACCATTGGCCCATTTTAGAGGTGTTCGAAGCTTTCGACTCCAATCGGAGTCACTCGATAACTCTAACCAGCTGATCCTGTTCGATTTATAACCGGACACCAATGAGAAACTATCAGGCTTTAGGGCACTAGTCGCAAATCGGAAGTTATCGTGGGCTGGAATTTCCCGCCAGCAATCTGGAGAGTCGTTTTCTGGTTGGGTTTGCGTTTGTTTCAAGTCCGACCTAGGCACCATCTACTGGCAATCTAACGTCGAGACTTACTCTGTTGGCCCTTCGTCAAAATTCCGAGGTCGTGCACAGATCTGACCAGCCTACTCATTAGAACCCTCATATTCAGCCTGCCGACCCTTGCCGCGAGACCTCGAAAAGGCGCAACGAATCCATCAACTCTCCGACGAACTCCTGCCAATGCTTCTGCGTCACGGACGCCCCAGAAATCTACGAATCGCCTGGTCTTGTGGTTGTAAGCGAATTTTTGACCGCAATCCAAGCAAGTGATGTAGGTTCCTAGGCCATTGACAGATCGGCATCCGGGTTGGCTGGATGCTGACCCGCGCAGTCTTATTGGAGGACTCTTATGCCGATGGAAACAGACAAAAACAAGACGAAGCACCGTCCGTACAAAGAGCGGGACCCCGAAGACCATCGTCCACCACGGCTCCGCATGGAGGAGCGCTCTTTCCGCTTTGAACTGACTTCTTGCTGCCGAGCGATACAGAACTATAGAACCCTCGATTCTATATCCCCGGGCCACTTTTTTCTGCGCTTGAGGTTGCACTTGAACACCCCAACACGATGCTACCCGCACCGGAGATTCGTGTCTGTTCCGTTGTGTACACTGACGTAGCCGATTGTCTGCTTGTCGCGATACCGCCTGGCCGCCCAGGCTGGCTCCGGAAGAAGACTATTAGCGAGTAAACACCTCTTTTCGTATCTCTCAGAAGGGGACCCGCCTGCCTGCGGCACTTTTGGCTCCAATGGCGCGAAGCATAGGGACAGAGTCTTCCGAGCAATGACCTAGACGGGAAACAATTGGCGGGATGCTCGGCGAACGATGGCAGCGGCCATATCCACAGAGAAGGCACGATTCCTGCAACACGCTTGGATCTGGACATGTGGATCGAGACACTTCCGCAACCGTAGACAGCGGCAATGGAAGCAGCCATGTTCACTGCCTGGATCTACGATCATCTGCTTCCGCACGCCGGCGCCGTGAAGCTGGCACATCCTCTTTGACGATAGCATGTGCACAAAATTTCTTTCCATCCAGCCGCAAAAACCGCGTTCTCTTAGCGCGAGAATGGATACATGGCCCAGCCGATGCCCACCCCAATCAGCAAAAAAAGAAACAACGACCAGATGATGTATTTGACGCGTTCGTTCGTCCGGCGGCGGCTCAAGAATCCGAACGCGATGGAGATGAGCAGCGCGAAAAGCGTCATGGCCTGAAAATGGCTGAGATGGAAATCCGTCGGCGCGATCACGCCTTCCGCCCTCGCGCCGCTTCATAGGCGTGCAGCGCGGCCAGCAAGTTCAGTACACCTGCCGCCGCAAGAAACCGCGTTCCATAATCGCCCTCGGCGTGCGCCACATCCGATCCTAGTGTTTCAAGCGCCCTTGCCGCGAAATAAAAACATCCGGTCCCGAGATCAGCGACGTAGCCGAGCATTCCAAAGGCGTCGCCGCCCTCCGAACTGAAAAGGTTTCCACGCATCGCAACGCCTAGAAAAACCAGCGCCCCCACCGTCAGGAAGCACCCCAGTGCGCGCCCCCACATTTTCTGCAACGCGTAGCCAAGCCCTGGGACAAGCCATCCCGCCACCCCAATCGCAAAGGCCAAGACTTCATTCCTCTGATGATGTTCAGGCGCTGCCGCGATCGCCGCTGCGGCGGCCGTCGCCTCGGTTGCTGTATCGTCAGGCATTTTTCTCCCAGCGTCCTCGTTGGCGGTGGCCGGCCCTTTCTAGGCCAGCAACGCCAAAATCTCTTTCTGCACTGCTCCGGTTACGCGCGCTTCTTTTTCTCCGATATACATGTTTACTTCGCTGCGAATCCCGAACTCCGGCAAATAAATTCCCGGCTCGATGGAATTGCACGTTTTCGGAATCAGATGGCGAACATCGTGCGTTTCCAGTCCGTCCATGTTGACGCCGTTGCCATGCACCGTCTGCCCGATGTTGTGGCCTGTGCGATGAAAAAAGTATTTGCCGTAGCCTGCTTTTTCGATCACCTTCCGGGCTGCCATGTCCACTTGCCATCCCTGCAGCGGCTTTCCGGCGGCGACGCTTGACTGGATCAGATCAACGGCTTTGTCCCGTGCCTCACGAACGATTCCAAAAATCTTCGCCATTTTTTCTGGAACCTTCGCCCCGAGATACCCTACCCAAGTAATGTCGTAGTAGACGCTGCCCGCCGCTTTCATTTTTCCCCACACGTCCAGCAGCAACAAATCCCCTTCGCGGATGGGCGACGCTGTCTCCGGAGTAGGTCCGTAATGCGGATCACTCGCATGCGGTCCGACGGCTATGTCCGGTCCCTGATCCACGCTAATACCGGCCGATTCGAACTCCTTCAGAATCCACTCCTTTAAATCGTATTCCGTAAATGTCTTCTTCTCGCGGACGTTGTTCGCCGCAAGCTCGAAGGCCCCTCGTACCACGAGGTCAATCACTGCGCCAGCTGCCAAGTGCGATTCAAGCTGGGCCTCACTCCAACACGCTTCGTATTTTTGCACTAAGTCAGCCGAGCTCACGACCTTCACGCCGGTACTGCGTACGAGCTCCACCGTTCCCGCGTCCACCATGGCCACATAAGGGATGGCATTCTTGGGCGAATACTGCATCGCAACATTCTTTGCGCGTCCCAGTAGTTTGGCGAGGTTTTTTCTCAACTCATCCTGGCCGGCGTAAAACAATGTGTCGCCAGGCAATGCCGCAAGGGATTCCGTCTCAATCTTGTGCACTAATTTGCGCGGAGTCCCTTTGGCCGGCACGAAGTAATACCAACGCCGCGTGCGCATCCCCGGAGGAAGTTGCAAGATACCTTGGGCGATCGGGTCGCGCCCGCGAAAATCGTAAAACAGCCAGCCAGCCAGCTTCGCGGCCCGTAAATCGTTCTGAATTCCGTTAATATCAGCGCTCATATTTAAAAATCGTCCTTGCCGCTCGCCGAGTCTGGAGTACTGCGATTCATTACGCGTCGTGAACCAGAAGCCCCAGCACCTGCTGCTTCGTCACGCCGCGAATTTCGATGCGTTTTGCACGGCTGCGATCACCGCCAAGAATTCTAACAGCCGACTTGGGTGTTTTCAAAAGATGCGCGAGAAATTCCACCAGCGCCTCGTTCGCCCGGTTTTCCACTGCCGGCGCCTGCAGACGAATTTTCAAGGCCCCGTCGATCACTCCGGCAATTTCGTCCTTGCTCGCCCGCGGCTGCACGCGAACCGGAAAAGAAACCGTCCCGGCAGCAATGTTTTCCATAATTTCCGGGACCATGCTGCTCTCACCAGGCTCTTTCATATTGCACAGGAGCCTTGATCTTCACATCCAGCGCTCTCGCCGCTCGCCGTGGCCAATAGGGATCGCGTAGCAGTTCACGCGCCAGAAGAACCAGGTCGGCCTGCTCGGTCGCTAGAATCGTTTCCGCTTGCACCGCCTCGCTGATCATGCCAACGGCGCCCGTGGCAATCCCAGCCTCCGTGCGAATCGCCTCGGCAAATCCGGTTTGATAGCCTGGCCCCAAAGGAATCTTTACTCCCGGGACCGCTCCTCCGCTCGAGACATCCATCAAATCCACGCCAAGCGGCTTCAACTGTCGCGCCAGGTCTATCGTCTGCGCCAGATCCCAGCCACCTTCTTTCCAATCGGTGGCTGATACGCGCACGAAAAGAGGCAGCCTCTCGGGCCAAACCTCTCGCACGGCGCGCACGATCTGTTTCACAATGTGAACTCGGTTTTCAAATGCACCGCCATACTCGTCGGTCCGCGCATTAGATAGAGGCGACAAAAACTGGTGCAACAGATATCCGTGCGCGGCATGAATCTCGAGTACTTCAAAGCCAGACGCGAGCGCACGTTCCGCGGACTTCCGGAACGCCACGACAATTTCCCGAATCTCGCCTGTGGATAGTTCGTGCGGCACGGTATACCCCGAGTCAAACGCCAGCGCACTCGGCGCAACCGGTTGCCAGCCGCCATCTTCGACAGACACGGGCTTGCCTCCAGTCCACGGTGGCGCGGTGCTTGCCTTTCTCCCGGCATGCGCGATCTGCATCCCCGGCACCGCGCCATGCGAGCGTATGAAGTCAGCAATCGGACGCCAGGAAGCCATGTGCGCGTCTTCATAAATGCCAGTATCCGCCGCCGAAATTCTCCCGCGCTCTTCCACGGCGCTGGCCTCGGTAAATACCAAGCTCGCGCCGCCAATCGCCCGGCTCCCCAGATGTACGAGGTGCCACGCTTGCGGATGCCCGTCCTTCGCCGAATATTCGCACATCGGCGAAACCACGATCCGGTTCTTCAACTCGATCTCTCGCATTCGAAATGGACTAAAAAGCTTCATCCCTGTCTCCCATGAATTTATTGGCCAGCTTTCACCGTGCCTCGCGTGCCGAATAACGCGGTTCCAACACGCACCTCCGTCGCCCCTTCTTCAATCGCCACCTCAAAATCGTGCGACATTCCCATCGACAGGACGGCCATCGATCGCCCCAGCCGTTGCGCCAAGCCGTCGCACAATTCCCGCAACCGCCTAAAATGCGGTCTCGCCTCCTGCGCATTCTCCGCGAAAGGCGGAATACACATAAGCCCGGCCAGTTCCAACATGGGTAACCCGGCAATCTGCTCCGCCAACAGGGGAAGTTCTTCCGTGTCAGCGCCGCTCTTGGCTTCTTCCTTGGCGATGTGCACCTCGATCAGCACACGCAACTTGGCGCGAGTTCCTATTTCGCTCCTGGCCCGATCCAACCGTTGCGCCAGCGCAAAATCATCCACGGAATCAACGCTATGGAAGAGTTTCGCCGCCCTCACCGCCTTGTTGCTCTGTAAATGCCCAATCAGATGCCAGGTGGCGCTCAAATCCTGTATCCCGTCTTGCTTCCCTGCCCACTCCTGGACGCGGTTTTCTCCAAAATGCCTCAGCCCCGCCGCATGTGCTTCGCGGATAGCCTCCGCCGGTTGCGTCTTCGAAACTCCAATGAGGGTAATCTCTTCGGCTCGGCGTCCGGCTCGCCTCGCCGCCGCAAAAATCCGTTCTTGCACCTGCAGCAGGTTTTCCCTGATCGATGTCGTCGCCATGTTCAAATTTAAATCGTAGCATGCGCGGCGTTGCGGTGTTCGGAGTCTGCAGTTAGACTGGCTTAGGCACATGACTTCGCCAGGAAAGCTCATCGCCATCGAGGGAATTGACGGCAGCGGCAAACGCACCCAGGTCGCTCTGCTGGAACAAGCGCTCATCGCAGGCGGCAATGCGGTCTGCTCAACCGGTTTCCCCCAGTACGATTCCTGGTTCGGCAAAATGGTCGGCCAGTTCCTGAACGGCGATTTTGGCGCTCTCGAAACGGTTGACCCGCACTTCAGCGCCCTTCTCTACGCCGGCGATCGCTTCGAAGCCAAGCCTCGCTTGGAGGCCGCCCTGAAGGAAGGCAAAATCGTGCTCGCCGACCGCTACATCGGTTCAAATCTCGCGCATCAAACCGCCCGCGTCAGCGCCGCTGACCGCCCGGCGTTTATCTGCTGGATCGAGCATCTGGAGTACAACATTTACAATCTCCCGCGAGAAACGCTGGTGCTCTATCTTCAAGTCCCTCCTCGCCAGGCGCAGGAACTTGTGGCACAGAAGTCCGCGCGCAGCTACACGAAGGACAAGCAAGATCTGCTGGAAGCCAGCCTCCGCCATCTCGAAGACGCCGCCGCCATGTACGATCATCTCTCGCGCCGTCCCAATTGGGCCACAATTCCATGCTTCAACGAGTCACGTGGCGTGATGCGACCTCAAAACCATATCGCCGCAGAGATTCTCGCGGCGGTCTTGCCGGTGCTAGCCCCGTCCTTGGCAAAGGAAGGCCGCTGACACATGGGCTTCTCCGAATTCCTCGGCAATGAACGAATCGTCGCCGCGCTCCGCGGCGCGCTGCGCAGCGATCGTGTTCCGCACGCGCTGCTGTTCAGCGGCCCGCGCGGCCTCGGCAAGTACACATTGGCGAGGATGTTTGCACAAGCTGCCAACTGCGATCGGCTGAAAGACGACTTCTGCGGCGAATGTGAAACCTGCAAGCGCATCGCGTTACTCGCCGATCCGCAAGCGCTCGTCGAACAAGGCCTCGCCGAACGCGGCGAAAGTGCTGACGCCGCTACCGTCGAACGCACCCCTCTCATCCTTCAGACGCATCCAGACGTCTGGGCCCTGGTGCCCGACCCGGTCCGGCTAAAGAGCCCCGTGGCGCGTCCGATGCTGCGCATAGGCCAACTCCGCGCGGTCCAGCGTGCTGCGTACTTCCAGCCCATGGGACGTCGCCGCGTTTTTATCCTGGATGGCGCGGCGACTATGCATTGGAATGTGGCTAATGTATTTTTGAAAATCCTGGAAGAACCGCCCGGCTCAGCCACGCTCATCCTGACGGCGCCTTCGCCTTACGCGCTGCTCCCGACCATCGTTTCCCGATGCATGCAATTCCATTTCGCGCCGCTCTCGCAGCCGGACGTCGAAATCATTCTCAAAGAAAAAACCGATCGCAAGCCCGCCGACCTGAAGCTCGCCGCCCAACTTGCCGAAGGCAGCCCCGGACTCGCTCTCGAAATGAATGTGGAAGAAACGGCCGAGCGCCGCCGCAATGCGCTGCGCATCCTCGAACGCGCCGCGCGTGGCCAAGGGTTCGCTCAGCTTTTCGCCGGCACGTCCGCCTTCGCCAAAGACCGCGAGTCTTCCTTCGAAGACCAGCTCGGGGTCTTTTACGGGCTGCTCTCTGATCTCCTTGAGCTCACCTCCGGACGCAAGCATCCTGGGCCGCTGCGTAATGTTCTATTGGCCAAAGACCTTGAAGCGCTCGCTCATTCTATCGATTCCCGCTGGGTGATGCGCGCCATTGCCGGTTTCGATGAGTTACATACGGGCGCTCGCCGTAACCTGAATCGCCAGCTTGGCCTGGACGCTCTAGCCGCATCGCTCGCACCAGAGTCTTAGGGCTTGGGCGTCTAACCCTCTAATTTAGTTACTTTTAATTCGGTGGCAAATTTTCCATATCCGACTGTAACCCAGCGCCTCGTCCATGCATCTCACCAATTGAACTCACCCCACCGTTAGCTGCAAGGAGAAGTCATGGTGAACCGCAGATTGTTTCGCCCGGGATTTCCCGACGTGAAGGAACAGCCGCCACAGCGAATCTCCCACAACGGCCCTGTGCCCAGCAAAAAGCCCGCGCCCCCGGAGACGACCCACGCCGAGAACTTCTACTGGGTCAAGCAGATGCAGGGTCATACCCCAATGGTTGTGGTTCTCGACAATGGTGAATCGCTTCGCGGCACAGTTGAATGGTACGACCGCGATTGCATCAAGCTCACGCGCCAGGGGAGCCCGAATTTGCTCATCTTCAAGCGCGTTATCAAATACGTCCACAAAGATGGGGAAGAAGCCGCATCTGGCGGAGACGAATAGTCCCTTAGTTCACGGTTGCTTCTGGGTGATGGAGTGGCCGCGAGCCGCTCCAAATGTAAGCAGGGCCTTGGCCGCCAGCGCGCCGTCCTCCTTATAAATCTCGCATTCCGTCACCACAAAATTTCGCCCCGTCCGCAAAACGCGCCCTTCGGCCTTGATTCGTCCGCCCGGCACTGCTTCCAGAAAGTTTATCTTCATTTCCACGGTAGCGATCTCCGTTCCCTTCGGAACTGTGGTATAGGCGGCGATGGCCGCCACGGTGTCCGCAACGGTAGCCAAGACTCCTCCGTGCACCACCCCGTGAACTTGCTTGTGACGCGGCTTCACCCTCATGCTGAAGACGACGTGCCCCTTCTCCAAACTCTCCAGCGAGAGGCCCAGCAGCGAGGTTGCTCCGGTCTGGTTCGTCTTCCGGCGCAGCACCGCTTCATATTTCTTCAAATCATTGAATAATTCCGAAGCCATGAAGTGGTTGCGCTCCTCTCAGTACGCCGAAAGCCCGCCATCCAGCGGAATCGCCGCGCCCGTCAACCAGCTCGATTCCTCCGACGCCAAAAACACAGCCATTTCCGCCACATCTTCGGGCCGCCCCATCCGCCCCAAGGGAATCTGCCCAATCCTAGCTTTACGCAAAACCCTTCCCTCTTCGGAAGCCGCAAACAGTCCCTGCACCAACTCCGTCTCCACAATCGATGGACAAATGCAGTTCGACCGCACGTTTTCATGCGCGTGATCGAGCGCAACCGCTTTCGTCAGCAGAGTCACCCCGCCCTTCGACGCGCAGTACGCTGCGCGCTCCTTCATCCCCACCAATCCCAGCACCGAGCCGACATTTACAATCGCCCCGCCACCAGCCTTGCGAAACTCCGGCAGCGCGGCGCGGCACATCAAAAACGGTCCCTTCAGATTTATCGTCATCAGCCTGTCCCACTGCTCCTCGCTAATCCCTTCAATCGTCGACGCGTGCAATACCCCGGCGTTGTTCACCAACACATTCAGTTTTCCAAAGGCCTTCGCCGCTTCCCGCACGGCACGCCCAGCATCCTTCGCCCTCGCAACATCGCAGGCAATCGCCAACCCTTCGCCCCCCTCCTTTTGCAGTTCGCCGAGCGTCTCGTCTAGCTTCTCTTTCCGCCGACCGGCCACGGCGACCTTGGCCCCTTCTCTGGCAAACGCCAAAGCGATAGCCCGTCCAATTCCCGTTCCCCCGCCCGTAATCAAGGCCACCTTCCCTGCAAGTCGTGTCACGGTTTCACAACCTCCCGCGTCTAATGAAGTGCCTTTCGGGCCAAATCGAGAGCTTGTTCATGGACATATGTTAATACTCTCTCAACCCCGCAAGGTCGCTCTTTGCCGGTAGAATGCTGCCCTATCTGCCCGCGAGAAACAACTGAGGACACCGGAGAGCCTCTTTCATGAAAATCGGCATCACCTGCTATCCGACCTACGGCGGCTCCGGCGTCGTCGCCACCGAGCTAGGCCAGGAGCTCGCCGCCCGCAGCCACGACATCCACTTCATCAGCTACGCCCCGCCCATCCGCATGAATCCCAACGACCCGCACATCCATTTTCACGAAGTCGAAGTCGCCAGTTACCCACTTTTCGATCATCCACCGTACACACTGGCTCTGGCCACCAAGATGCTGGAAGTCTTCGAGTCCGAATCCCTCGACCTCCTGCACGTCCACTACGCCATTCCCCATTCCGTAAGCGCGCTACTGGCCCGATCCATGGCTGCCCCGCGCCGCCTCCCCTTCATCACCACGCTTCACGGCACCGACATCACTCTAGTAGGCAGCAACCGCAGCTACCTCCCCATCACTAGATTCTCTATCGAGCAAAGCGATGGCGTCACCGCCATTTCGAACTATCTTCTCCAGCAAACTCTCAAGGATTTCGATATCAAACGTCCCATCGAGGTCATTCCCAATTTTGTAAATTGCGATCTGTACACGCGCAAACCGCAACCCGGCCTGCGCGAACAATGGGCCCCCAACGGCGAACCTATCCTTATGCACCTCTCAAATTTTCGCCCCGTAAAACGTCTCACAGACGTAGTCGAAATCTTCGCCCTGGTCCGCGCCAAAATGCCTGCCAAACTAATCCTGATCGGCGACGGCCCGGACCGCGGTGCCGCCGAATACCTAATACGCAAGAAAAAACTCCAAAAGGACGTTCTGTTCCTCGGCAAGCAAGACCAAGTTTATGAAAAACTCGCCTGTGCCGACGTTTTTCTGATGCCCTCGCAGCTGGAATCCTTCGGCCTGGCCGCTCTCGAGGCCATGGCCTGCGAAGTCCCGGTTATCGCCACAAACGTGGGCGGCGTCCCGGAAGTCGTCGAGCACGGTATAGATGGATTTTTGGTGGAACCCGGGGACGTGAAAGAAGCCGCTCGCTACGCCATCGAAATTCTCTCCCGCGCCGACCGCGGCCGCGAAATGGGTCAAATCGCCCGCATCAACGCCAAGAAAAAATTCTGCGCCAACGACGTCATCCCCGCCTACGAAGGCTACTACCGCCGCGTCCTGGAACAATCCTCTGCCGCCAGAGCCTGACTGAGCTCGCAACTGTAGGGCAGGGCTGGGCTTGCCCTTCCCTCTTTCATTTGGCCGCGATTGTATTTCTGCGAGGAACTGTCGTTTGCGTGGTGAGCTGATCATCTGCCGTCTCAAGCACTCGATTTATATCCGCTTGGGTCATGCCGCTCCCAGGGCTTGCCGGAAGGCCAAAAATGATCTCCATATGCCGATCTTGGGCATCGTATAGGTCCAGTGTGACCCTCTTTGGTCTTTTTGCGGAATCCTCAAATTGAAATCCCTTCCAACCACCCACGGTTACTCTGAAAATGCCGGTCTCTCCACCGACGGAGGAAACACCCTTACGTAAAAGTAGAAAGCTTGTACGCATCGCATCCCGCTTGCTCATCCAAGGCATCATGGTAGCGGGCGTAGATTCCAGTAGCGTCTTACGAAAGATGTAGCTCGATGCAATGCTTTCCGGGCCAAACAGTTACCTAAGGTTGCCGTTTGTGTCTATCCATGGTACTCGCCCTGATTGGTACACAACCCCTAGGGCTCTGGACCTGGCTTTAGGTGCGAGGAATGATTGCTTCCACCGCATCGCAGAACCGATCGATCTCCGCAGTTGACGTGTAAACATTGGCGCTGACCCGAATCCCGTTGAGAAAGGGCGCCGTGATGGGCGTAACGAAAATGTTGTACTTGCTCAGCAGCAGATCGCCAAGTTTTCCCGGCTCCATGGTATCGAAGTGAATCGTTCCAAACGCCCCGGACTGCGCTCGATCCACACCGACCAGCACTTTCGCGCCAGGAACTTTGCTCAGGCGTTCGGCCCAGCGGTTTTTCAAGTAGCACAGCCGCGCAAATTTTCGCTCCGCCCCAATCTGCTCGTGGAACTCCAACGCTTCTAAAGTCGCATTATGCATGGCCGCAGGGTGAGTCCCGATTTCTTCGTACTTGCGGATATTGTTGTCCATCGACGGCGGCGCGGCCATCAACGCCCAGTGTTTTTCGATGCGCTCCTTCCGCACGTACAACATCCCTGTACCGACAGGCGCCGACAGCCACTTGTGCAGGCTGGCTCCGTAGAAATCGCAATCCAAATCGGTGAATTGGAACGGCACGTGCGCAAAAGCATGCGCCCCATCTACGATGCTGGTGATGCCCCGCCGGCGCGCCATGGCGCAAATCTCCTTGATGGGAAAAATCTGGCCGGTCATGAACCCCACCTGCGACATATGTATTACGCGTGTGCGTGGCGTGATTCCCTGTTCGAACAAGCTCACTAAATCACTCGCATGATTTACTGGCACGCTGAAGTCCAACTGCTTCAGCACAATCCTTTCCCTGCGCTCCCGCTGCTGCCATGCGGTGATCATCCGCGGATAGTCCTGGCTGGTCGTCAGGACTTCGTCGCCGGGTTCGAGGTCAATGCCAAACTGCGCGATCTGCAGCGATTCGCTCGCGTTCCGCGTAATCGCAATGCATTCGGGATCGGCGTTCCACATATGCGCGAGGCGCGTGCGCACGTCTTCAATCTTCGGTTCCAGGTCGCGCCACATGCGATAGCTCGGAGCCTGGTTGCTATAACGTATCGCTTCGATCTCGGCATCCAGCACAGAGGCCGGCGCCGGCGCAACGCCACCATTGTTGAGGTTGAGGATCTTCGGATCGGCGGGGTACGCGCTTCGAATCTTCTTCCAGAATTCCTCTTCGCCGGCCACTTCTTCCGGGGAGACTCCCGCATAAGCGCGATTCAGGAAGCAAGCAACTGCTACGGCCTCCGCACCAAGCAAAAAATTACGACGGTTCAGTTGTGTTTGCATGGCTGTACACTCCCATCAACCGCTTGCATTCTAAGCTCCCCACACCGAAGACTTTCATTCCTCGCGAAGGGCCGCACTAGGGTCGAGACTCGCCGCCCGCCACGCAGGCAGCCACGAAGAAGTAGCGGCGATTAAGAAGAACACCGCCGCCATGGTGACGAACGTCAAAGGATCGGTGGCCTTGATTCCGACCAACATCGAAGCCATCTCGCGCGTGGTGGCGAAGGCGGCAAACAGGCCGACGACAACGCCGATGCCGGTGAGGCGAACTCCCTGGCCCACAATGAGCTGAAAAATGTTGCCGGACTGAGCACCCAAGGTCATGCGGATGCCGATTTCCGCGGTGCGCTGTCGCACAACGGTCGCAAGCACGCCGTAGAGCCCGACGCCTGCGAGCAGCGCCGCGATTACCGCGAACGATCCGATGAGGAGTAAAGAAAATCGCGTTCCTGCTTGTGCCTTTTCGATCACCGCATCCATGGGCTGCATATCGGTAATCAAGAGGTGCCGGTCAAATGCCTTGATCGCAGCGTGAACGTCGTTCGCGTACCTCGATGGATCGCTGCCGGTTCGGAGGGCCCAGTGATCGGTGGCGCCGAAGCCGATGTACGCGTCGGCAAGATACACTTGCTCGCGTCCCGGCTCGCTCAACGATACACCGCGCTCGTGGGCGACGACACCAATGATGTCGACCCATACGGGTTCGGGAGTCTGGATGCGGATAAGAATGCGCTTGCCGACGGCCGATTTACCTGGATAGGCAAGATCGGCCAGAATTTTATCGACGACGACATAGGTGCGCCCCGGCAGGTTGTCTTCGTCGGTGAACGTGCGCCCCTCGATCAGAGGGGTGTGC
>Ga0210410_10001075_pt1 | contig 26577 bp, 26 predicted proteins | sample IncBWC4MmetaG_FD_161058 | JGI IMG/M metagenome (GOLD analysis project Ga0210410, IMG submission 161058) | Forest soil microbial communities from Barre Woods Harvard Forest LTER site, Petersham, Massachusetts, United States - Inc-BW-C-4-M | ecosystem: Environmental > Terrestrial > Soil >... | reverse complement strand
GGACTGAATGCCGGTGATGGAGGATTCGGCGGGTGCGCTGGCCGGCCCGGACACGATCGAAGCCACGCCGCCATTGCCATTCACAAACTTGTAAGTGGTTCCAATACCGCCAGCGAAGCCGACGATAAAGATCGCCGCAGCCAGGGCGGGAGCAAAACGAACCTGACGGAGCCATGCTCCCGGGTCAAAAATCAGGCGATGCCAGAACCGGCCCTGCTCCGCGGTTTCAAGCGCTTCCTGGAGCTGCATGCGGGAAACCGCCACCAGGTTGGGCGAGGGCTCCTCCACCGGCAACTCGGAAAGCATGGCGTGGAACTTGCGCGTCGTCTTAAGTTCGACAGCGCAGTCCGCGCAGCGTGCCAGATGTTGCTCCAGCTCATAGCGAGCATCATCGGGCAGCTCGTTGTAGACGTACAGCAGAACGTTTTCTTTTACCCACTCACATTTCATAATCGCACCCCCTCAGGGGAAACCCTCATCTCATATCCGCCAGCGCACCGCGCAATTTCTGAGTGGCGCGGAACAAAGTATTCTTGGCGGTTTCTTCCGTCGTATTCAGCACCTCACCCACGGTCCGCAGCTTGAGTCCGTGGTAATGCCTCAATTCAAAAACCATGCGTTCGCGGGGAGTTAATTTCTCCAGCGCTCGACCGATGCGTTTGCCTAGTTCGCGGCGCATCAGGTCCCGCTCGGGATTGGCCCCGGACCTTCCGTCGGGCACTTGCTCGAGTACATCGTACTGCTCCCCGGCCGCATCCGTCGCCACCGGCGCCTCTTCTTTCCGCACCTGCCGCTTACGCAAGTGGTCGAGGCAAAGATTAGTCACGATGCGGTAGATCCAGGTATAAAAAGAACACTCAAAGCGAAAATTGCCGATGCTTTTGTATGCCTTCAGGAACGCTTCCTGATAAACGTCCTGGGCTTCGTGGTCCGACCCGGTGAGATGAATGGCGAGACGAAGAACCGCCTGGTCGTAGTGCCGCACTAGCTCCTCGAAGGCAGCACGATTGCCGCGCTGCGCTTCGCGGACCAGTAAGGTGTCATCGATACGCCCTGAAGCCTGCCCAGCCATATCGCCCCGTAGTTGGGGGTCCTGGATTCCGCCTGCTTCTGCCCTTGGGTTCCGTCTTAGTGCCAGATGGGAACTCTCGCCAACTGCAAATGGTACAGCCCACGCCTCGGCTGGCATATTCTCTTTTGTCCTCGACTTGCACCGGGACGCCATTGCCGTTCTTCCCGGTCGCATAGCTATGGACGAGCCAAGCGCCCAACCGTGAGCAGGAATTATAGGAGTTTGGCAGGATTTTTGCTGACAAAGATCACGTGTAACAGAATGGAAGTACAAAGGATATGGCGCCCAATAGCCGTCGCAGTGACCATAGTGCTGCCGCAAAAACGTCGAGGGCAGCCGCTTGACGACCGCCCTAAGGCTTACTCTGCCGCTTCTTTCTCGATTACCACTTTCAGGTGCGCGGTCACGTCCTTGTGCAGCTTGATGGGAATCATGAATTCGCCCAGGGTGCGGAGGGCTTCGTGGAGCTGGACTTTGCGGCGGTCTATATTGAAGCCCTTTTTCTCCATCGCTTCCCCGATGTCACTGGACGTGACAGAACCAAAGAGCTGGTCGTGCTCGCCGGAACGGCGCTGGAAAGAAACCGAGAGGCCGTCAAACTGTTTGGCCAATTCCTCGGCCTGCGCCTTCTCTTTGGCGGAACGGCGAACTGAAGCCGCCTTCATCTGCTCGATCACCGCCTTGTTGCCGGCGGAGGCTTCGATGGCCAGCTTCCGCGGCAACAGATAGTTCCTGCCAAAGCCTTCGGCGACCTTTACGACGTCACCGCGTGAACCCAGCTTGGCCACATCTTCCTTAAGAATGACTTCCATAGATGACTCCCGTTCTAAGATGTCTGTATGCAACGGACCCACCGATACGATTTAATTAATCCGTGAGAATCCGTACTTATCCGTGGCGGACTCTTACGCTGCCCGGCCCGAAAATGGCAGCAGGGCAATATTGCGCGCCTGCTTGATTGCCAAAGACAAACGCCGCTGGTGCGGCGTGCACACGCCAGTCAAGCGTCGCGGGACGATCCTGCCGCTTTCCGCCACGAACTGCGCGAGCAGCCGAATGTCCTTGTAGTTGATGGCCTCAATCTTTTCGACGCAGAACTTGCAAACTTTCTTGCGCCGGAAATACTTGCGTCCCGCACCGCCGCCACCCTCGCGACTACCGCCCGGGCCGCCGGGACGGGAAGAGGGACGCCGCTCGCCGCGATCGGGCCGGTCGCCGGAGGATGATTCGGATGTTCTAGTTTCGTCAGCCATGATGCTCCTTAAAATCTGTCGTTCGTCAATGGTCGTTGGTCGCTAGTGGTTCGCGTCCGTCGGTTTGTTTTTGGCCAACGACCAAAGACTAACGACCAACAACGGTTTCTTACGCTGTAGCCGCTGGAGCTTCCCCAGCAGTCTCCGCGGGCGGCGGAGGCGCTGCCGCCTTGCGCTTTGCGTCCTTGATCGCCTTGATCTTATCCAGCCGCTTCTGCTCTTCGTCGATGCGCACGGTGAGGAACTTGATCACCGGCTCGGTAACGCGCAGACGGCGCTCCAGTTCGTGAATCAGGCCGCCACTGCCCTCGACCGTCAGCAGCACATAGATGCCATCATGAAATTTCCGCACGGTGTAAGCCAGCCGCCGCTTGCCCATGCGTTCCACGCTCTTCACTTGCCCCGACGAAGCGGTCACGGCGGTCTCCAGCGTGGAAATAAGTTTGTCCTGGTCCTCCTCCGCCATATCAGGGCGAACGATGAACATCAGTTCATAAGTACGATTCATTCCATTCTCTCCATCTCTCGCGGATCTTCAAAACCGTGTGCATCCGTGAAAATCCGCGCCTAATCTTTTTCCGGTTCAGCCTTGCGATTGAAGCGGTTCATGGCCGCAGCCGCGCCGTCGTTCACAATCGCCTTCACCGCATCGGCTGCGACCTCAAGCATCTTGTCTACAACCTTGAGCTGCGCCTTGCGAAAAGGTGACAGCAAGTAGCTCATTCCGTCTTCGACCTTGCGATCCGGAGCAACTCCCATCCGGATGCGTAAAAAATCCTGCGTGTCCAGGGCGCTGATGATCGACTCGATCCCGTTATGTCCCGCCGAACTCCGCCGCCTTTGCAGGCGAATCGTGCCTAGCGGAAAATCCAACTCATCCTGAATGACGATCAGGTCTTCTTCTACCCTGATCTCATGCTTGTGAACCAGTTCACGCACCGAGATACCGCTCAGGTTCATGAAGGTCTCGGGCTTGGCCAGCAAAACCGTTTCCGAGTCAATCACCACTCTTGCCGTCAGCGCCCGGCACTGACGATTCCTGACCTCAACTCCGTACTCGTTCGCAATCCGGTCAACCGCACGAAATCCCAAATTGTGAGGCGTGAACTCGTAGTTTTCTCCCGGATTGCCCAGCCCAACAATAAGTTTCACGTGTTCACCACAGAGGCACAGAGTCACAGAGAAAATCTAAGCCCATTTTTTTATTCGCAATCCAAGCCTTCTCTGTGTCTCTGTGACTCTGTGGTGAATCTACTTCTTCTCTTTCTTCTCCGGCTTCTCGGCCTTCTCGGCGGCAGGCTCCGCGCCTTCCTCTGCGACCTCCTGCTTGCCCTTCTTGATAACCTCGGGCTCCGCAGGAACCGCTCCGGCTTCAGCCGCAACCGCTTCCGGCGTGGCCACAACTTCCTCTTTCACCGTGATGACCGTGGCTACCGGCGCATTCGGATCGGTCAGGAACTTGAGTTTGTCGCCGTGGGGCAGTTCGGATACGCGCAAGACTTTGCCGAAAACCAGTTCGCTGACATCGGCCTCGATAAACGCCGGAATGTCGCTCGGCAAGCACTCAATTTCCACCTCGCGCAGAATCTGCTCCAAAATGCCGCCCTGCTGCTTCACGCCGGCCGCTTCGCCCTTTAGCACGATTGGAACATTGACGGTGAGCGTCTTGTCCATGGCGATCCGCTTGAGGTCAATGTGCAGCAACGCCCCTTTGATGGGTTCGTACTGCCAGTCCACGATCATCGCCTTGGTGCGCTCGCCACCATCCAGAGCCAGATCAAAAATGGTGTTGTATCCGGTCTGCGAGTGCAGGATACGCGACACCTGCCGCGGATCGAGGCTCACCGACAGAGCCTCTTTGCCGGCGCCATACAAAACCGCCGGGACTTTGCCACCCACGCGGACCCGCCGCGCATCATTCTTAGTGCCCGCCACCCGGGGCTGCGCTTCCAGGACATTGCTTTCAGTTGCAGTTGCCATAATTTGATTCCTACCTACAGAAATAATTTACTGACCGATGTTTCTTCGTGAATCGATTGAATCGCGCGTCCGATCAAGCCCGCGATCGAGAGAACCCTGATCTTCGGCTCGTTTCGCGCCGTCTCGCTCAGCGGAATCGTATTCGTCACCACGACTTCGGCGAAATGAGATTTTGAAATGTTTTCCACTGCTGCCCCGGAGAGCACCGGATGCGAGGCGCAGGCGTAAACCTTACTGGCGCCGTTTTGTACCAGAGCGCTGGCAGTTTTCACCAGCGTGCCCGCGGTATCGATCAGGTCATCGATCACCAGGCAAGTCCTGCCGTTCACATCGCCGATGACGTGCATGACCTCGGCCACATTCATCTCAACGCGGCGTTTGTCGACGATGGCCAGCGCAGAGTCCATCTTCTTAGCGAAGAAGCGGGCGCGCTCCACGCCGCCGGCATCGGGCGAAACCACCGTGAGATTCGGCAGGTTCAGCTTCCGGAAATGATCGACCAGCACCGGAGACGCGAAAAGATGGTCCACGGGAATATTGAAGAATCCCTGCAACTGCGGCGCATGCAAATCGACGATCAGCGCCCGATCGGCCCCGGCGGTCGTGAGCAAGTCAGCCACCATCTTCGCTGAAATCGGGACGCGCGGCTTGTCCTTTCGATCCTGCCGGGCATAGCCAAAGTACGGAATCACGGCGGTAATGCGGCGCGCGGAGGCCCGCTTGAGCGCATCAATCATGAACAGCAGTTCCATGATGTGCTCATCCACCGGACGGCAAGTGGGCTGCATCACGAAAACGTCGGCGCCGCGCACGTTCTCTTGAATCTGCGCGTAGGCTTCGCCGTCGCTGAAGCGCGTAACCAGCGCCTGCCCGCGACTCATGCCGAGAAAAGCGCAGACCTCATCGGCTAGCGCCTCATTGGCGGTGCCGGAGAAGATCTTGAACTTATCGTCCGCGCGGCTTCGTTGAGGCTTGCGCTCCGGCTTTTCCTCGGCACCCACCTGAGCCTTCTTTTCCGTCACTGTCGCAAGAGTTGCCATAAGATCAGCTCTTAGCCTTTGGCACTTGGCTTTTAGCTTGAACCCTCGAACCCTAGCTCGGAAAGCTAAAGGCCAAGAGCTAACAGCCAAAAGCTGCTTTTCTGGCTGGGCCGCTAGGATTCGAACCTAGACAAAGTGCTCCAAAGGCACTTGACCTACCATTAGTCGACGGCCCAGTTTCCCTGAAAAACGACTTTCAATTGTTGGTTGACGACCGGCTGGCCCTTCTAGTGTAACTCGCCGCCAAGGATCGGCAATCGGAAATCGTCAATCGAAAATCTTCTTCCAGTACTGCGGGCGCGTCAGCGTAGTCGTGGCCGTTGCCGGGATACCGTCCTTGCGCAAACGAGCCGCGGCTTTCAACGCAGCTTCACGAGACTTAAACAACCCGTAAGTCGCGGAACCGGATCCGGACAGCGAGGCATACACCGCGCCTGCGCCTTCGAGCACACGCTTGACCTCAAGCAACGCGGGATACTGAGGAAAGACGACTCGTTCAAAGTCGTTTTCGATCCCGGTACGGACGAGGTCGAGAAGCGGATTCCCGGCCCGGCCCCTGCCTTTGCTCACAGGGACACCGGATGAAGCCCTCCCAGACTTATGCTTGCTCTGGGAATCACCGCACAGCCACGCCGAAAGCACGCGACCGAACTGAACCATTCTATCGGATGCAGGAGGAAGCGTCAATTTGCGGGGCCCCAGAGGCCCACGGGCGACGCGCAAATCCCAATCCGCAAAAGCCTTCGGAGTCGAAACCCCGATCTCGGGAGTGGCCACCACACAAGGCATCGCCGGCAAGTCCGGCACCGGATAAACATCCTCACCACGCCCAACGCCCAACACCGTCCCACCAACTAAGAACAAAGACAAATCTGATCCCACTTCCGCCGCAATCCGCAATCGCTCAGGACCGGGCAATTCGTTCTTCAACGCCCGTTCCAGCCCCAGCAACGCAGCCACAGCATTCGCCGATGCCCCACCCAGTCCCCCTTGCACCGGCAAGCGCTTCTCAATTTCGATCACTACACGTCCACGCGCTTTGAGCGTGACCATCGCGCGCTCGACAATCCGATAGCAGGTGTTCGACTCATCCTTCGGCACACGCAAATCTTCACAACGAATCTCAATCCCCGATCCGCGCCCAACCGACACGCGAATGACATCGTGCAACGCAATAGTCTGATAGACAGTCCGCAATTCGTGGAATCCATCCGTACGAAGCACACCAATCCGCAGACCGAGATTAATCTTGGCGAATGATCGAAGGGTAACAGGCATGAGTGACTCTAATCACGGAGAGCAATTCAAAAGAATCTGAAATTCTCTGTGACTCTGTGTCTCTGTGGTGAACGAGCTAGCTTCTCCGCTTGTAGTAAATCGCGAACTCAAACCCCGGATTCGCCGGGAACAACTCCGCGACCTTCCTCAACCGCTCCGCCATCTGCCCCGGAGCCAGCAACGGATAGTCGCGCTCCCGCAGGTCGTAATAGTCCACATCAATGAACAGGGACAGCAAGTAGATGGAAATCGCGTCCGAGAAGGTCGCCGCCAGATACTCGTTCTTATGCTTCTCGGCATCGGGATCATGCGAAGTCGCCGCTTTGCGCGATTCCCAGGCATCGAGCGAGGTTTCGCCGCGAGCCCCGGCCTCAACCTGCTTCCACACCAGGTCAGCAAATTCCTGCGAAACACCCGCCTTCTCGACTACGGCGTGTCCTACGTTGATGTAGAACTCGAATGCGACGGAAAACTTGTCGTCCATCAGCCGGGTCGAGATGAAAACGCACTGCGAATCTCCGAGATCGAGATTGCGATGACAAACTGCATTGTCGCTGAGCGCAACATCGTAGCGGTCGGCGATCACGGTGTCATCGCCCTGATTCACGGTGAGCGGCACAAAATAGTACGCCTTGCGCTGCAAAGCCGCCGCAGCGGAGTCGGGCACAGCAGCAACCATGCGCTCCAGATCAGAGGCTGCCACGGTGACCTCACCGACGATGGCATAGCAGATGCTGTTGGGCGCTTGCGAGACCGGGCTCTGGCGAACCACCTCGTCCGGAGAACGCGTGATTGCGGGTGCAGCTTGCGACATAGCAAGTATTCTAGCGCACTAACCAGGCGAAGCCAGCGGGAAGAGGCTTGTGGAGTCGCCGTTAAAACCCCCACGGCGGCGTTACAATCAACAGCGATGTCCTTGGGCAAAACTCGCCCCAGTGCGCCTGGCCGATACTTGATCCCGGTTCGGGTTTTGTTAGTGACTTTCCTGCTGACCCTGCTGGCCTTCGCCATCAGTCTGCTACTCGGAATTCTGGCGCTGGTCATGGCCGCGCGTTGGCACGGCGTCCACCCGAATATGGCCGCTGCGTATCGCCATATCGCGCTGCCGGCTGCGGCAGCCGTGGGCGCCACTGTCTTGATGGTATCCGGCGTGTTAGAGGTCCGCCACTACCGTCAGACCAAAGCTCTGGCCGAGATCGAACGGGTGAGCTGTCAATAATTGCGGAGGGGATGTCTTCGTGATGAGTAGGGGTCGACCGGACGAGGCGGAATTACTTCCCAACGAGGCTTTCAGCAGTTTCTACGGCAGCTTGAAGTTCACCGTGACGTAAGTCTCGGCTTCGACGGCTACGCCGTTGCGAAGGTACGGTTTGTATCGCCATTGCTTGACGGCATTAACCGCCGCCTTCCCCAGAAGCAGGGAGCCGTTCACCAGTTTCAGATCCTGAATATTGCCATCTTTGCCGATCCATGCCTGCAACACCACTGCGCCCTGGAGACCGGCTTTCAAGGCCTGCTCCGGATAGCTGGGCTGCACTCTGTCCAAGAGCAACGCTTGGGCCAGTTCTTCAGGCAGGCTCACTGGCTCTACCTGGCTGAGCAGCGATGAAGAACGCTTGAGGCCTGCGGCTTTAGCCGTCGCCGGCTCCGCAGGTTGCAGTCTTAGGCTTTCTGGAATCAGAACCCGAGATGCTACCGGGGGAAGGTGATCCTGATCTGGGTGAACTTCGGCTTGCAGCGTCTCCGGGGGAGTCTCCGGGTTCTGGTCTGGTAGCGGCTGGTCGGGAACCGTGCGCACTTTCTGTCGCGGATACTTAGGCTGCGAAGGGACAGCTTGGGCCAGGGCGGCGGGATTAGGACCTGCGATGTCTTGAGATGCCGGCAGCTTACTGGACTTCATTTCCAGGGCTTGCCTGTAAGCCGTGGCCACGCTGGCGAAGACGCTCTGCACCCGCAGCGGCTGGCCGAAGATGCAGCCAACAGCAACGAATGCCACACTCAGGATAGCGCCCCACAGGAATTTGTGGCCGCCACGCTTGCCGGCAACGCGCTCGCCGCGATTCCGCTGGCCTATAGACCGGAATACTCTCCGGTCGAGGGTGGCAAACGTGAGATTCAGCGGCGCGGTAGTTTCACTACCGGTGTAAACCGGTGCTGGGGAGGGCTCAACCGGGTGGGCGGCCAAGGGCATGGGGGAGCGCTGTTCTAACTGCGGCCGTCGCTGTTCAATATTCTCTGCCTTATTCTCTACATTCCTTGCCGCGGGAGTCGCTTTCCCGGCGGGAGCGAAGGCGCCCCTTGCGACCCATGCCCTCATGCAAGCCAGAAAACGGTCGTTGGCGAGCAGGGCATATTTGACCTGATCGGGGATCAGCGGTTTGTTCAAGACCACATCGGTACTGTACTGGTCAACGGACAGGTTCGAAGTACCACTCCTGAAAGCGAGCGTGAAAGCTGCTTTATTCAGTTTCAACTCGCGCGCATTTTTCAGGAGGAAAGCCGCTTCCGGACCGTTGTCCAAATCGGCCACAATGACGTCAAAACTGCGGCTGGTAAGCCATTCAACGGCGGTGAAAATGTCGGGGCAGGGTTCGGTCTCAAGCTCTAGTTCTCTTAGCGCCTGGACCAACCGGCTCGAGTTTTCCTCGTCAGAGGAGAACAGCAAAGAGACTGGTGACATCAACTATCAGCCTAGTTTTCAGATGGCCCCGTGACAAGTTACGAACTACCACCATTGTGCTATATCAAAAGGCCGGGTAACCGCCGGGACCGTTACCTGTACCAATGGACAGGCCTTACCGGGAAACAGCAGCGCCACCAAGTCGATCAGCAAACAAGCATTGCCATTGCCTTCGCCGGACGCATAGAATCCTCTGTTGCCGACGTAAACTCTGATTCAGTATGAGTTTGAAGCTGGGCGTGGAAGCCAGCGCCCACATTGCCCGGATCATTGTGAGAGGATCCTTGAAAAAAGTCATCGCGATGTATCCCGGCTCATTCGATCCCCCGACCAACGGGCACCTGGATTTGATCGCGCGGGGCAGTAAAATCTTTGATGAGCTGGTGGTTGCGATCCTGCGCAACGCGGACAAGGCGCCACTGTTCAATCTGTCCGAGAGGCTGCTGATGCTGGAAGCCATGACCGCCGACTTCAAGAACGTGCGCATCGACACCTTCGACGGACTCATGGTTGACTACGCGGCCAAAGTTAAAGCCAGCGCCGTGCTTCGCGGCATTCGCGCCATCAGCGACTACGAGTACGAATTGCAGATGGCGTTGATGAACCGCAAATTGCAGCCCGAGCTGGAAACCGTTTTCATGATGCCCGCGGAACAATATTCGTATCTGAGTTCCCGCCTGGTGCGCGAAATCGCCCAATTGGGCGGCTCCGTCAAAGACCTGGTGCCCGAGTTGGTGGAACAACGGCTGAAAGAAAAGCTCGACCCCGCCATTAAACTGGCCAATGCCAGAAAATTGAAGCCGAGGAAACGTGGATGACTCCAGTTACGGAAGCGACTCTTGCCTTGAGACTCACCGACCGCATCAACCGCATCGAACCCTCCGCCACTATGGCGGTCGTAGCCGAAGCCGACAAGCTGCGTCAGCAAGGGATCGACGTGGTCGATTTCGGCGCGGGCGAGCCGCACTTTTCCACGCCCCAGCACATCAAGGATGCCGGGATCGCCGCGATTCAGAGCAACTTCACCAAGTACACCGCCGTGGGCGGCACCATCGAATTGCGCGACGCCATCGTGCATCGCCATGCTGCCGATTTCGATTCGGATTACCGGCGTGAAGAGGCAATTGCCTCTGTGGGCGGCAAGCATGCGCTATTCAACGCCGTGCAGGTTCTGGTCGACCACGGGGATGAAGTGATCCTGCCCGTCCCCTACTGGGTTTCCTTCAAGGACATCGTTCGCTACGCCGGAGGAGATTGTGTATTGCTCGAAGCCGACGAGGCCCAAGGCTTTCGCGTCACCGCCGAAATGATTGGGCGCCTGATCACTCCTCGGACCAAACTCATCATCTTGAACTCCCCGTCGAACCCTTCCGGAGCGGTAATGTCTCCCGAAGATCTGGCGGAGGTGGTACGCGTGGCGCACGAGCGTGGCATCTGGGTAATTTCCGATGAGTGCTACGTGTACTTGAACTACACCGCAAAGCGATTTTCGGTAGGATCCCTGCGCGACTTCCGCGAGCGCATGGTAATCGTCGGATCGCTCTCCAAGACTTACGCAATGACAGGCTGGCGGCTGGGCTATGCGCTGGCGCCCGCACCAGTTGTGAGCGCGATGCAGAAGCTGCAAAGCCAGTCCACGTCGAACCCGACCTCGATTGTGCAGAAGGCGGTAGTTGCGGCGCTGAACGGTCCGCAGCAATGCGTGGCCGACATGCGAGCGGAGTACATCCACTTGCGCGATCACGTGGTCAAGGGGCTGCGTTCGATTCCCGGAGTGAAGTGCACACTGCCCGAAGGCGCGTTCTACACCTATCCGAATGTGTCCGCATTCTTCGGGCGCAGCGGCGTGAAGTCAGCTTCCGACCTTGCGGGAAAATTATTGCGCGAAGCCCACGTTGCCACAGTTCCCGGCGAGAGCTTCGGAACCCGCGACCACATCCGCGTTTCCTACGCTACCTCGGCGGCAGAACTCGACCGCGGGCTGGAGCGCATGCGCAAATTTCTCGCCGCACTCTGAGAACCGGGGACTGATAACTGAAGACTGGCGTTCCCGATCGCTTTGTGATGTTGAGTTCTACGCCCCAGCCATCACCGCATGACCGATCTCTACCCACTCTTAATGTCGCCCGCCTTCGACCCACGCCCCTGGGGCACGCTGGACTTATCTCCCATTTATCCCAACCATCGTTTCGAAGAGAAGATCGGGGAATCTTGGCTGACGGGAGACAACTGCAAAGTTGCGAATGGGCATTTGCGGGGTAAGTCGCTGGCCGAGTTGAGCGCGCAATATGGTAAGAAGCTCGTGGGCGACGCCGCCCCCGATCCCAGCCGCTTCCCTCTGCTATTGAAGTTTCTCTTTCCCCATGAAAAGCTTTCGGTGCAAGTCCATCCCGACGACGAGGCCGCACGCCGCGCCGGACAACCCTGGGGCAAGACGGAGTGCTGGTACGTGGCCAACGCCAAGTCTGGGGCCCAAGTTGCCCTGGGCCTGAAGCCGGGTGTGACGCGGGCGCAATTTGAAGAGGCAATTCACCAGCAGCGCGCCGAGGAATTGCTGAACTGGATCAACATCTTTCCCGGCGAAATGATTTATGTTGCGGGAGGAACTGTTCATACTCTTGGGCCCGGCTCCATCATCGTGGAAACCCAGCAGCAGTCGGACATAACTTATCGTCTCTACGACTACGGTCGTCCCCGCGAGTTGCATCTGAAAGAAGGTCTGGCGGCGGTGAAAGAGAGCGTATCCTCGGGCAAGGTGATCCGCCCCGCGCCGACCGCAATCAGTGGCACAAAGAATCGACAGTCGCCACTGGTGGCGTCATCCTTTTTCGTAGTCGAGTTGTTCGAATTGAAGGAGCCCCAGAGTTTCAGGACCAACGACTCCCGAACTAAGGATGAGGCAGGCAAGAGTTCGGTCCAGATTCTTGTTGCGGTCGAGGGTTGCGCCGTGATCGAAGCGCAGGGCGCTGAACCGGTCACTCTGGCCAAGGGAGACGCTGTCGTTGTGCCCGCCTCCATCGCCGACTTTCACGTGCGCCCGCAGTGGACGGTAGAATTTCTGAAGGCGGCGTTGCCCGGACAGACGCTGCCCGAGCCAGAAACCAGAATATAGCCGACAATGGAAAAGGCCGTCTGACCTTGGTGAAAACGAATTTCTATCCCGTGGTTCTCGCCGGTGGTCGCGGCACGCGGTTCTGGCCGTTGAGCCGCAAGCGCCGGGCCAAGCAGTTGCTGGCGCTCGACGGCAAGCAGACCATGATCCAGCAAACCGTTGCGCGCCTGCTGCCGCTCGCCCCCGCCAGACATTTTTGGATTGTCACAAATGAAGTTTCGCAACACGAAATCGCGCGTCAGATTCCCCGGCTCAACAAACCGCAGATCATCGCTGAACCCGTGGGACGAAATACGGCGCCGGCCATCGGCCTGGCCGCGTTTATTCTTCTGCGAAGCGATCCCGAAGCAGTCATCGGAATGTTCCCCTCGGATCACGTGATCGGAGACGAGAAACGCTATCGCAAGGTAATCGAGAAAGCCGTCGAGATTGCCGCCGCGGGCGAAAACATCGTGGTGCTTGGAATTCGTCCAACTCGCGCCGAGACGGGATACGGGTATATCGAAACTGGCGCCCCGGTGCAGGACAAACCGCTTCGGGTGCGCCGCTTCACCGAGAAACCCGATGTTCCGCACGCCGCCGAATTTCTGGCTGTGGGAAACTATTTTTGGAACAGTGGCATGTTTCTTTGGAGCGCGCGAACCCTGGCCAACGCTTTGCGCGAGCATCTGCCGAAAACCACGCCAATTCTCGAACAGATTGCCGCCAGCTTTGGCACACGAAGATTTGTTGGGACTCTGCGCCGACTCTATCCCAAGTGTGAAAACATCAGCATTGATTACGCCGTGCTCGAGCCCCGCTCATCCAAAGGAGAGCAGCATTCCAACATCTTCTGCCTGCCTGCCGATTTCGGCTGGAACGATCTGGGATCATGGACCGCCTTGCACGAACACCACGTCGCGAAAAGCCAATCACCGGACGGCAACGTGATCTCCGGCGAAGGCGTCTTCACCCTGAATGCGTCCGGAAATTACATTCACGCACCCGGCAAATTCGTCGCGGCGGTGGGGGTAAACAACTTAGTCGTCGTAGAGACAGCGGACGCACTGCTCATCACGACGCGCGAGCAAGCCCAGGACGTAGGCAAAATTGTGAAGTATCTGGACGAGAAGAAACTGACTAAATTGGTGTAGAAAAGAGTCGTTGGCCGTTAGTCCTTAGTCGTTGGCAAAACCAAGACCAACGACTAACGACTAACGACCAATGACTAGCGACCAATGACCGCTCCCATCAAATTCGGCACCGACGGCTGGCGAGGCGTCATCGCTGACGATTTCACCTTTGAAAACGTGCGCCGGGTCGCGGGTGCAATTGCTGCCTACGTTCTCAAGCACGAAGACCCAACCTCCGGGTTGATTGTCGGCTACGACACTCGCTTCACCTCGCAGCGCGCCGCCCGCATCGTGGCAGAGGTTCTGGCTGGGGCCGGGATACCGGTCAAGCTGGCCAATGATTACGCGCCCACGCCCGCGATTTCCTTTGCGGTGAAGCAACGCGGCGCCGCCGGCGGCGTGGTCGTCACCTCGAGTCATAACCCGTGGAACTGGAACGGGGTGAAGTTCAAAGGCAAGTTTGGCGGCTCAGGCACTCCCGCGATCATGAAAAGGATCGAGGAAGAGCTGGCTGCCGACGCCCGGCCGAGCGGTCAAAAAGCTGTGATCGAAGAAGTTGACTTGAAGCCCGCCTACGTCGAAGCCATCAGCCGTTTCGCCGACCTCGAGGCCATCACGAAGGCGAATTTCAAGTTCGCCATAGATTCGATGTATGGCTCCGGACGCGGCGTATTGACGGGGATCTTCAACCATCACCGAATTGATCACGTAGCCATCCGGCAGGAGTTGAACCCGCTTTTCCCGGACATCAATCCCGAACCGATCTTGCCCCACGTAGCCATGCTCCAGCAAACCGTGCTGAAAGAGGCCTGCGACGCCGGTCTTGCCACCGACGGCGACGCCGATCGCATCGGCGCCGTAGCCGAGGACGGCAGCTTCGTGGATTCTCACAAGATTTTTTCCGTCCTCCTCCAGTGGCTCCTGGAGCGAAAGAGGTGGCCGGGCGAAGTGGCCCGAGCTTTCAATACCACGCGGATGTTGGATCGCATCGCGGCGAAGCATGGCCGCAAACTGAACGAGTGCCCGATAGGATTCAAATACATCGCCGACCTGATGATGGAGCGCGAAATTCTCATCGGCGGCGAGGAGTCGGGCAGCATCGGCTATTCGCGATTTTTGCCGGAGCGCGACGGCATTCTGAATTCGCTGCTGCTGGCCAATGTCATGGCGGACCAAGGCAAGCCGCTGGCCCAACTGGTCGCCGATCTGCAGCGCGAATACGGCCCTCACTACTACGGACGCCGCGATCTCCACATCCCGGAGGACGTCAAACAACAAGCTATCCAACGAGCCCGGTCCGACGGAACCAAACGTTTAGGCACTTACTCCGTCTTAAGGAAAGAGGGCCTTGACGGGATAAAGTTCTTTCTCGATGCGCCCACCAACGGCAACGGCGCGGAAGCATGGGTTTTGTTCCGGGCTTCGGGAACAGAGCCGCTGCTGCGGGTTTACGCGGAGGCTGCATCGCCGGAACTGGTCAACGAAATCCTGTCCAGCGCTGAAGCATTTGTGCAAAGTGGATGAAGGACTGGAACCCACTCCATCGCTCATTGCACTTTTGGGTCTCGCATTTAATGCCCTTGAGTACGATAATCAAAGCACAGATGAGCACTGCGGTCAGCACCATGCCCACTCCGACAGATTCGCCTGAAGCGCGGCGCTACAACCGCATTCGGAGATGGCTGGGCCTCGCCGATTTTGCCCTCGGCCTCCTGTTGCTGACCGTGTTGCTGGCTACGGGATGGAACGGCGCCCTGCGCGACTTCGCCATGCATGGAGCGTATGAGCACTACGCGCTCGCGGTCTTTCTCTATGTCCTGATGCTCATGCTCATCGCCAAAGTGCTCGGACTAGGGCTGGACTACTACGGATTCCGGCTCGAACATCGCTACAACCTGTCCAATTTAAGGTTGCGCGCTTGGGTGTGGGACGAAACCAAGGGATTCCTGGTGGGCGTCGCGCTGGCGTCCATCGTGGTCGAACTGCTCTACTTCATCATTCGTCAGTTTCCACAGAATTGGTGGCTAATCGCCTGGGCAGCATTTCTCGGATTGTTCGTGCTGATGGCGCAGCTGGCCCCGGTGGTTCTGTTCCCCATCTTCTATAAATTCGAACCGCTCGACAACGCCGACCTCAAATCCCGTCTGGTCGCTCTGAGCGAGCGCGCCGGAACGCAGGTGCGCGGCGTCTACAAATGGAACCTTTCGGAAAAGAGCAAGAAAGCCAACGCCGCGTTAACCGGACTCGGGAATACCCGCCGCATTATTCTCGCGGACACACTCCTCGAACATTACTCCGCCGACGAGATTGAAGCCGTACTCGCACACGAGTTGGGACATCACGTTCACCGCCATATTCTGAAAAGCATCGCGGTGCAGGCGGGAATCACGCTGGCGGGATTTTGGGCAGCAAACTGGGTGCTCCACTATGCCGTGGAACGAACCCATATGTTCGAAACCGTCTCCGACTTCGCAAATCTACCGCTGCTGGCGTTGATTTCAACGGTGCTGTCGTTCCTGCTGCTGCCGGCCCTCAATGCGTATTCCCGCTACAACGAGCGCCAGGCCGACCGCTACGCCTTCCAGTCCATCGCCAGTGTGCAGCCGTTCATTTCATCCATGAACAAACTTGCCGACCAGAATCTGTCCGAGCGCTCGCCCGCCCGCTGGGTGGAGTGGTTTTTCCAGTCGCATCCCGCAATTTCCCGCCGGGTCGCGGCAGCCGAGGCCTGGTCAAAGCTGCAGACAGCAACCGCTAAAAAGTAAAAGTAACCTTACTGTAGAAACGTAGCTTGCTACGTCTCGCGCCGCCGCAGAATCCCTTCCACTCTGCGCAGGTCTTCCTCCGTATCCACCCCCACAGTGTCATACGAAGTTTCTCCAACCTGAATCGCAATCCCGTTTTCCAGGAAGCGCAATTGCTCCAGCCGCTCACTGCGTTCCAGCAACGACTCCGGCAACCCGCAGAAACGGTCAAGCGCCGCCTTGCGATAGGCGTAAAAGCCGAGATGCTTGAAATAACCGGGGCTCACGCCGTCCCGGTCGTAAGGAATAGTCGCCCGCGAGAAATAAAGCGCGTTCCCCGCGGCATCGGTGACAACTTTCACCGCATTGGGATTCTTGATGTCCTCCGCTGACGCCGGAGTCTTCAACGTCCCCACCTGAACCTTCGGCTCCCGCATCAGCTCGAGCAACCTCGCAATGTGCTCAGCGCGGGTCAAGGGCTCGTCGCCTTGAATGTTGAGGTAGACATCCGCCACCACCGAATCCGCGACTTCCCGCACTCGCTCCGTGCCGCTGCGATGCGCAGTCGAAGTCATGCGCGCGTTCCAACCATGCTGGCGGCATACCTGCATGATCTCGTCCGAATCCGTGGCCACAATCACGTCCTCCAACAACGGCGAGGATCGGACACCTTCATACACCCGGGCAATCAGCGTTTTTCCAGCAATCAGGCGCAGCATTTTTCGCGGCAGCCTTGTGGACGCAAGCCGCGCCGGGATAACCGCAATAGCTTTCATGCCATCAGTGTCAGGTTTCTGCCGATCGGTTGCAATAGAAGAGTCGGTGCGCCTAATACCGCGCCTCAGCCACAAGTTTGACACTGTTTCTCTCTGCCTCTTAGAATCAAACAAACGGGCCCATGACTGTATTCGGTCGCTGGTCCAGATGGGAAAGTCGTTCAAGCCGGACACCCACGGCTTATCCCACTCCCGTTCCCTCAAAAGTTGTACGCCGTGGCGGTGTAGCTCAGGTGGTTAGAGCGACGGTCTCATAATCCGTAGGTCGGAGGTTCGAGTCCTCCCGCCGCCACCAGATTCAAATGGCCGGATGCAAAGCCGTTCATCAAGCCGGCACCTCGAAAGTCCGCTGTATTTGTTATCGTTACTGGAATCACACCTCGGCTCCTGTGGGCCTTTTTGGTTCTGCGATCTGCCCGACCTGCACTTTCTGCTTGACACATCTCCGAAAGTCTTTACTATTAGCGCATACTTATTCATAGTAATGAATAAGTATGCATAATGAATAAACTTCTGCGACAGAGGGCCGTCCTGGAACTGCTGAAACACGAGCCCGTAGCCAGCCAGGAATACCTGCAGCGTGCCCTGCGCAAGCGCGGCATCAAGGTGGGGCAGGCCACGCTTTCACGCGACATCCGTGATTTGGGCCTGAACAAGGCTGCCAACGGCTATTCGCTGCCCCATGGGGACGGCTCATCCTCGCCCGCGTTGCCGCCGGTTTCGCGCCTGGTCCGGGAGTTCGTGTTTGAGGTCCGAACCGCGCAGAACCTGCTGGTGATCAAGACCAGCGTTGGCAGCGCGCAGCCGGTAGCCGCCGCTCTCGATGAGGAAGACTGGCCTGAAGCCGTGGGAACGATTGCGGGAGATGACACCATCCTGATGGTTTGCCCCGATAAAGACGATGCCAGGAAGTTGGCAGAGCGTATTCGGGGGATGCTCGCCTGATGCCCGCCAAACTTAAGACTGCCGTTATGGGCGCCACAGGGTATTCCGGTTTGGAATTGACGCGGCTTCTTCTGCGTCATCCTCGAGTGGATAAGCCCGTACTGCTTAGCCGGGAGCATGGCAACCAGGCCGCAGCCGACGTTGCGGACGAGTGTCTTTCTTTGTCCCGGAATGGAGCCTATCCGTCGCAGCCGCTCTCCTGGGCCAGCCTGAAGCAGCAGGGTGTGGAACTTCTTTTCCTGGCTACGCCCCACGAGACCTCCCGTTCTCTGGCGCCGGAAGCCCTGGCACATGGGCTCCGTGTAATTGATCTAAGCGGAGCCTGGCGGCTCAAGCAGGCGCAACACCAGGCGGTTTACGGCTTTCTCGACGCCGACTCGGTGGCCGCAGACGAACTCACCGAGAAGGCGGTCTACGGTCTCCCCGAACTGAACGCGGACAAAATTCCGAGCGCAGCGTTGGTCGCGAACCCCGGCTGCTATGCGACCTCGGTGATCCTCGCCCTGGCGCCGTTGTTGAAAGCCCGCATTGTCGATCGGCGCCGCGGGATTATCTCTGATTCGAAGTCGGGTGTGTCGGGCGCGGGCAAGGAACCGAATGCACGCACTCATTTTGTCTCGGTTGCAGACAATTTTTCCGCCTACTCCGTGTTCGGTCATCGTCACGTAGGAGAAATTGTTGAGCAGTTGACGTTGGACGCGGATGAGCTGACTTTCACTCCGCACTTGCTGCCCATTCCGCGGGGAATTCTGTCGACAGTCTACGTCTACCTGAATCGCCGGATGGAAGCGGCCGAAGTCGAGTCCTGCTTTCGCGACTTCTACGTAGGCAAGCCCTGCGTACGGATTTTTGCCAACCCGCACCTGCCGCAGATTCGGTTTTCCCTGCACACCAATTACTGCGACCTCGGGTTTTGCCTGGCGGACGATGGCCGGCGACTGGTGCTGGTTTCGTGTGTTGACAACCTCCTGAAAGGAGCCTCTGGGCAAGCCGTACAGAATATGAACCTCATGTACGGATGGAAAGAAGAAGAGGGCTTGCAGTGAAGATCGTAATCAAAATCGGCGGCGCCGCGCTCGAAGACGCATCGACGATGCGCAAGTGCGCGCGGGGGATCGCGGAGTTGGCTGGAGACGGCCACCGCGTCGCGGTGGTGCACGGCGGCGGCAGCGCGCTCACCCGCACCCTGAAACTCCTGGGTAAGAAGAGTGAATTTGTAGGCGGGCTGCGAGTCACGGATGCCGAGACCCGCGACGTGGCTCTGATGGTGTTGGCGGGGATAGTGAACAAGCGTCTCGTGGCGGCGATCGGGGCCGCTGGAATTCCGGCAGTCGGCCTGTGCGGCGGCGACGGCATGGCGTTCCGCGCGCGCAAGAAACAGATGCCTGGCCATGACCTCGGCTTTGTCGGTGAGATCTGTTCGGTCGATCCGCGCTGGCTGGAGGCAATTTGGAACCAGGGCGGCATTCCGGTTCTGTCTTCGCTGGCCCTTGGCTACGACGGCGAGTACTACAACATCAACGCCGACCAGATGGCCGCCGCTTGCGCCGCGGCCTGTCATGCGGACTCGCTGTTTTTCCTCACCGATGTTCCCGGAGTCAAAGATGCCGCCGGTGCAGTGATTCCCTGGCTTTCGACGAAAGAGGTGAGAACCCTAGTAGCGGATGACGTTATCGGCGGCGGAATGCTACCTAAGCTCGAAGCTTGCAGCCATGCATTGAACAAAGGCGTGGGACGAGTGCGGATTCTGCCGGCGGCGCAAGCCGAAGTTCTGTCTCAGTTCTACTTCACCAAGCTGGCATGCGGAACGGAGGTCACCTGCTCATGAGCCTGGCCTCCGTCATTCGTTCCGAAAAGAAATTACTGCTGCCGACCTATGATCGCCACAAGATTCTGTTTGAGCGCGGACGCGGGGTCTATCTCTGGGACGCGCGCGGCGATCGCTACCTGGACTTCCTGAGCGGAATCGGCGTGAATGCGCTCGGCCATGGGCATCCTGCGATTCAGGCGGTCTTGAAGCGCCAGGCCAGCCGCCTGATTCACGTGTCGAATTTGTTTTTCCATCAATATCAGGCTGAGCTTGCCGAACAGTTGACGCGCATCTCCGGCCTCGACCGAGCCTTCTTTTGCAACAGCGGAACCGAAGCATGGGAGGGAGCACTCAAGCTCTCCCGCTCCTACGCGCGCGTGCAAAACAGCAATGGCCACAAGCCGAAATGGCGCATTCTCGCGCTCGACAATTCTTTTCACGGACGGACATTTGGCTCACTGGCCACCACTGGCCAGGCAAAATACCGGGATCCGTTCGCGCCTCTCCTGCCCGGGGTCAGCTTCGTTCGGTTCAACGATACCGAAGATCTACAGCGGCATTTTGATAACAGCGTGTGTGCGGTCTGCATCGAGACCATTCAGGGCGAGGGTGGAATCCGTCCCGTCAATCCAGAGTTTCTACAGCTCGCACGCAAGCTGACCAAGAGCACCGGCGCGCTCCTGATCCTGGATGAAATCCAATGCGGACTCGGCCGGACCGGACATTACTTCGCTTATCAACACTACGGAATGCGACCGGACATCGTAACCGTGGCAAAGCCGCTTGCTGCCGGGCTGCCGCTGGGAGCAATCCTGACGACAAACCGCGTGGCCACTGCGATGCATCCCGGCATGCACGGAACCACATTCGGTGGCGGGCCGCTGGCGTGCGTAGTCGCGATCGAATTTCTCCGCGTGATGGAAAAACTGATGCCGCACATTAGCAAGACCGGCGACTATTTCCGTGCGCAACTTGAATGGTTGCAAGTCAGGCACAATTGCGTCCGCGAGATTCGCGGCTTGGGTCTCATGTTGGGCATGGAACTGAACTCCGCCGACACTGCCAAGCAAGTTGTGACCCAGTTGATGCAGCGCGGCATTCTGATCAATCGCACTCATGAGACAGTGCTGCGTTTTCTGCCGCCTTACATCATCGAGAGAAAACACATCAATCAAGTAATTCGCGAGTTGGATACAGCTCTTTCTTCCGCAAGTCCGATCAAGTCCACTCGCAAGACTCAAAAGTCCACAGCAAGGAGCCAAAGTTGAACAGTCAGGTACTGAACACAAAGTCCGCCGCACCGTCCCGCGTGCCCAAGGCATTCGGTTGCCCCGATCTGGTCTCGACTCGCGACCTCGGCCCAAGCGGCGTCGAAGCCGTGCTGCATCTTGCCGGAATCATGAAGTCACGTCCCGCCGATTTTCATCGGGCGCTCGCCGGCAAGCAGATCGTAATGTTCTTCGAAAAAGATTCCCTGCGAACCCGGCTCACTTTCCAGGCAGGAATGGCAAGCATGGGCGGCAATGCGCATTTCGTAGATCAGACTCAGAGCCGAATCGATGCTCGCGAAAAACTGAGTGACATCGCTCACAACCTTGAGCGTTGGATGGACGGCATCGTACTTCGCACTTTCGCGCAGCAGACGATCGAAGGCATGGCCGAGCACGCTTCCGTGCCCGTTATCAATGCCCTGAGCGACCTCGAGCATCCCTGCCAGGCCCTGGCTGACTACTTCACGCTGCAAAATCACTTCGGCGATCTCAAGCGTCTCTGCCTGGCCTACGTCGGAGACGGCAACAACGTCGCCCACTCGCTGCTGCTCACCGCAGCGTGCCTCGGATCAAATATCCGCATCGCCACCCCAGCGGGCTACGAGCCCAATGCCGAAATTGTCAGCGATGCCCGCGAGATCGCAACCCAGACCGGCGCAACCATCGAGCTTCTGTCCGATCCCCATGAAGCGGTCGCTGGCGCCGATGCCATCTACACCGATGCCTGGGTAAGCATGGGCCAGGAACACGAGGCCCAGAAGCGCGCCCGGATTTTTCCACCCTACCAGCTAAACCAGACGCTGGCTGCCGAAGCCGCGCCCCACGCCGTGTTCATGCACTGCCTGCCCGCGCACCGGGGCGAAGAAATCACCGACGAGATCATGGATTCCGAGCGGTCGGTAGTCTTCGATCAGGCGGAAAACCGCCTGCACGTCCAGAAAGCAATTCTTTACATGCTGCTCGGCGGACATCATCGCCGGCCGGCGAGGAGCGCCCATGCGTAAGAAAATTGTGCTGGCTTATTCCGGAGGCCTCGATACCTCGATCATCATTCCGTGGTTAAAAGAGAACTACGACTTCGACGTGATCGCCATGGTAGGCGACGTCGGCCAGGGAGATGACATCGAAGCGGTCGTGAAAAAGGCGTACGCTACCGGCGCAAGCAACGTCTTGGTGGAAGACTTGCGCGAAGAGTTTCTCACCGGATACGTATTCCCCGCCCTGAAAGCCGGCGCCGTGTATGAGCACAAATATCTTCTGGGCACGTCGCTGGCGCGGCCGGTCATCGCCAAGCACCAGGTCGAGGTTGCCCTGCGCGAAGGCGCGGCCGCCGTTGCCCACGGCTGCACCGGCAAAGGCAACGACCAGGTCCGCTTCGAAATGGCTTACCAGGCGCTCGCTCCGGAGTTGAAGGTGATTGCGCCGTGGCGCGAGTGGTCGCTGAAATCGCGCGAGGACTGTCTCGACTATGCCGAGCAGCACGGAATCCCCGTCGAAGCGAGCCGACAGAAAATTCATAGCCGGGACCGCAATCTGTGGCACGTCAGCCACGAAGGCGGCGAACTCGAAGACGCGGCCAATGCGCCTTTGCCCAGCACCTGGCAATGGACTCGCCCGCCACAGGAAGCGCCAGATCACGAAGAGCAAGTGAAGATCTGTTTCGAGCAGGGAGTCCCAGTCTCAGTGAACGATGCGGTTCTAGATCCCATTTCGCTGGTCGAGATACTCAATGAAATCGCAGCCCGCAACGCCATCGGCCGTGTGGATCTGGTAGAGAACCGCTTTGTAGGAATCAAGTCTCGAGGCTGCTACGAAACTCCGGGAGGAACTCTGCTTATCTCCGCGCACCGCGAGTTGGAAGCGCTGTGCCTGGAGCGTGACGTGGTCCACTTCAAACAACACATCGGCCTCAAGTATGCGGAACTCGTCTACTTCGGTCTCTGGTTCACGCCGCTGCGCGAGGCGCTCGATGCCTTCGTCGAAACCACGCAGCGCGATGTCACCGGAACCATCACGCTCTCCTTATATAAGGGCAATGTGTCAGTGGTAAGCCGGCATTCCGACTACTCGCTCTATCGCACCGATCTGTCGTCCTTCACTATGGGCGACAGCTACGACCAGAAAGACGCCGCTGGTTTTATCCGCATCCTGGGGCTTCCCGCCCGTTCGCGAGCTCGCTCGCGCATGGAGGTGGCGAAATGAAAATGTGGTCGGGACGATTTCAGAAATCTTTAGACCCAGATTTCGAACGCTGGCAAAGATCCTTCGACTTCGACCAGCGGCTACTGAAGCATGAACTCGCCGCAAGTAGTGTCCACACCCATGCCTTGAAGGATGCTGGAATTCTGTCGTCGAGTGAGCTGATCGCGATTCTCCAGGGTTTGGAAAAGATTGGCGAACGGGCAACCACATCGCCAGATTTTCTCAAGGACGACGAAGCGGAAGACGTGCATCATTTCGTAGAAAAACAGTTGGTAGCACTAATAGGCGATCAGGGATACAAGCTGCACAGCGGACGAAGCCGCAACGAGCAGATCGCAACCGATCTGCGCCTGTATGTTCGAGCCGCAATTGATCGCCAGCGCCCACACTTGGCAGAGTTTGCCAGCGCGTTGCTGGAACGCGCCGAACAGGCAGGAAACGCGGCCATGCCGGCCTATACGCATCTCCAGCGGGCCGAGCCGGTACTCGTTTCTCATTGGCTGCTGGCCTACGTCGAAATGTTCCTGCGGGATGCCGAGCGGCTGGCCGACTGTCGCAAGCGGCTGAACGCTTGTCCGTTAGGATCGGGAGCAGTGGCGGGCGCAACCCTGCCGCTGGATCGAAGCGTCATGGCGATCGCACTCGGTTTCGATAGTCCAACCGCCAACAGCATCGACGCCACCAGCGATCGCGACTTTGTTCTGGAGTTTGTGAACGCGCTCTCCGTTCTTGCGCTCCACCTGAGCCGCTGGGCCGAAGAGATGATTCTGTTTTCCTCACAAGAATTCGGATTCATCCAGTTGCCCGAGGCGTACTCCACCGGCAGCAGTGCCATGCCACAGAAAAAGAATCCAGATTTGCTCGAACTGGCCCGCGGTAAAGCCGCGCGGGTGATCGGAAACGCCACCGCGCTGATGATCGCAATCAAGGGGTTGCCTCTTGCCTATAACAAAGATCTGCAAGAAACTCAGGAGCCGCTGTTCGATGCCGCCGAAACCACGCTGGCCTTGGTTCCGCTCGCGACCGAATGGATGAAAGCCGCCGCGTTCAACTACGAACGCATCCAGCAGGCAGCGCAGTCAGGTTTCATGAATGCGTGGGCGGCAGCCACCTACCTCGTCCAGCGCGGAGTCCCTTTCCGCCTGGCGCACGAGCAGATCGGCAAAGCCGTGCAGATGTGCCTCGAAAAAAACTGCGAACTCCAGGATTTGTCCCTGGATGAATTGCGCTCCGTGAACCCGCTCTTCGACCAGGACTTTTATACCTGCCTGACTCTGGAGTCTGTGCTGGCCATTCACGATGTGCCCGGCGGCACGGCCCCGGCGCGGGTGCGAGAGGCAATGTCGGATGCGAAGCGCCGGGTCGAATCCATCTTCGAGGAGGTCCATGCGCACGCGTAAAGCCATCCTGCCGGACGCGCAACAGATCCACGACCTGATTGCGTCCTATTCCACCGACGGAACGCTTCTACCTCGAACCCTGGCCGAGATCTGCGAGAACGTGCGCGACTTCGTAGTGCTACAGGAAGGTGCCAGCATCGTAGGATGCGGCGCGCTCCACCTCTACGGGCTGCACCTCGCTGAAATTCGCTCCATCACGGTTGCGCCCACCCGCCAACGCCACGGCGGCGGAAGCTGCCTGGTCAACGCGCTGTTGGCCGAAGCGAAAAAGCATCGCGTCAGCTGTATCTGCCTTTTTACCCGGACGCCAAAATTCTTCGCCACGCTCGGTTTCGAAATCGCCCGCCGCGAGGATTTGCCCGACAAAATCCACAAAGATTGCTGGGTCTGCCCCAGATTCCATCACTGCGACGAAGTCGCCATGGTTCGCGGCGAACTACCAAAGTTCGCGATCCTCCCCGAACCCGCGAATTGGCTGGTCAAGCTACAGGCATAACCGCGTCGGCGCAGTCTCAAACACACTGTGTTGGTTCAGCCCTGAAATGGAGAGGTAGCGTTTTCCGCTAGCGAGTATCCCGCTCTTCGGGCGGGGACCACGTCCATCCGTCTCAACTTCCGGTTAGCCCGTCACTCGCCCGTCATCCTGCTGTCCTAGAGAACCGGCTGCGAATGGGTTGTTCCCATGGGCTGGACCGCTGCATCAAGCGATAGGTCGGCTCGCCAAGAATGGATCAGACCAGATTCAGATATGGCTGCCCAATAACGGACATCCCGTTTTCAGAAACGCACGGTGATCGTGTCCTAACACGGCCCTTCGCAAATGTTTGGATCAATCTTTTCAGTCGCATAGCCGTTTTCCACTTATGGTCTGAAATTTGCTCAAACTTCAGGAGCAGCCCTACGTCTAACCGAGTCTTAACAGGCAGAGGGCCGAGAGGAGGCATCCACATGGGGACTCTACTTCAGGATGTTCGCTATGGTCTGCGCATGCTGGTCCGGAAGCCCACGTTCACGATCGTGGCTGTCCTGACGCTGGCTCTGGGCGTGGGAGCCAACACGGCCATTTTCAGCATCGTGAATGCCGTGTTGCTGCGTTCTCTGCCCTACCGCGATCCCGATCGTTTGGTACGAATCTTCTTTAACGAGCCCGGCGTAGGATTGCGGGACGTTGTGTTTTCCAAGCCCGAAATGGATGACCTGCAGACGCGATCGGGTGTCTTTGAAGATGTGACCCCGATCTTTGAGGGTAGCGAGAATCTGACCGGCACCAAACAGCCCGAGCGTGTCGAGGGGGTCAATGGCAGTTTCAGCTACTTTTCCATGCTGGGTGTGACCCCGCAAATTGGACGGTTGTTTGGTCCGCAGGACTTCGTGCCTGGTTTCGCTCCAGAGGCCGTGATCAGCGATGGCCTGTGGCGCCGGGGCTATGGCGCCGATCCGAATGTTCTCGGCCGTACCATCCGGATCGACACCGATCCTTTTACGATTATTGGGGTTCTGCCACGCGGATTTCGCCATCCTGGACCGACGACTTCCGGCGACGCGGACGTGTTTGGCGCCGGCGGATTCAGCGGAGATCCCTTTCCCCCGCCAATACGTGGTACCCGGGTTTTAATAAATGGAATCGGACGGCTTAAGCGTGGCGTAACACTGGAGCAAGCTCAGGCGCGGCTCACTGCCATGGCTGCCCAATTACGCCACGACTTTCCTACCGATTACCCGCCGCAGGCGCAATGGACAATTGAGATTCAACCCTTGCAAGAAACTTTGGTAGGCAATGTCCGGCCCATGCTGCTGGTCTTACTGGGTGCGGTAATCCTGATCGTTTTCATCGTATCGTTGAACATTGCCAATCTCCTCTTGGCGCGCGCTTCGGGGCGGCAACAAGAGATGGCGGTGCGG
>Ga0210410_10001074_pt1 | contig 26580 bp, 22 predicted proteins | sample IncBWC4MmetaG_FD_161058 | JGI IMG/M metagenome (GOLD analysis project Ga0210410, IMG submission 161058) | Forest soil microbial communities from Barre Woods Harvard Forest LTER site, Petersham, Massachusetts, United States - Inc-BW-C-4-M | ecosystem: Environmental > Terrestrial > Soil >... | reverse complement strand
GGGCACATAGCACGCCGTAATGCCAATCAGCATCAGGATCGCGGTCACGCTCGCATAGGTGATTGGATCTGTCCCGGTAACTCCCATCAGAAAACTTCCCACCACGCGACCAATCGCCAGCGCCGCGGCCAATCCAATCACCAGACCCGCACAAATAATAATCATTCCCTGCTTGCAGACCATCGCCAGCACCTGACCCGGCTGCGCGCCCAGCGCCATGCGAATTCCAATTTCGCGCGTGCGCTGTGCGGCCGTATACGAAACAACTCCGTACACGCCGACGGTTGCCAAAATTAATCCCAGCAATCCCAGCGTCCCTGCAAGCACTGCACCGGCCTTGAAAAGGAATAGTCCGCCCACTCCCTTCAGCGCTTGCGACATGGTCTGCACACCATACACAGGCATGGTCGGCGCAATCGCTTGCACCGTCATCGCCGTTTCCTGCGCAACGGACTCCGCCGCTCCCGCCGCGCGAATCTGCAAAGTCGCAAGAGTAGTCTCGTGTTGTGTAATCGGCACGTAGAAGAACGCTTCGGGCGCATCGCTTAATCCGCTGTCCTTGCTGTTGCGCACGATGCCTACAACTTCGACGGTATCTTTCCCTCCATCCGATATCGTAAATCGCCGCCCAATCGGATCCTCGCCATGCCAGTAAAGCTGCATCATTTTTTCGTTGATGACCGCCACGTGCTGCGAATTCTGCTTGTCTCCATCATTGAATGCCCGGCCGCGAAGCAGCGGAATTCGCATCACATCGAAATACTGGGGCGAAACATAATTATCTCCCGCAGAAGCAGGCGGCTGCCCGCTCGCCGAAGGATGTCCTTCAATTTCGATGGGCCCGCCCAGCGCAACCTCTCCCATCGGAACCGTCGCCGAGAGCGAAGCGAATTGCACGCCGGGCATCGAACTCATCCGCGCCAGCAATTGCGAATAAAATTCTTTGCTCTGCGCTTGGTTGTATCCAATTTCATGCGGATCCATCGTGAAATTCATCACATGCTGCGGATCAAATCCCAAATCCGACATGTGCATGCTGCCCAAACTCCGCGTAAATAATCCCGCCACCACCAGCAACGCCAACGAACCGGCAACCTGCGTCGCCACCAACGCGCTGCGGACCCACTGACGTCTGTTTGTGGACGACCTGTTGCCTTCGTGCAACATTTCGCTCAAATTCACGCGCGACGCGCGCAGCGCCGGAACAATTCCAGCCAATATTCCCGTCACCAGCGCCATTCCGAATGCGAACGCAAACACGCGCCAGTCAAAATGGAAATCCATCACAAACGGAAACGAAGTTCCCAGGCTAACCGAGCTCATGGCATTGCTGGCCAGCAATCCAACTCCAATTCCCGCCATACATCCCAATCCCGCCAGCAGCAAACTTTCCGCCAGCAGTTGACGAATCAATCTGCTGCGCGCCGCGCCCAACGCCGCTCGCACAGCCATCTCGCGTCCGCGGGCCGCCGCACGCACCAACAACATGTTCGCCACGTTTAAGCACGCCAGCACCAGCACTAAGAACGAAAGTCCCAGAAACAGCGCCGCCAATGTCGGGATCGGAGTGCTGGCCGGATTCGAGTTCGGTCCCGCCGGCCCCAATTTCCATACATGGAATACCGCGCCTTCATCCGCTTTCGGATATTCCTGAGCAATTCGTTGCGAAACAATTTTTAGTTCCGATCCCGCCTGCTCCAGTGACACGCCATCTTTCAACCGCGCAAAAAGCAGCATGCTACGCACTTCGCGATTGGTCAGAAAATCCGCCGGCCGTTCCCCTCCCAGGTTTCGCGTTTCCATGCTGATGGGCACGAATGCGCCAAAATCCAACGCCGCACTCGGCCCCTGAAATCCTTTCGGTGCAACTCCAACAATCGTTACCGGAGTTCCATTCACAGCGCCCTTTTTCCCGATTACCGCAGGATCGCCGCCAAAGCGCGTCTGCCACGCCGCATAACTCAACACCACAACCGGATCGGCTCCTGCAACCGCGCCCTCCGACGGCAAAATAAATCTGCCCAGCAGCGGATTGATTCCCATCATCCGGAAAAAATTCCCCGAAACATACCCAATCAAAATCGGCTGCGTTTTTCCATCCGCCGTCAATCCATCTTGACCAATATCAAATGCCACTACATCCGAAAACGAATCCGCCGTTTGTTTCCGAATGTCGTCAAAATCCGGAAACGAAAACCCGTTGCTGTTCCGCGCCTTCTGCTGAATAGTCAGGAAATTCATGCGCTCGGGATGACTAATCGCCAGAGGCCGCAGCAACACCCAATCCACAATGCTGAAGATGGCCGTGTTCGCGCCAATTCCCAGCGCCAGCGTCAATATCGCGATCGCGGTAAATCCCGCATTCTTGCGTAACATTCGCGCGCCATACCAAAGGTCCTGCCAAAGTGATCCCATCTGCGTTGCCTCTGCCTATACATACGCGCGACCACTCCAGAAGGTTCCCCTCGCGGTTCAAATGTGAGGAAATATTAGGTAGACTGAAGCCGGGCGCCCGTAACTCAACTGGATAGAGTGCAAGCCTTCGAAGCTTGATGTTGGGGGTTCGACTCCCTCCGGGCGCGCCACTTGTTGCGAAAGCAGTCGGCTTGAAAGACTAGACCCCTAGGCCTGACCGCCGTAGCGAGCTTCGCCCCGCTCTGAACCTGCCGGATGCCCCGACAGATCCAAGCCTCAGTCTTTTCACCACTGGAGCGGTCGAACAACCGTCAACGTCAATTCAACGTTCGTAATGTCTATAGATTGATTTGTGTTTCCGTCCCAGAAAAGAGCCTGCGCATAAAGTCCTTGTTTCAGATCCAACGCTTTGCAAGAGCCCGGATATTTCTCTTCATTCTGGGTGGCATCAGAGGAGCTGACCACCTGGCGATTTTTGACGTCATAAATTGCGGTAAACTCGGCCTTGTTTGCATCGTGGTACAGAAAGGCGCCGTCCCCAACTACGAGGCGCACTTGGCACGGCACCCGCTTGGAAATAACATCTTCTGTTTTGTTTCCTTCCTTCTGTGGCTTAAAAAGGTTGTAAGGCATGCGCCAGTAGGATGGTGACATCGGCATGCCGGCCGCAAAGCCGGGATCGTTGGGATCCTCGGGGCCAATGAGCACCCAGGCGTCAAACTGCGCCGGTGTGTTGTGAATTAGCGCATCCACTTTCAACCTCACTTGCGTGATCTGTATTCCCTTTCCCTTTAGATTTTCATATTGATACGGCGCGGTGAATCCATACCCAAACTCCCCGTACCGATGTTGATCATTTGCTCTTGTCGCCCACAAGTTGATTGCGGGTGAGCCTGCCTGGGGAGGAGTTGGCAAAGAGAGTGTGAACGGAGGCAGATCAAATGGGGCCTTCATTCGGCGGATTCGACCCGGCACTGTAGAGAGCACAATGGCGGCCGCAACAAATCCAACCGCGCATGAAATGATGAAAATCCGGGAACGGATGAATCGAACGCGAGTCTTTCCCGCAAGGTCTGACGCAAGTGTCGCCATTCCAAATTTCTCCGGCCCCGTGCGGGGTTCCGCGGAAATCGATCGCGAATCGGGCTTCCGCCCAGCCTGCGCGCCGCCTGACTCGGCCTTTTTAAATTTGATCGCGAGTCCGTTCTGCGAGAGAAGCGTTTGCACATTTTGCGCCAGGCGTTCGAGATGCCGCTCGAGCGGCGGCGTCAACGCATCCAGCCAGTGGACGCTCCCTATGAAGAAGTCGAGCGCAGTCCCCGGCAGGACATCTTCAATTCGAAACGGCAGAATCGCCACGCCTTTGCTGACTGCCCTTTCCACCTCTTTGGGAATATGCGCCGAGAGGTTTGCCTTAGAGGAAAAAACAAGAATCATGATCCGGCATCCATTTATTGCGTGGATGATGGCTTCGCCATACGATGAGCTGGGCAGCACGTCGCGCGGAGCGATCCAGCACCGAATCCCGTGGGATTCGAGCGTTGCGCACACCGCATCGGCGACGATTTTGTCTCCCGACGCGTAGCTGATGAAAACATCGTGTGCCATGGCAGCCCCGCTTCTTTCCGAGGCTCTTCTCTCATTAAGTGGGGATGGCTCGCAACCTTAATGGTGCCACCTTCCGTTAGTCAAGCTCACGTCGGCATCGTGCGTCACTTCCGCGAAAGGTGGGCGGCTATGTGAACTATCTTCCATTCGGAGTTCTGGTTTTGCTTTTGGTCGGTCTCGTAACGGGCGTCTCGAACGCCTCTCGAATCGGCAATTCCTAATTAGGCCGGCATACCGTTTTACTCATTAGTCCCACCGAAAAACCTTCGCAGAAATCGCAATGCAAACAAAAAATCCCACCGCCAGCGCCGCAACATCTCCCAAATGCGCCGACCAGGCTTCGCCCTTCCAAATGCCCTCGAGAAGTGATACCGCATAAGTCGTCGGCAGTACATGCGCCACCGCGCGAAGAGCCGGCGGCATGGTCGACACCGGCACGAACAATCCCGAAATTCCAAGCATCGGATACAAAATCGCCGCGCCAATCGGCTGCGCAAATCGCGCGGTGGGCACAATGCTCGCAATTAGAAATCCAATGGAAAGAATGCTCAGAGTTCCGATTAGAAGCGCAATCGTAAACGAGAACAGCGAAATATGAATGTCCGCCGGATAATATCGTTTGCCCGCCAGCACCATCAGCAGAAGTGTGGCCGCGGAAAGCACCAACTTCACGATCACCTGCGCGGTAAGAATCGTTTGCGGACGCAACGGCGTAGCGCGGAGCCTTTTCAAAATTCCGCCCTCGCGGTAAATCGAAATAATTGTTACCAGGGAAAGCACCGCGCTGACCACAATAAGCAGCGACACAATTATCGGCAGGCCCACTTGAAGAAATCCGCTCATCGCAACCGTGGATGGTGGCATCCGCCGGCCTACCACTCGGCCGACCACGAGGAAAATGATCACCGGAAAAACGATCGTGCCAAACGCGCCCATCGGCTCGCGCAGAAATACTTTGATTTCAATCCAGGTCAGTTTCCATAGTCCGCGCATCATCATGATTTTTTCCGCAGTATAAAAGGCTCTACTCTCGAATCGAATGTCCGGTCAGCTTCAGAAACACATCCTCAAGGCTCGGCAGTATCGTCCGGAAATCCGTCACGCGGATTCGATTCTCCGAAAGACAAGAAATCACCGCGCTCACCAAATCATCGCCACGCCCGCGAATCGTAAATCGTGAATCCGCATTCGTCACTGACTCAACCCCGGGAATCGCGCGAAAGCGTTCTTCAGCATCCGCATCTTCCGTAACCAGGACCACCGTCCGCTCCGGGCAATGCCGGCTCACCAGCCGCTCCGGCGTATCCGCGTCAATAATTTTTCCGTGCTCAATGATTGCCACGCGGTCGCACAGTTTTTCCGCTTCTTCCATCAAATGCGTGGTCAAGAATACCGTCTTGCCACGCTCGCGGATTTGCCGCACCAATTCCCAAATCGCCCGCCGCGCCTGCGGATCCAGCCCCGTCGTCAACTCATCCAGAAAAACCACTTCGGGATCATTAATAAGCGCCAGCGCAATAAATAAACGCTGCTTCTGCCCACCCGAAAGATTCATGAACCACGCGTCGCGCTTGTCCGCCAACCCGAGTTGTTCCAGCAGGCGTTCCGCGTCCACCGCTTTTTTCTTGTAGAGCGATGCCCACAAATCCACCGCTTCCCAAACCTTTATTCGTTTCTGCAACTGCGCCTGCTGCAACTGCACTCCGATTCGCTCCTGCACTTTGTAAACATCGCGAAATGGATCCAGCCCCAGCACCAAAATGTTTCCGCGGTCCGGCTTGCGCACCCCTTCAACGCATTCCATCGTGGTTGTTTTTCCCGCGCCGTTCGGCCCAATCAATCCAAATATCTCCCCTTCATTCACCTCGAAAGACACTTCGTCCACAGCCACGGTGCGGCCGTACGTCTTGCGGATTCCGGAGACCTGAATCACTGAATTCATAGTGGATTGAAAGAACGAATTCCCAGCGAATCTATGCTCGCACGCTAAACCAACACGCGCCCGCCTAATCTCCAGCGAGCGCGTGCAATACCCAAGCCAACCAGATACTTACTTCTTCGGCGTAATATCCAAAAGCATTCCCGGCCCATTCGCACCCGTTTGCACCTGCGGCACCTGACCATTCCACTTCGCAATCCAACGGTCTGTTACCGCAAGTTTCTGCCACTCAATAATGTTCTGGCTAATCGACGCCGCCCGCACTCGATTTGATTCCGCTTCGCCATTCGCCACCGCAATCTGCGCCTTCGCCTGACCTTCCGCCGCCGCCACTAACTTCGCCGCGTCGGCCTGTGACTGCACCAACTCATTTTGTTTTTGTACGGCAATCTGTTGCGCCTGCACCTTTGCGTTGATCGAATCAATCACCGACTGCGGCGGCCGCGGCGATCCGATAAATCCGAATTGATCAATCACCACGCCGATGTCGCCCACCTGTTTCTGCAACTCCGCGCGTGAATTCAATTCCAGTTCGGACTTCTTCTCGCCCATCACTTCCTGCACCGTGTATTGCGAACCTGTGCGGTTAATCGCATCGCGCGCTACGTTGCGCAAAAATCCATGCGTGAATTGATTGATGTCGTCATTTCGGAACTTCACATAAAACGCCGGCACTTTCGCGGAATCCAAATGGTAGGAAACCGAAAGGTCGCCGTAAACGGTCAGCCCATCCTTCGTGTTGAACGACATCTCTTCATTGTTCGGCGATCCCTCATTCGGATCGTGCGTCCACTTCGCGGTCTGCACCGACGTGGGATATTCCACGATCGTCGAAGAAAGAAAACTGTAGAACACCCAGCCGGTGCGGATCGGCAATTCCTCCACGCCGCGCTGCGATCCCGCCAAATCCACTTTAATTCCCACACGGCCCGGACCAATCCGCGTCGCGCATCCCGCAAAAAACAAAACAATCAGTACCGGAATTGCCAGCCATCGATATTTACGAAACATTTATGTTCTCCTATTCTTTCGTCTTCTCGTTCGATGCAGTAGTTTCTTCGTCCTGCGAAATTGGCCGCGCCTTCACCACAATCGGCCGTCCGTGCGGAGTCATCTTGTGGTGCCAGATCCATCGCATCGCCGCCGGAAAAAGCACAATCACCACAAGTATCATTCCGATGCCGCCAGCCACCTTCAAATCGCTGGGCTCGTTAATCAAATTCATGCCCTGCGTCACCAGATAAATGCCGCCGCAAATCACCAGCACCAGCGCCGCATACACAAAACTTTCTCTCATCACGTTTCAACCCTCTGACTGTGCAACCTTAAATACGAGCAACTCCGAAATTAGTTTCGGCTATTCGAACCCGCAATAAATCGATACTTGAATCTATACTCGCTCACCGCCCTTTGCAAAGATTCGGCCGCAGTCTCGACACACTTCAACCCGTCGTATCACTTATCGTGAACTACTTGATTCATTCGTTCGCTTGGGGTCGGGCTCTATTCCGAGGATGCGGCAACGTACGTGAAAAGGTCGTAACCAATTCGTAAGGATTTCGTTAGGCTTGATTTTGAATTCGTAGGGGCCACCTTCAGGTAGGCCGCTCTATCCACCGGTGGAAAGTTCTACCCAGGTTCTCTAAATTGCACCGAATGACACGACAAACACATTGGCTCGCGTAGCACCGGCACTCCTGCGGGTGCTTGCTTGAATTCCTGCCCTAGCGCTACGGTCTGCGTCTTTATCTTCCATGCAATTCACCCCGCCCAACTCTCACTCCACTCAAATGAAATCCGCGTGCCAACATTTTCCGCGCTTGCCGCTCCGAACTCTCGTACGACTCTTCCTCACTAAAAATAATTTCAATCCGACGAGCCACAAGCTCGCTAAGCGAAGTCGAACGCTGCACAGCAATCATCTTCGCCTTCTCAAGCGTTACGCGGTCAAGCCTAACCGTCACACTCTGTCTCTTATTTTCGCTATTGTTCGCCACTCACTCGTCCTTTAACGGATATACGATGATACACCTCCCGAAAAAAAGCCTATGACATCCGGTTGGGATTAAATAATGCCAATAACTATTAAGGAAAGTACACTCTTCAAAGCCTTTCTATTCGAGTGATACTCTCGTGTGGTGAAGTAAGCGCGAGGTGGAGGTGCGATTGACCATGAAACTCTTTCTTTTGATTTTTCTCACCGCTGGTTCCCTTGCATCGCAGTCAGCACCGCCTCGGAAGGACATACCAGCGATTGCTAAATCTGCGAACGGGGCGATCGTAACCATCACGATGGCGAACAACGATAAACCCATAGCGCGCGGCACCGGTTTTCTTGTGAGCCCGGACGGCGTAATCGTGACGAACTACCACGTCATCGAGAATGGCAACGTCGCTATCGTCAAATTCCCTGATGGTGCCGCTTTCCCGGTTGACGGAGTGCTGGCAGCCGATAAACTCCGCGATCTCGCTGTCATCAAAATACACGGCAAGACCTTCCGAACACTCACGCTTGGGAATTCAGACCGGGTTCAAGTTGGCGAGGAAGTGGTGGCGATCGGCAATCCGCTCTCACTTGAATCAACCGTCTCGAACGGCATAATCAGCGGAGTGCGAACATCGGAAAAGCAAGGCGGGAAATTCTTGCAGACCACTGCGCCGATCTCTCCTGGCAGCAGTGGCGGGCCCTTGTTCAATATGGTAGGTGAAGTTGTTGGGATTAATACGATGTATCTTAAAGGCGGTGAAAATCTAAACTTTGCCATTCCTGTAAACGACGCGAAACGATTGGTCTTGAATCAATCTGCTAAACTCCAAGACCTGCCTAACGAAACCCCTACTTCTGCGCCGAGCGCTTCCGAAACACGACACGCTAGTTTGGCAGAACAAAAAGCTTGCAGCGAGCAAGTTGAACGGATGTCTTTAGAACACCCACTCCTTTATCCCGGAGGGTATACAAGTCACTTCGATACGGCATCGGGAATCTGTTACATGGCCAGACGAAGTCTTCGATATCCCCCCGAGCCAAAACCCCGAATACCATGGATTTACGTCATTTACATTTCCGACGCGTTCGAAGACCGTATGGTTGGCACGTTTAATGAAGCCATTCTATATCCCGAGACAGATCAACAGGTCGTACGTAGGTCAATAGCGTTGTGCCATATCAATCCGCCCGGCCAGCCGGAGATAACCTGCAAGTCGGAGGAAGAGTTTAATTCTCTGGCGCTGAAGTACTTCGGCATAACGCCGTAGTAGCGAAAGCGGAGAGGAGCAGCAAATGACGAGTAGAATTACTGCGCGCAAAGACGGGAAGTTTCTGTGGGAGATGAATGGAACGGGCGACACTGCGAACTGCTGGCTGTTCGATCCTAATGGAAACGCCTTTTTGTGCTATGCAGACGGGAACCATCTCGTCTTAAGTCGGATTTATCAGCGCGAAAACGAAAGTTGGAAATTCGTATCAATCAATCCTTCGGTGGTGGGATGGCAGCCGGTCGAAAGCCAAGCGACGGCCGCACTTTTGGACGAAATGGAAGAGGCGGTTTTTCGTGCGGTGACGCGGCATGGGCCGTCGTAAGGCTTTTTGCTAAGTGCTATAAAACTCAATCAGGTGGCAGTGAGGGCACTCGTAAAGACGAACTGAAAAGCCTTGTTTAGCTTCGCTCGGCCCCGAAACTTTTTGATCCGACGACAGGGCATAAATAAAACCCGGTTTATCAATTTGCTTCATAGGTGGAGAGTTTGGACACTTCGGGCAGGTTTTTCCGTTTTCCATGAATACCCCCGCGTGTAGTATGGCCGAATATGACGGCTATTACAAAAGCCGCAATACGCGGCATATTCTACATGGTTATAATTGCCGTTGTGTTTGGTGCGTGGCAACGCGACTTTTTGGCGGGGCTATTCATGTTTCTATTCTTACTTTTTATTGAAAAGATGTTTCGCGTAGTGATTAACCTTTTGTCATCAAGTTAGCCTTGAGTAGGAATTCGTTTATCTTTTCACAGCCTTCCGCCAGCCGGGTGCCCCATTTTTGGCGAAGCCAAAAGTGGGGCTTTTGACTTTTAGCAATTTGATGGCATCATGCCCAACCCCATCCCCAATTCCTTCGACGCCATAATACTCGGCGCTGGCGCCGCAGGATTAATGTGCGCCATCGAAGCCGGCAAGCGCGGACGTCGCGTCGCCGTTCTGGAACACGCCGAACGCATCGGCAAAAAAATCCTTATCTCCGGCGGCGGACGCTGCAACTTCACCAACATTCATTGCACGCCGGAAAATTTCATCTCCGCGAATCCGCATTTCGCAAAATCCGCGCTGGCCCGATACACGCCTGATGACTTCATCGCGCTCGTGAAGAAACATCGCATCACTTTTCACGAAAAAACTTTAGGCCAGCTTTTCTGTGACCGCAGCGCCCAGGAAATCGTCACTCTCCTCGAAGAAGAATGCCGCGCCGCAAACGTGGAGATTTTCCTCAACACTAAAATCAAAGAAGTGAAACACGCGGACGGCGAGCGCTCGAGAATCTTCGAAATAATCACCGAATCCTCCGAATTCCATGCCCCCGCCCTCGTCATATCCACTGGCGGACTTTCCATCCCCAAACTCGGCGCCACTTCCTTCGGTTACGATCTCGCCCGCCAGTTCAACGTGAAAATCATCGAGCCGAAACCCGCGCTCGTCCCGTTCGTCCTCACCGCAAAAGACCAGGCCAACTATTGCGACCTCACCGGCCTTTCCACAGAAGTGATCGCCTCCACAAAGAAACAATCCTTCCGCGAAAAAATGCTAATTACCCATCGCGGACTCAGCGGTCCCGCCATCCTTCAAATTTCTTCCTACTGGAATCCCGGCGAACCCCTCCACATCGACCTGGCGCCCGATCAAGACGCCACCAAGCCCATTCGCAACACCAACGTGCGCAATATTGCTGTCGCTCGCGCCGCATTTCACAAACTTCTTCCCAGCCGTATGGCCACACGCTGGCTGGAATTAAACGCTCCGCAAAGTTGGACCAACAAAGACCTCGCCGATCTCGAACACCGCGCGCACGAATGGAAAATCACGCCGGCGGGAACCGAAGGCTACGAAAAAGCAGAAGTCACCGCTGGAGGAATTGACACCGATGAACTTTCCGGCAAAACAATGGAATGCCGCAAAGTTCCCGGCCTCTATTTCATCGGCGAAGTGGTGGACGTCACCGGCCAGCTCGGCGGATTCAATTTCCAGTGGGCCTGGGCTTCAGGCGCCGCCGCCGGCCGTGCCATCTAACTTCCGACATTTCTCAATAGAAATTGCCGGGCGGCAAGTAATTCCTCGCGACCCGGCAACCACAAACTCAATCTACAAACTCAATTAATTCCTACGGTGTAGGAACAGTCGCCGAAACTTCGTTGGATACGATGCTCTCATTGCCGCTCGCGTCGACTGCCGTCACCACGTAATAATATGTCTGACCGGCCGTCACCGCCATGTCGGTATAGCTCACGCCAACATTGGGCGTCGAATTCAGCAGCGCATACGGCCCACCGGAAATGCTGCTGCGATAAATGTTGTAACCCACAACCGTTGACGTGCTGGCCACCCACGAAAGTGAAACCGAATGCGTTACCGGAGCCGTTGCCGCCCCATTCAACGCCACCAGCGTCGGCGAATTCGGCGTGTTACTCGTCACCGTGACGCTTCCTGGATCGTTTCCCGCTACGGCCGGCGCGAATTGCACGCTGAGGCTGGTGCTCGCTCCCGCCGCAAGTGTCATCGGCAGCGCTAATCCATTCATCGTGTATCCAGTTCCCGAAATTACCGCCTGGCTGATCGTTGCCGCCGCACTTCCCGTGTTGAAAATTGTAATCGTCTGCGAAGCGCTGCTGCCCGTCACCAAGCTTCCGAAATTCAAAGTGGAAGGACTTGCCGTGAGCGAAGGCTGCACGCCCGCTCCCGTCGCGGTAATCACACTCGATGAATTCGTTGCGTTGCTTACTACTGAAATTGTCCCGTTCACCGCTCCTACAACGGTCGGCGCAAACACAACGGACAGCACCGTCGTCTGCCCCGCGGTCAGCGTCATCGGAGTTGCAATTCCGTTCACACTTAATCCCGCTCCCACCACCGCCATGCTCGAAATCGTTACGCTTCCCGTTCCCGAATTCGTCAGCGTCACCGTCTTCGTGTTGTTGTTCAAAAGATTTATGTTTCCAAACGCCACGCTGCTCGGACTCACACTAAGCGCGCCTGTCTGCGTTCCACTGTTTATTGCAAACGTCACTGGAATCGACACCGGCGAATTTGTCATGCCTGCCGCCGAGACAATCACATGTCCGCTATAATTTCCCGCCGCCATCCCGTTAGTAACTGTGGTGTTTGTACTTACCTGGATCGAGGCCGGAGTTGTACCGGAAGTAAAACTCAGAACCATCCACGGCTGATCTCCAGTAATTGTGAAGGGCACCGCCCCTGTCGGATTTTCTCCAATCGCCAGGTATTGTCCCGCAGGTGCCGCGCCGCCAAGCTGTTGGCTGAATGAAACTGCACTGGGCGACACGGTCAGCGAATTTGTCTGTGGCGCCGCCGTAACCGCTAACGTCACCGTCACCGACATCGGTGAATTGGTCACGCCCGCCGCCGACACAATCACATGTCCGGTGTAATTCCCCGCCGCCAGCCCGCTCGTTTTTGCTCCGACTTGGATCGTAGATGACGTCGTTCCCGACGCCGCACTCAATGTCATCCACGCCTGATCCGCAGTAACCGTGAATGGCACCGCGCCCGCCGGATTTTCTCCAATCGTCAAACTCTGTGTCGCCGGTGCCGATCCGCCCGCTACTCCACTGAATGAAATCACACTCGGCGCCGCCGTTAGCGTGCTCGTCGTCTGCCCGGCCGCGACGGTAAGCATCACCGGAATCGACATCGGAGAATTCGCTACGCCTGCCGCCGAAACAATCACATGTCCGCTATAGCTTCCCGCCGCCAATCCGCTGATACTTGCGCCCACCTGCAACGTGGCCAATGTTGTTGAAGAAACTGGACTCACCGAAATCCAGGCCTGGTCCGTTGAAACCGTGAATGGCAACGCACTCACCGGCGAATTGTTGATGCTCACACTTTGTATTGCCGGTGCAGCTCCGCCAACCGCCGCGCTGAACGCAAGCGCACTAGGTGACGCCGTAAGCACTCTCGTCTGCGCCGCCGAAACCGAAAGCGTCACTGCGATCGACATCGGCGAATTCGTCACGCCCGACGCCGACACAATCACATGTCCGCTATAATTTCCCGCCGCCAGCCCGCTAGTATTTGCGCCCACCTGTATCGCTGATGAAGTCGTCCCCGAATTCGCGCTCAAATTAATCCACGCCTGGTCCGCCGAAACTGTGAACGCCACCGCGCCCGCCGGATTCGCGCCAATCGTCAAACTCTGTGTCGCTGGGGCCGCCCCGCCCGCTACTCCGCTAAATGACAGCGCGCTAGCCGACGCCGTCAGCGCCGGTATCGCGGTTAATCCCTGAATTCCAGTGCCGCTCAGACTGACCGACAATAACCTCTGTCCATTGTGCTTTCTGACCGTCAGCGTGGCGTTGTAATTTTGCGCCGCAGTGGGAGTGAAGGTCACATTCGCAGTGAAACTTTGCCCAGGCGCCAACGTGAACGCCGTCCCCGCGCCGGAAAACGAAAACTGCGGCGCTGAACTGGTGACGTTTTCAATCGTTATGCTTTGGCTGCTCGTGTTCGCGATCGTCACGCCAATCGACGCGCTCGTCGTGCCCACCGTCTGATTCGGAAACCGTAGCGAAGTCGAACTCGCTGTCACTGCCGCGAATGCCGCGTTGCTGCACACACCCATCAACGCGAGTATCATTGCCGCGCCGAATTTGCGTACTTTAGTCTGCTGTTGAATCCACATTTTTCCCCCGACCGACGCTTGCGGGACATTCACAGCTCAGACTCCTGGCACAGAGCAATCGAATGAGGCGCGCGTTTCTTACTTACTTAGCGTACGGCGGAGAATTACTTCGCTCGACTGGTCAGAGGGACAGATTGTGGGCAGCGTAAATTTTTGTGTTTTCAGAACTTTGGGACAGGCCCAAATATGATCAATGAAAATGGGCCCCAAATTAGCGACTGAAAATAAGAGGGGCTGAACTTGGTTCGAAGAGGTCTTCTAGATCGTCATTTCGAGCGAAGCGAGAAATCTCTCGGCGGATTTTTTCCTGCAGCGCTGCGGCACTTGAAAATCGTCGCTTACCTCGAACTCGCAATCTCTTCCCACACCTGCTTTTGCGGCAGCAATGACGCCACCACGTCTTCCATCTCGTGCGCGCTTTCCACCTGACCGGGATAAGTGCAGGCCGTAATCTCAAATCCGAAGCGGTCCGGTATTCCAATGCTGCGCAATTCCTGCTCGATTTTCATTTCAATCCGCTTGGCGCTGGCAAGATCCGTCCCCGGCAGCAGCAGGCCAAACACGCCCTGCGCCAGCGAATAAATCGCATCCGACGCGCGAACATTTCGCGAAATCCCTTTCGCGGCCTCGCCCAGCGCAGTGGTAATTTCCTTTTCCTCGGTGATGCTCGGCGACACGTTCACCTTCACCGCGATCATCGTCAACGGCTTGTCCATATTCATCGCGCGGCGAAATTCCATCGACAGCTGATCCTGAAAATGATTCAGGTCCGCCATCCCGTGCAGCAAATCCGCGTGCGCCTGATTCCGCAACTCCACGTTGCGGTCCATCTCTTCCACCAGATGCTGCTTCAATTTCCTCATCGTGCGCTGGCGATCGAAGAGATAGGTCACGAAAAGCAGCGTCAGCACGATGAATCCGCCGAACGCCGTCCGCATGGTCCACTTGTTCCCCTCTTCGGGATGCAGAAACACCATCGGATACATCAACAGCGCCATTCCGCCGGCCTGCACCAACACGAACACTGCCGCCAAAATCGAAAGCTGCAGCTCGCGCTTCTCTAAACTTTTCAGTTCTTTCTGATTCAGTCTCGCCATAGTTTCGCTCTATTACTCGCCGTCATCCTGAGACGAACCCATCAGGTTCGTGGACTCGAAGGACCTGCTGTTCGCACTTACTCTTCGCAGTTGCCCGTCATCCCGAAGCGAACCCATTAGGTTCGCCGCTTTGAGGGATCTCTCGTAGCGCCGGCATCCTGCCGGCTCCTTCTCAGCCCTCTCTGCAACCTCAATTCTTCGCTGCGACTCCGCCGCCGACAATGGTACTCGGCACAAAATGTGACTTTCGTGTTACGGGGCGTGATTTCCGTCTTTGCACTAATCCGTCATCCTGAGGCGCGCCCTTTGCGTCCTGCGTTCCGCAGGAGGCCGGTATTGCCCCGAAGGACGCCCTAATCCTCTTGGCGAACAAAAAGCGAATATGCTAATCTCCGTCAATGCTCAAATCCTGCCGCGTCACCATCGCCGATATGAACGGCATCTCCCACACCGTCACCGTCACCGCCGAAACCCTCTATGAAGCCGTCGCCCTCGGCGTCGCCTCCATTCGCCATAAAGATTGGGTCGCAGGACGCGAACAAGTTTTTAACTGCGTGGAAGTTTCAGTATCCGAAATTCCCATCAAACACACTGTGCGCCTGAAGGATTTCAACGCTTGGCTGGAAAGAGAGGGCGGCATGCCCAAGGACATCATTCACCGCAAAAAAATCCGCCAAATTCTTGGACTGCCAATCAGTCGAATCAGCGTCTGAGTTAAATTAGGCCGCTCGTGCTACAACTTCTCAAGCAGAGCTACAGTCGCCGGGGCTTGCCGTGCCGAAGACTTTTTGAAAGTCCGCCATAGCTTCAGGGACCGCAGGGCGACGCGGGTACCCGGGCCTGTGAGTCTGCGGCTGCGTCCATCCTTCTCTTCTCCTTTACAGGCACGGATTCACGGCGTAGGCTACTGTCCGCTACTGTGGCATTAACTTAAGCAGCGATTTAAAGACGAGAACATTAAACGCGCCCCGGTCTGGTGCGTTTGAGGACTCAGACAAAACATGGCAATGCTAAGTCTCTGCAAGACGTGCAATGGAAACGTAAGCGAAAAAGCTCGGATGTATCCTCGCTACGGCCAGCCAAATCCGGCGGCCGACTCTTTCGAGGACCTCGTGCGAGCACCATTAGTGAAAACCTGCAACGACGTAAGCACAATCAAGTTCGTTCGAGAAAAAACCGGCTGGGATCTCAAGAAGGCCAAAGATTTCGTCGACTCCCTCGACTGATGCCAAACCTAGAGTTCGGATGACGGCTGCTTTCGGCACGGAACTGCCATTTGCCAGAGACGCCTGTCGTACTAGCTCGGCGGACAGCGTCGAACGATCAGTCGGTAACCCGGTATCGGAGGACCAGTGGTCAAACGCGAGCACCCCAACGCAACAAGGCTAGAAAATGTAAGACAACTCCTCGCCCTGTTCAAACCGATCATTGACGATTCCTCAAAATTGAAATGGCGACCGTCCGATGGTTTTTGGCTACTTCTCTGTCGTTGCATGATTCGTCGACAATTCGAGTCGATGGAAACGGTCGTCAAACTTGTGAACGGTGAAGACGCGCATGCGGCGCTACCCCTACTACGGGCAGCCTGCGAAGAGTTCATATGGCTTAGCTATTTGAGAAGCATCGAAGAGCATGTATGCGAACAGATCATACTCCATAAATCCCAACTCGAGATCGCCGCAAGCCTTCGCGCTCAAACAATTGCGGCTGGTAAAAAGCAGATGATAGAATTTGGGTTTACTCCCGAATTCTTGGACTCCGTGTCGGCTAACAAGCATACTGCTCAAAGAGAACTTCGGTCGATCGGACTTAGTTTGGGTTGGAATCTGTCAGGTAAACGGTATTTGCCGTCGGCCAGATTCATCGCGGAAAAAACTAACGAAGCAGCACTATACGACCTTATTTATCATGCCACTTCAAAGGCTGTCCACTTCACAGTCACGGAACTGCTCCGGAGAGCGTGGGGAAATGCGAGCGAGGTTTTAATTGGCTCCGCAGAAATGAACGCTTACTGGGCAGACTTCTCTCTATATTGGGGATGGAAACTTTTTTTCCTCACGTTTGCGCAAGTGGCGGAAGTCCTTGAAAAAAATAAGACGCCGCTGATCGACTTCGAGAACAACGAACTCCTCTTACCCCTAGTGAAAAAGTTCATCGCGCCAGGGCAAGTGCCAATCATCACGCCTGAAGAACTCAACCTTCGACCTCCGCCGTCGCGAAGCCAAATCTGAAAAACCCGCCCTTCCGTGTATTAATGTTCTGGTGAAGCAAATGCACCTAATAGCTCAGACGGGACGCCGCCCTATAGGTTTCAGGACAATTTCGGAAGCGCGCCCTTGAGCCATTCCCGATTAACACTCATGGTCGGCGGGTGGCCGCATTTTCGCCGCCTTGAACTAGCTTCGATCGGGGTGCCCCATGTTCGACCCGCTCGGGCGAACGTGGGGTTCTTGAATTGCATTCGAATTGCATTCGAATGCCTTTGCACGGCATTCCGGCCATATATTTAGTACTAAGTACCATAGTTTACTTGACATAGAATTCCCGCCCGCGCTACCCTGAACCGCAGACTTGGACGATCCGTTTTCGCGCACAGAACGTGCGCATCATTTCAAGAAACGGATCTCGCCTTCCCTGCCGGACTAAGAATCCGTTGATCAAAGCTGAAGGCAATGCGTGTGTGGCTCTCCCGCCACGGCGGGAACGTGCGGCCTGTTTATGTCGCGGCCAATCTCGACGAATTGGAGGTTCTAACTCTCGACTCTCAACTATGAACTCTCGACTTAACCCTAAGTCCTTTGTTTTCACACTGATTGGACGATTGGAGGACCTAACTGCTTTGTTTTGATATTGATGCGCGTTCTAGGGGGGTAGGGGGGGTACCCCCCCTCGGTTCTGTAGCTCAGGGCGCGGCGCGGGATTTTTCGCGACGGCCCTGAGGCGATTGATCTACCGGCAGTCTCGGCAGTGGCCCATGTAGGGGCCACCTTCAGGTGGGCCGCAGTCGATTTTACGCCGAGAGTGTTCGGCAGTAGACGACACCTGCCCACCTGAAGGTGGCCGCTACATAGGCGAACGACAGAGAATTATCTGCCGATCAATTCGCGGTGCGTGCGCAACAGAAAGTGGTCCGTCATCCCTGCGACGTAATCGCAGACGACTAAATGCGGCGCGCGTCCACCAGCGGAAATCGGCGCAGTTGCTTCGGCGGCATAAAACGGCGGCATGGCGTCGGGATGCTCCATGTAGTAGCGGAAAAGTTCGTCGAGGGCTTGCACACCGCGGTCGCGGTCTTCGACGATGGCTGGAGTGTCGTAGAGATTTAGTTTCAGGAAGCGTTTTAGTTCGCGGCTGGTGCTGGCAACTTCTGGAGCGAAACCGGCCAGGCGATGTGGAATGCGGCGAACGTCTTGAACGCTCTTCACGCCGCTGGAAATAATTTGCCGGCGCGAGGTTTCGATCAGGTCGGTGGCGAAATAATCTAGAGCGCGCTTCAGCGACTCGTTGAAAATTAATTGCGGGCGCGCGTTGGGATGTTTGGATTGGATTTCGCAGTAGAAATTATTTACCAGCGGAACGCCGGCCAGGATTTGTTCGATGGTGATGAGTCCGGCTTCCACGCCGTCATCGAGATCGGCGGTGTTGTAGGCAATTTCATCGACCAGATCGATGAGTTGGGATTCGAGAGGAGGACGCAGGTCGAGCAAGTATTCGGAAAGTTCGGGATATTCCGCGGCACTGTAGTCGCGGGAATGTTTCACGATGCCTTCGCGAACCTCGAAGGTGAGGTTTAGTCCGGGAAAGGCGAGGTAGCGCTGTTCAAAACTCTCTACGATATGTAGAGCGTGAAGATTGTGATCGAATCGGGCGTGATATGGGCGCATCAGCTGATTCAAGCGGTGTTCGCCGGCGTGGCCGAATGGCGGATGGCCGATATCGTGAACCAGCGCGAGCGCTTCGGCCAGATCGGTATTCAGATTCAGCGCGCCGGCAACGGTGCGCGCGATTTGCGCCACTTCCAGAGTGTGCGTGAGGCGATTGCGAAAATGATCGGAATAGCGCGTGGTGAAAACCTGCGTTTTGGCTTCGAGTCTGCGGAAAGCACGCGAGTGCACGACGCGATCGCGGTCGCGCGCGTAGTCATTGCGATAAGGATGCGGCGGCTCGTCGTAGCGGCGTCCGCGGGAATTGCGAACGTCCATCGCGTAGGGAGCAGGATTGGAAGGATGCGCGGATGGAAAGGGCGTGGACATGGGGCGATTCTATGACAGGCGCGACGGGAAAGGAAAATGCGGCAAGACGCTCATGCCGTCATTTCGAGCGCAGCGAGAAATCTCTCGGAGGATCGAGCCGAAGACACGAGCCAAAGAACGGAGAGATTCCTCGGAACTCGAATTAATTGAAGTGACGCGGGGCCGCAGCGAATCGCGCCCCGGCGTCCACGCACTCAATGTGCGCGAGAAAAGTCCCTCGGAATGACGGGCAAAATACAGTGCGGCCAACCGCCAACAACGTCATTCTGAGGCGCGACCATTTAGTTGCGCCGAGGAATCTGCTTTTGTTTTTTACGTGCGGAAAAATTCTTACGATTGCCCGGCGGGATTTTCCAGGCGCTTCGTGGCTTCGTCAGCGGCAGGAGTATTTGGAAATTCAGTTTTAATTTGCGTGAGCAACTTGGTGGCTTCGGCCGGACTGGTTTTGCTGTAAACGTCGGCGAGCGCGAGCATCACCAGCGGCTTCGGTTCCAGCACCGTGGGATTCGCGATGAGCGATTGATAGAGCGGAATTGCTTGCGCGGATTTTCCGTTCTTCACGTCCAGCGAGGCGAGTTGGAATTTTGCGAGCGAGGCAACGTCGTCGTTACCTGAATCGGAAAGCTTGGTGAGTTCAGCTTCGGCGGCAGCGTCGCGGCCCAGATGGATTTGGCAAAGCGCGTCAAAGTAGCGCGCCTGCTGGCCGGGACGAGTGCGGGAATAGGAGTCGGCGACGCCGGTGAATTTTTTCGCGGCGTCTTCGTATTTATTTTTTTCGTCGACGTAGGTGATTTCGCCGGGCTGAGTTGGTTCGCCGGCGGCGCGGATGCGTGCGTCAAAAATTCGCAGCGCTTCGCCCATCGCGGTGGAAGCTTGCGCGGTTTGGTGCTGCGCGTAATATCGCCAGCCGAAAACCGCGAGCGCGATGACGGCGATTCCGCCGAGAATAATTGCAGTCAAGCCCTGATGCGACGCCACGGCTTCGCCGCCGTGAGTGAAGGCCTCGCGGAATTCGTCTTTTTTCAGGTCCTTACGTGAAATGCGCGCCACAGTTCCGCTCCTCTATCAATCGGGTATCAATATTGGGGAGATGTAATCCTATCACAAATGGAAAAAAGGCTGGAATGCTGCAGGAAATTAGAAGCGCGAAGTAAGGAGCGAGTCAGGAAAAGGTCAGGCGGTCTTGGATTGGTCGGAAGGAGCGGTGCGCAAGCGCTTGGCCATCACGATTACCGCGCCGTGGGGCTCTACTTGCTGCACGTCGAATTCGTCCATGAAGGAACGCATCAGGAAAATGCCGCGGCCGGAACTTTTCAAAAGATTTTCGTCGGCGAGCGGATCGGGAACGTCCTGCAGGCGGAAACCTTTGCCCTGATCCTGCACGCGGACAATTAGTTTTTCGGAAGTTAATTCAAAGGTGACGAAGATTTTCTTGCCGGGCTGCTTCTGGCTGCCGTAATTATAGGCGTTGATGACGCCCTCGCGAACTGACATGCCGATTTTGAAACAGTCGTCATCGTCGAAGCCGGCGGCCGCGGCGATGCGCGTACACATATCTTCAGCGAGACTGACGCTGTCCAAATGCGAATCGAGCGTGACTTCGACGCGTTTGTTGCTCACCGGAGATGGGCCGTTAGTGGCACGAGAAACGAGGAGTAATGGGTAACACAGCGTTCCTGCGGAAGTCAAACGAGATATGAACACAGGGCGATGAAGCGGAAGGATAGCTTGACGCGTCGTGGAAGCCGGAATAGTGTTGCGCCACGACGGCCGGAGTTGATCCGAAAGGAGGGCGAGTGGCGAATCAAAGGAGCGTGTGGGGAAGGTTTGCGTTGATGCTGGTATTCGGCGGGATCGAACTGGGATTTGTTATGAGGAGTCCGCGATTTCAGGAAATTCATAACATTGATATCGCGCAGTTGATGGTTTCAGGATTGTGTTTCGGAGTTGCGCTTTCGATTTTGATCGGCGCGATTCGCGGCAAAACAACGGAGTAGCGCGCAGTCGCACAACGGAAATATCACGCGCTAAATGCCGACAGCCGCACGCGGGCGATCGGTGCGAACCCAGAGCGTGTCTTGAATTGGTTCGGACGCGCATTCGATGGCGATGGTGGTGACGGGAGTGTCCGGCGCGTCCTTCGGCAAATTTAGAAAACGCGTGCGGAATTGTTCCTGCTGAAATTTAATTTCTTTTCCGCCGACAACGAAGCGCGCGGATTTCACTTCGGTCTTCAGTCCGCTGATGGCGACGTAATCGCCGGGCCAGTAGTGGACGTGCATGAAAAGCATATTTTCTTTCCGTGTGAATTGCGCGTATTCGGAATGGCTGACGTTGCAGCGATCCGTTTCGTAAATTGTTTCGCCGTTGCGCGCGAGCCATTTGCCGACTTCAGTGAGCACACTGACCGATTCCGGCGGAATGGAACCGTCGGGCTTGGGGCCGATGTTCAACAAATAATTTCCGCCGCCATTGGCGCACTGAATTAAATTGCGCACAATTGTTTTCGGAGTTTTCCAACTGTCGTCGGCGCGCTGATATCCCCAGCTTCCGTTCAAGGTCATGCAACTTTCCCACGAACGTCCTCTTGCCGCAGCGGTGATTTGCTGCTCGGGTGTGGAGAAATCGCCGGGCAATCCGTTGCGATTATTCACAAGAATGTCGGGCTGCAGCTCGAACACCATTTTATTCATGCGCTCGGATTCCCATTGATGGGAATTGAGCGGCCAGCTCACGTCATACCAGAGCACGTCAACTTTTCCGTAATTCGTCATGAGTTCGCGAATCAGGCCGTGAGTGTATTCGACGAACCGTTTTCGCGCGTCTTCGTCATTGGCGCAGCGCGCGCCATCGGGATGGTGCCAATCCATCAGCGAATAATAAAATCCCACGCGCAAACCTTCGGCGCGGGCGGCTTCGACATATTCGCGAAGCAGATCGCGCCCAGCGGCTTGTTTGGAGGCGCAATAATTTGTGAGCTTGGTATCGAAATTACAGAAGCCTTCGTGATGCTTGGAGGTCATGACCATATATTTCTGGCCAGCGGCTTTGGCGAGTTTGGCCCAGGCGCGCGCGGAATTCTTAACGGGATTGAATTGCTTGGCGAGCTGCTCGTATTCCGGGACGGGAACGGCCTCTTCTTCCATTTCCCACTCGTGTCGGCCAACGACGCTGTACAAACCGAAGTGAATGAACATTCCGAAGCGCGCGGCGTGCCACCATTTCAAGCGGCGCTCGCGATCGGCGATCACTTCGGGAGAATCCTGCGCGACGGTTGCCGGTTGCTGTGGCTCAACGGTGATTGCAGAATTCGCGATTCCGGTTTTCAGTGCGAGGAGAGAACTGCTGGTGCCGACCAGCCAGTCGCGTCGTGTGATTTGATTCGGTGACATCAGGAAGCCTCCTCAAAATTAGCCGCGGTTTCGGGGGCGCGTTTCCAAGGAACTTATATCACTTTCGCGGTGCGCCTGAGCACAAACCTCGTCTCGCGGCAGAGACGCAGAGTGCGCAGAAAAAGGCACACAGCCAGGAATGGCTGTGCCACGACGGCTACTTCGGGGCGGCAAGTTTGTAGTTGGTGTACTTCACGGTTTCTCTGAAGTGGACGTCGCCGCGGCCGCGCACGCCGAAGTGGAGAACTTCGCTGGCTTTGCAGTAGGTAGGAAACCAGTATTGGCCGTCGGTTTGTTCACGATAGGTCACGAAGGTGGGGACGAGATCCCTTGGTTGACTTCTTTTTATTGAGTTCGCGTTTACATCTTCGCGAGTTTTGCCGCAGGTTTTCACGATGGCCAGGTCGTGATCGTCCACCCAGACTTTTCCGCGGAACATTTGCTTTTCTTTTTTTGGGTTTTTCGGAGTGATATCGAAAACGTAGGTGTTGAGTTCGTCCACGGGCTGGCGGCCAACGTAAGTGATGTTGAACATCGGCAGTTCATCGGTGGTGACGACGAACGGAAGGCGTTCCTTGATGTCTTCCATATCGGCGCTGGAGATCTGGAGGCCACGAAGCGTACTAGCGGGCGCGAAAGTTGGTTTTTCCACGCGCCGGCCTTCGTTATCCACGGAAACTTCGGCCACCTGATTGAATTCGCCCTGGACATTTTCTTCATTACCGGAAAGTTCCTGAACGCTGATGGTCTGGGTGTAGGAATATTTGGCGCGAGCGGATTTGAAGAGCGTTTCTTTGGCGGCGAATTTCTGGATGATTTCGTCGATTTTGGCGCCGGTGGGCTTGGCGCTATCGAGCGGGCCGTTGCCTGCTTCGCAGACGGAGAATTGAGCGGAGGCGCTGGGAGAAAATAAAATAATTGCCAAGATGAGTACGAGGGCCGAGAAAAGATAGCGATAGTGCATCTGCAGCTCCGTGGAACGGCTGTTCAATATTTTCGTTATTGGCGGACATGATACTTGAGGGGTGGCATCGGAACAAGAGCGGCATCAGAAATTGCGGCTTGCGCCGCGCAGAGCTGAAATGAAAGGTCTACGCCAGCGATCTTCCGCGGCTGCGGCTCGTGCTAGTCATTCAGATGCATCCCTTTCAGGCCCAATAGGAGCGATCGAGCGTGCGGTACTGAATGGCTTCGCCCAAATGTTTGGTTTCGATGTTGGGCGAGGCGGCGAGATCGGCGATGGTTCGGGAAACTTTCAGGATGCGGTCGTGGGCACGCGCGGAAAGTCCCAGGCGCGAGATGGCGGATTCGAGAAGTTTTTCGCCGTCGGCAGAAATGGCGCAGTGTTTGCGAATCATGCGCGGAGCCATTTGCGCGTTGCAATACATTTTTTCTCCAGCGTAGCGCGCGAGCTGGATTTTTTGCGCGGCGATCACGCGCTGGCGAACGTCGGCGGAGGATTCGACTTCGCTGGTACTGCGCAGTTCTTTATATTTCACGGCGGGAATTTCGATGTGGATGTCGATGCGGTCGAGCAGCGGGCCGGAAATTTTGGAAACGTAGCGTGCGATTTGCGGCGGAGTGCAACGGCACTGGCGCGTGGGATCGCCGAAAAATCCGCAGGGGCAGGGATTCATCGCAGCGGCAAGCATGAAGCGCGAAGGAAATGTGACGGACATCGACGCGCGCGCGATGGTGACATGGCCCTCTTCGAGCGGCTGACGCAAAACTTCCAGAACCTTGCGCTCAAACTCGGGAAGCTCATCCAAGAATAAAACTCCGTTGTGGGCGAGAGAAACTTCGCCGGGACGCGGAACCGCGCCACCGCCGATGAGTCCGGCGTCGCTGATGGTGTGATGCGGCGCGCGGAAGGGGCGCGTACCGACAAGTCCGCGAGAAGCTTCGAGGACTCCGGCGACGCTGTGAATGCGCGTGGTTTCGATGGCTTCGTCGAGCGTCATGGGCGAAAGGATGGTGGGAATGCGCTTGGCGAGCATGGTTTTCCCGGCGCCGGGCGGGCCGAGCAGCAGAATGTTGTGTCCGCCGCTGCAGGCGATTTCGAGAGCGCGCTTGGCGGCTCCCTGTCCGCGAACATCGCGCAGATCCACGGAATATTGCGCGGCTTCGCCGAGAATTTCGCGCGCGTTGCAATGCACGGGCGTGAAAGTCTCCGGCGAATTCACGAGGTCGACGGCTTGCGGAAGCGATTTCACGGCGAAAACGTCAATACCTTCGACCACGGCGGCTTCGCGCGCGTTTGATTCGGGCACGACAACGTTGCGAATGCCGCGATCGCGAGCGGCGATGGCGGCGGAAAGCGCGCCGCGCACGGCACGCACGCCACCGTCAAGCGAAAGTTCGCCGAGAAAAACAAATTTATCGAGTCCCTTGCCGAAAAAAGTTCCCTGGCAACCGAGAATGCCGAGGGCCATGGGCAAATCGAACGAGGAGCCTTCTTTGCGAATGTCGGCAGGCGCGAGATTTACGGTGACGCTCCACGGCGAGGGAAAATCGAAGGCGCAATTTTTCAGCGCGGCTTTGATGCGTTCGCGGCTTTCTTTCACGGCGTTATCGGGCAGGCCCACGACCATGAATTCGCCGGGGCGCCCGGAGCCGACGTCAACTTCGACTTCGACAAGATAGGCGTCAATGCCGTAAACGGCCGCGCTTAAACTTTTGAATAGCATGGGATGAAGGAGGGGCTTGTTTGGAGCAGCCGATGGATGGCCGCCCGTTGCAGGCGCCAGACGCAGAGCCAAGATAACTCAATTGGTACTAAAAAGCTATGTTAACCGGATGCTGGTGACATACTCGTGCTGGAACAATTCGCGCAACGCGTCGGCTCGTGGATCGGGGAGATTGCTAACATAGGTGCATGTCAACAAAGCTTCTTTTTGTGAAGGGCTGGCAGGTGAAGGGTATTCGGAGTGCTGAAAAGTTTTTTTCAGCGGTGCCCGAAGTTTTACCGTTACCGGTGCACCTCTGCTTCGTCGGAGGTAGCGTCGCCCCCAACGTTCGGGCGCTGTTCGAGTCCGCTGCCGTTGAACCGGGCATGCAGATACCTGCGGGCATCTGGCCCGCTCCGAGCATATTTCACGTGTTAGCGACAGAACAAATTATCCGTGACCTGGCAGCACTGGCAGGAAAACACGCTGGGCCTGAAATCTGCATTCACTTTCACGCTTATAACAATGGTCGTGGGCTGATGCAGTGGTATGACGCTTTTGACGATCCGTTGCTGATCGACGAGTCCATTCCCGAGACGCAAATTCAGAAATTCTGCAAGAAGCTCGGTGTCGAGTATTCGCCGTGGAAAGCGGCCTGACGGGAAGCCGATTTTGTTCCGCGATTTGACGGCGGGCAGTTGATGCGTTCGACAACGGAATTGCATTCGGATGCGCGGTGACGCGTGGCGTCAGCTAAGATGCATTGAAACTTATTGGATGAACCCTACGTATTCCAGATGACGCAAGAGCGATGACAAACCCGGCTATCGAAACGCAGGACCTGCACAAAAAATATTTGACGCTGCGGCGGAAAGAAATTCCCGCGTTGAACGGAGTGTCTCTGCGCGTGGAGCGCGGAACTATTTTTGGGCTGCTGGGGCCGAACGGCGCGGGCAAAACCACTCTCTTGAAAATTTTGCTGGGGCTTTGCGATTCCACAAGCGGAACTGCGCGTCTGTTGGATAGCACTCCGGGCGATACGAAGGCGCGGCGACGCGTCGGATATTTGCCGGAGGCCATGCGGCTGCCGGATTACATCAAGGCCACGCCGTTTTTGCGATATATGGGGCGGTTGAACGGCGTGCCTTCGGCGACTTTGAAAAAAAGAATTCCAGAATTGCTGGAGCAAGTTGGGCTGGGCGGAGTGAAAAAACCGGCGAAGGCATATTCCAAAGGCATGCTGCAACGGCTGGGGTTGGCGGGCGCGCTGCTGAATGATCCCGAACTTTTAATTTTAGACGAGC
>Ga0210410_10001072_pt1 | contig 26599 bp, 19 predicted proteins | sample IncBWC4MmetaG_FD_161058 | JGI IMG/M metagenome (GOLD analysis project Ga0210410, IMG submission 161058) | Forest soil microbial communities from Barre Woods Harvard Forest LTER site, Petersham, Massachusetts, United States - Inc-BW-C-4-M | ecosystem: Environmental > Terrestrial > Soil >... | reverse complement strand
GCGCTGGCAGCGTAGACTCAAGAGCAATCCTTCTGATGACCAGACGCTTTTTCTTGTAACCAGGCCAAAGCACGGTTCACGTCTTGTGCGAGCATCTTTCGCACGTCGACGAATCACCCTGCAATCCCAAACTTAAGGCTTGTGCCAAGCAGAAAGAAATCCTTTTCATGTCGGGCACAACGAATTGGCGAACTACAGCTCGCTGATTTTAAAGGCCTTCGCGAGGGATAGCATTTTCGGCAGGGACAGGTTTCGGCTCTATTGGGGTTGGAAGAGTCGGCATCGCCATGGTCGCCCGGCTGTATCTCTGGAAATTCGCAATCTGATTCGTCAAATGAGCCTCGCTAACCCGCGCTGGGGCGCTCCTCGCATTCATGGGGAGTGACGTGGATCTTGGAGAGAAGCAACGCTTCGGAACCACGATTGCCACGATTAGCGGCCCCCTGTCGGGGACAGACGGAACATTCACTGAGTACGGAGTTGCGAGTTGGTGCTGTAGATGATGCCGACCGGTTCGGTCGCGTCAACGACTTTGTAATCCAGCGGTGGCTGGAACAATAGTGGACTCGGCTCTGAGGTGTCCACATTACTTATATGGCTGGTCGTCTCCCCCGAGCGAGGGTCGGAGATCTTGGCAAGCAGGGGGAGGTTGAGATAAGGGGAAAACCAGGTCTCGCGGACCACGGTAATCGGCCGGTCGTTCCCTTCCGCTCCCTCGGGAATGACGGTTGTGGTCCTGGTGCCGTCCACGGTGACGCCGTCCACGGTCTGAGGAGGGAGCGGCTCCGTGGTCTCCTTGGGAGCATTGGCGGCTTGCAGTTGCTCGGTTCTTACTTGGGGCAACGCGGGGTTCAGAGTCGCCGCGCCACCGGAGGCGCTGGACGCGCCCAACACTCGCAGCGCGTACCTGTATGCGACGTGGTTTTGCACGTCCAGGATATAGGCAAAACCGGAGACCGGATCGTGGATCTGGATAAGGACAGCATCCGGATCGTCTGTCATGTGCCCGCAGAGCGGAGCTTCTGTCCGAGTCCGGCCCTGGGAATCACGGAACCGTTTCTCTGAGGTCGCCAAATAAGTGATGTGAGTTCTATCGGCGAGCGTTCGAATCTGGGAAGACTCGCGAACAACAGAATAGGGGGCGCCACGAACTGCGGCCATCGCAGAAGGCATCGGGCGGACGGTCATTCCGCAAGTAACGCCGGGTCCGCCCCCGCCGCGGTTCGTCGTGCCAGCGCTAGCAGTCACAGAGCCAGATTGTGCAGCGACAGCGATCGCCCAGGAGAAGTTTACCGTGAAAATGAGGATGGTTCGGATACCGGGATGCATCGAGCACCTCCGTTTGAAATGGATGATAGCACAGCAGTCGAATACTCAGTATCGTCTCAGGCGGGTGGGCTTTGAGACGGTCAGCGGTCCGGCGTTCTTCTTCCAGGTCCTCAAAGTTGTATCGCCGCAGATCGCCATACTAATCCAGCGCATGTTATTCTCAGTAACCCGGCCGCCGTAACCAATCGATGAGTTTGGCGAGATTGCCGGAAAAGCGTGGTACACAGCGCGGTACACAATAGCGACGTCTAAGACTGTCTTGCAATGACTCAGGATGCCGTCCGTGCTCTTGTAAGTCCTTGCAAGTACTTATGAACCGCTCACTGTCACTGCAGTGGCCTCGATTTGACATTTTCTCCAACGGGACTTATGGCTCGCGTGCAAGATTCGAATCTACGAGAGGTGCGTATCGCGACCAAGCACCTTGCGAAGCCGCAGACCGATTGACGCGATATGTAGCCAAAATGGATGCCGTTCGATGCACGAAGGAGTTCGTGCATCGATGCGAAGATGTGAGTCCCTAGTGTGCCTGCCCGCCCGGGCGGGGCGCCTATTCGGCCCGCAGCATCTCGGCGGGGTCGATTCGCACAGCCTGGATTACCGCTGGCAACGAAGCCAGAAGCGCCGCCGCGACAATTGCCAGCGACGGAAGCCCAAGCATTGGCAGATCTGTAGCCTTCACTTGATAGAACAAGGTCTCGATGTATCGTACCGAACTCATACCGAGCGCGACGCCTGCGAACGCCCCGGCTAGCACCATTGAGGAGATGTCGGCAATAACAAGTCGTGTGATATCGCTCGCGTGAGCGCCAATCGCCATGCGAATGCCGATTTCGTGACGGCGCTGCAACACAGAGTAGTGGAGCACGCCATAGAGGCCGACACCCGCCAGCAACAGCGCGACAACTGCGAAAAACACCGCCAGCATCGCCAATAGCCGCTCGCGGACGGTTTGCGATTCGTTGATCTCCAGTTGCGTACGGATGTTGCTGACGCGGAACTCGGGCTGCGCCCGTGGCACTTCCTGACGCAAGGTCTGCGCGAGCGTGAGCGGATTGGGGCTGTAGGTGCGTACTATGAACGTGCCTCGACTCCGGGGCGCCATGGGTGCCCACGCCATACGCTCGTCGACTGATTGAAACGGGACATAGGCCGTCGGCAAGAGGGGCTCGCGCATGCGGCTATACATTGCGTCGCGCACCAGGCCCACGATCCGGTAGCGACCGTGCCCTTTGTCGAAGGATTTCCCTACGGGATTCTCACCGTCGAAGTAAGCCTTCGCGAAAGCTTCATTGACAATGGCAACGCCTGGCGACGTGTCGCTGGTGAGAAAATCTCTGCCGTCAACGAAGGGTATTTTCATCGCATCGATCCAGCCAGTCGAGACACTGAGGAAGTTGGTGAAGACTCCGTTTTCAGGTGCACCGCTGATCGAAATATAGCTACGAAAGCCGTACCCGACGAGCAATGGCCAACTCGCCACCGCAACCTTCTCCACACCCGGCACCGTTCGCAGATGGTCGGCGATCTGGTCCCAGAACGGCGGTGCCTGGGGACGCTGAGCGATGGTATCCAGAGTAAGAACGCGTTCCGGTGAGAAGCCAGTGGGTCGATGGGACAAGCGTTCAAATGTGGCGACAAACAGGCTGGCAACGAAAAGGACAAGAAAGCAGAAAGCGACTTGCAAGGCGATCAAGGCATGCATCAAGCGGCGTCGGGAATGCGGGTCTTCTCCGCCTTTGAGCGCGCTGACTGGCTTGGTTGCCGAAGCACGAACCGCGGGGAGCAGACCAAACAGAAAGGTTACGCCAAGGGTGAGCACCAAAGCGAAGGCGAAGACGCGCCAGTCCGCAGGAAGAAATAGTCGCGCCGGGTTGTCCGGCGGATTGATTCTACTGACAACGAACGGGGCCGCCCACCACGCGAATAATCCGCCAAGCGTCAACGCAAGCATCGCAATCCAGGTGCTTTCAATCAGCACGAGTTGCACGAGGCGCCAGCGTCCCGCGCCGATAGAGATTCGCACGCCCATCTCGCGCGCTCGCGCTGCCCCCTGGGCAATCATCAGATTCGCGACGTTGGCGCACGCGATGAGTAGCACCAGCGCCACCACAACACCAAGCACAGTGAGCGAAGGGCGGGTGTTTTCTTGCATTGCAGAGACGCCAGCAGCCGCGGGCTGAAGCACCGCCGCTTGGTTGATAATGTTTCCAAAACGTTCTTGGTCTGTTCCTTTGAGCCCCGCCCCCTTGCCCCGCTCCTCCTGGAAGGCCCGATTGGTCGCCTGCAGTTTCTGCCGAACAGGCTCCGCGGCGACGCCCCGCTTCAGCCGAACCCAAGTTCTAAGCCAGCTATAATTGGAATTGCCGACATCCGGATGCATGATTACAGGAGCGAAGATGTCGGTCATGGTGCCAGGTTCCGTGCCCGTAAAGGGCGCGTCGGCAACACCCACGATCTGGTACAGATCATTGCCCAAACGAAATGTGTGCCCGATCACCTTCGGATCCTGCCCAAAGCGATGCGTCCAATAATCGTGCGAAAGCACCGCGAAGGGATGTGCGCCAGGCGTGACATCGTCGCTTTCAACGAACAGCCGCCCCAAGACGGGCCGGAGTCCAAACGAGCCGAACATGGAACCCGAAACGTATTGTACATGCGCCTTCTCCATCTCCTGGTCCGAGGCGTAGGTTAGGTCGATCCGCTCCTCAAACGAGATCGCAAGCAACTCGGCTTGATCGTTCACCGCGCCGCGTAACTGGCGGAACAGCGGGTACGGATACTCGTCGAATGTTCCGGGCTTGCCATCGAAACCGGCGCCGTGAAGAGAGAGAATGTATAGCCCTTCGGGTTCCACCACTGGCAAGGGCCGCAGAAGCAGCGCGTCGATGAGCCGGAACGCGGATGTGCATGCCCCGATCGCCAGAGCGAGTGACAAGATCGCCGCGCCGGAAGTGATTTTGTTTTTGTTGAGCTGCCGCAAGCCAAAGATTGCGTCAGCGCGGAGAGAATCGAGCCACGTGAGAAGCCGGACGTCGCGGCTCTCTTCGCGGTGCCGCAGCGTGGAGCCGAATGCTCTCCGGACTTCAGCCGGGTCGCGGCCATGCTCAATAGCCTCTTGGATGTGCGATTCGAGTTCTTCGTCGATCTCGCGATTCAAACGATCGCTGCGAAACACATTGGTAATGCGCGACCACAGCGACATGCTAGGCGTCCCGTAGAACGCGGCTTACAGCGGCGGTTACGGCTTGCCAGCGCGATTCTTCGGCACCAAGCTGTTTCTTTCCTGCCGCCGTCAATTCATAGAGCCGCGCTCGCCGTCCGGTGTTTTTTGTTATCCATTCAGCGAGAATCCAGCCAGCTTCCTCCATGCGGTGGAGCGCCGGATAGACGGAACCTTCCTCGACTTGGAGCACTTCGCGAGACATGGCTTGAATCGCAGACATGATGGCGTAGCCACGCAGGCGCGGTCGTCGCGAGAGGATCTTCAACACGAGCAGATCGAGCGAACCTTGGAGTGAGTCAGGCTTTGGAATACTCAATCCTCCTAATACATAGACGTCTTAGTATGCTAAAAGGTTCAAAGAAAGTCTACGGGGCTGCAAGCTCGAGCATGACAGCGATCGGCAGAAACAATGGCAATTGGGGGACTTGCGTCCGTCGTAGTCCAGAACGGCGTTGTGGGAAATGAACCAGCGCATTGGCTCCGGTCGGAAGTGTAAGCACTTACTGCAAGGCGATGTCGTCCCCTTCCCCAGACTCCGGTGTCCATGGGGGCCGCAGGAAAACTCAAACAACGGCAATTGTGCCCATCGAAAAACTGTCTCGGAAAACAAGGCGCAGTCGGCGAATCTGGGTCCGATCAGGGTCCAATAAGTCGTGCATAGAGTTCCTTAGAATCTTAGAATACCAATGACGGACTGTCAGTACCGTTAAGTATCACTAAGTTCTAGCAAACTGCCACTCTGTCACGGCAGAGGTCGCGAGTTCGAGTCTCGCCGTCCCCGCCATTCTTTCTCGCCTGGGGAACAAAGGCCGCAAGACGGATCCATCGACTTCTAATTGATTTACGCCACTTTTGCCTTTGACATGGGAACGCGTTAGTATCTGGCTATGCCAGTGGACTGGAAGAACCATATTGTAAGCGACCCTGAAATCCTACGTGGGAAACCACGTCTGAAGGGAACTCGCATTCCGGTGGGCCTGGTGTTGGGGTACCTGGCTGCCGGCAAGAGCTCCGAAGATATCATTGCTGAGTTCCACGATCTCACGCGCGAACAAATCGCCGCATGCCTAGACTATGCCCGTGAACTGGCCGAATTTGAGGCCGTTGTCTGATGGCCTTGCGGTTCTTGGCCGACCACTGCATCTCGAACTTCATTGTGCAAACCTTACGGGACGCCAAGTACGAGGTCTTTCGATTGAGAGACCTTTTGCCGGTCGACTCGACAGATGCTGTCGTGATTGCTAAGGCTCAGGAAGTCGACGCAATACTGTTGTCTCTGAACGGGGACTTTGCTGACATCGTGACCTATCCGCCTGAGAAGTACAAGGGAATCGTCGCCCTTCAAATGCGCAACCACACGGAAATTCTTCCTCACCTGTCCACCAGACTGACGGCTTATCTGAAACTGCAACCCACGATGGAGCACTACAAAGGGAAGTTACTTGTAGTCGAAGTTAACCGTATTCGTATTCGGGAGTAAGAATGGGCCAAGTTTGCGGAGTGGATGCTGCCATCGACCATTGTTCCTTAGGGTTCCGAAGCGCGACTTTGGGAGCCATCCGTGTCGCGTAGTTTCAAGTAGTTACCAATTGACAATGAGTTGGTCAACATCGTTCCGGATATTTCTGGTATGTACCCTGGTACATACATACGTACATAGGTAGGTACATAGGTAGATAGTTTCGTCAGTTATGTCAGTAATTCTATTACAGGACTTAAAATAAGTTTTGTCAGTTTTGACAGTCCATAGGTAGGGGCACCCGGGGAACGCAAAAAGCTGGGAAGGCTCTACCTGTCTCTGGCGAATTGATACGGAGGACTGATTTTACTGGTAATCGCGCTGCGAAAGTGACGTGCGCCTCACTTTTCGGAATGCACCCGGTGGTAGCGAAACGATCGGATCCGCGAAACGCGCTGCGAGTAAGACGCAAACACCGGATGATTTTATTACAGGTTTTTGCAGAGGTTAACCGGATACCCCAGTGAGCCCGAGTGTTTGAAGAGTTAGGCAGCCATTGGTGTCTGATGTTCAAACCGCGCCATTCGAGGGCAAGGCTGGATGCCGAAGTACCTCAATTCCGATAACGACTTGGACGCCTCTACATTGGTGCGGATACTACGACTCGCTTTTGGTTTCATGGCTACCAGCTTTATAGTACTATGTATTTCGTACTTCAAGCACAAACGAAAATTCGTCCAGCTTATTTCGCGTTTGTAATTGTAACCGGGCAGAAGATAGGCAGATGGAGCGATGATCCGCGCTTCGCAACTGTGGTCAGCTGCACGGGCACTCTGGCGTAATCCGCGCTTTACGTTCACGGTCCTAGTCATCCTGTCGCTGGGAATCGGGACGGTATCCGCTCTCTTCTCCGTCGTGGATAAGGTGCTGCTGGAACCACTGCCCTATCCTCAGCCCGATCGGCTTGTGCAGATAATCACCTCCACAAGAATCGGCAACCAAAGTTTGGTGTCGATTCCGAAGTACGTCTTCTGGCGTAGTATGAACGCATCATCGTTTGAGTCGATGGCCGCTTCTGATGTTAACGTCCCTGAGCTGAATTTCGAAGAAGGTGCTTATCGCAGCACGCTGAAAGCTACTCGTGTATCGGCAGATTATTTCCACGTCTTCGGCGCCGAGATGATGTTGGGGCGAACCTTTTCCGCGCGAGAGGATAGTCCCGGCGGCCCGAATGTAGTTGTGATCAGCAATGAGTTGTGGCAGCGGTACTTTCGTTCCAAGGCGAGCCCCGTCGGAGATCGCATACTCCTCAACGCAATCTCATATATGGTGGTTGGGGTGCTCGCGGGTGATGCGCACTTCGAGTCATCCGCCGACGTCTGGTTCCCCCTCCGCGCTGATCCGGATTCCGTCGATTTCATCCCGAGGGTCCGTGTCGTTGCCCGAATGCGAAACGGGCTTTCCGTCGACCAGGCTCAAAATGTTTTCAGCGACGCGATTGATTGGTCGGGCAGGAAACCTGCAAAAGCAGATTTGGAAGATGCGTTCACCTCAGGATTCTCGGAGGTCATTCCGCTAAGAGACGCCGTCGTGGGTGACGTCTGGCCCTCTCTTTACATCCTCATGGGTGCGGCCGGATTTATGTTGGCCATCTGCTGCCTCAACGTCGCGACTTTATTCCTGGCGCGTTCTGGCCGACGCTCGCGCGACATTGCCGTCCGGCTCGCACTGGGCGCGTCGCGCAAGCAGGTTGCCCTGGAACTTCTGATGGAGAGCCTACTGCTTTCGATGGGTATTGCCTTTGGCGCCCTTCTTCTTGGCTATGTGGGCGTTCACGCAGTGCTCGCTGTGAGTCCGGACGAATTGTTCCGGCTAGGCGCGAACGGCTCTTCGATGGCGCTGGACTGGACGGTATTCGTTTTTACGCTTTTGGTCTCGCTTGTGATCGGAATTCTCTGTGCGTTAGTCCCAGCCGTGAACGCGTCCCAGACTAACATCAATATGCTCGCGAATGGCGGCCCCGCCAGATCCGGGATGACCCTCGGGCGCAATCGTTGGCGCGCGGCACTCGTGATCGTCGAGATGTCGTTGTCTCTTGTGTTGCTGATCGAAGCGGGACTGTTGATGCGCACTTTTGTGGCGAAGAGGGCAATCAACCGTGGTTTTGACGAGCGAAACGTTGTTACGCTGTATATGTCGCTTAATAACCCGCGTTTCGACAGAACAGCCGAAGTTGCGGACTTGGTCCGCTACACTGAGGGACGGATTAAGGCGATTCCAGGCGTGAACGCTGTTGCCACCACCAATGCCCTTCCCTTGCTGGCCGGCCTCCAGATGCCGTTTACGATCCTCGAGCACGACCAGATTTATGGCCGCTTCAACGGCACGGCTAACTGGCGTAGTGTTTCATCGGAGTATTTCAAAGTATTTCACATCAGGCTGATGCGCGGCCGTATGTTTACCGATGAAGACAACGAAAATTCGGCGCGAGTAGTACTGATAAACCGTGCGATGATGCACAAATACTGGATCCAAATAAACGCAAATCCGATTGGCGACTTTGTGCAGATCGGCAGGAGCTGGGCAGAGGATCATCCGAGACAGATCGTGGGGGTCGTTGTCGACGTCAACGATGCGGGCCTCGACCGGGACCCTGCGATGTACATCCCCGTGGCCCAGGTTTCAGACTGGATGAACACTCGCAACAATCAGCTCTTACCCCTTATATGGACGATTCGCACGGATGAAGCACAGAGCTCGCTCGTACCTAGGCTGCAACAGGCGCTTGTCAGCTTTAGCGGGGGACAACCTGTGGCACCGCCGATCACCATGCGTCAGGCGCTCGCCGCTTCATCCGCGCGTTACGAGTTTTACCTGACGGTCTTGGCGATCTTCGGCGCTATTGCGCTGGTTCTCACCGCTTCGGGCCTCTACGGTCTCATGACGTATTCGGTTCAAAACCGTCGAAAGGAATTGGCTATTCGGATGGCCTTTGGGGCCACTCCCCTTGAGCTGCAAGGGATGGTCGTCAGGCAAGCGTTGCGATTGACGGTCTATGGAGTCTTAGCCGGAATTCCGTTGGCTGTTGCGCTGACCAGCATAACCGTCAGTTCAATCTTCGGAGTTCAGACCTGGGATCCAATGATGCTCGCAATCGTGACTTTATTGCTTTGCGTGGTTTCTCTGTTCGCCGCCTATGTACCCTCGGTGCGAGCAAGCCAAGTCGACCCAGTCGCGGCGCTACGGCTTGAGGCTTAATTACGCGAACTAGCTCCAAATGAACTGCTGAGCACGTCATACGCCGCGATGTGATTCTGGCGAGAGCCCGGAAGAGCGGTTTGAACGGGCGGCCCGTCGCGGTTCTCGGTTATTTGCTCACCACTGGTAAAGCGACAGTGGCACAATGCGAAGAGGAACTGAAGATGAACAGAAGAACGCTCCAGCGCGTTCTCAAACTGCTGGTTGAAAAGGGCCTAGTCCGCGAGATCGGAACGGGGGTGGTACGCAAAAATTCCGTATGACTTCAAACTCGGACCGATACGAGAGGCAATCCATCCGCTTATCCTTTATATATGCATTGCTGTCTGACAGGATCCGACCGTAATGGTTGGACTTGAACTAGTGGTAGAGACGACCTTGGGACGGATATGAACCGACGAGTTCCTTCCCCAACTCCCCTCTTCTCGGTTCCCTCAGACCATCCACTGACACAACGTTCGCCGACTCCAAGTGCGTATCGCGCAGGCGACGAAGGAAAACAGATGGGGCAAAGCGCGAGCCTTGCAACGCCTGTTAACCCACTCCTACAGCGGCAAAGTTCTTGCCGTCCGAAGAGTGACGGAAAACAATGGCAAGAAAACCCCTGGTGTGGACAAAGAAATTTGGGACACACCAGAAAGGAAGACACAGGCAGTACATGCACTAAAGCGTAGAGGCTATCAACCTCAGCCTCTCCGACGTGTTTACATCCCGAAATCGGATGGAAAAACAATGCGCCCGCTCGGAATTCCGATGGTTAACGCATACTGCACTCGAGCACAGCGAGCATTTGGGATGGGCGGAGATCCGCCACCCGTTCCATCCGCTGCGGTTGATAGGTTCCGTTTCGCAATTGTTCCCCAATCTCTGGCCCATGCTGCTTCAGGTACTCCGGTAGTTCTTCGACGGTCATCCCGTCTACTCCCGGACTCCCTTTGTTGGCCTTGACTCGTTGTAATGCCTGCTTGCTGTTTCCCAGCTCGCAGACTTCTTCCATGAGTCGTTCCGTTCCGGCCAGGCTTTCAGTCTTGCGCTTCGCCACCAGCGTTTCGGTCCCTTTCCCAGGGGTCTTCGGAGCATCACTCCTACTTTCCCCCGGAAAGGCCAGCACCTCTTGTTCGGGCCGGTTTTTCTGCCGCTGTCCGCTCATGAGTCGCGCCGCTTACTTGCCTTTCCCTTTATTCCCCTTGCGGGGTACCGTTCGGACCTTCGATCCCCGTTCCCGGTTCGGCCTATCCGTTGCTCCGCCTTTCGGCTTTGGAGTGCCTCACTAGCCTTACCGACGGCATGATCTACTACGCCCTTTGCTGACTTCTGCGACACCGTCAAGGTGAATCGCTTCACCCTTAGTCACGAATCCGTGACATGCCACAGATCTCCCGAGGTAAGTTCGACCGCCTTCTATGCGCAACCGCCGGATTTACAACCGGTGGGCTTGATGGATATGGGCTTCGCAGTCACCTGCCCGCTCGCCCGCCACCGTATGCCTCAGATCCAGTTTTTGTACATCAGCTCGCATCTTTGCTCCGCGCTTCTTTCAGGCCCCACCTCACGGCGAGTGTTATTTCACCCTTGCGCTTCGCTATCACTTCACGTCCATCACGTTGTGAAGAGGACTTACACCTCCTAGCTGTCAAACATGCTCGGCACACAAGAAAGAGGGCCGGGATCTTGGTTCCCGGCCCTGCACACTCACAAATTGGAGAAGTGTTCTGATGTTACGGCGTGCTGTCGTCGTCATGCTCACGGTCGAAGTCCCTGTCACGTTCTGAGCGTTGGCGTGCTCGGGGGCTGCCATTTGTGCCAGTCTCGGTAAGCTGACGGATGTCAGTTCCATCCACATTCATGACGAAGAGCTGATTCAGGCCAGCGGTACTTGGCCGGAAAGACATAAAGAAGATTTTCCGACCATGGGTCGACCAAGCAGGGGTTCTGCTGCACCACCTATTCGCTGGATCTGCAATGTCCTTCGGCGTGAGATTGACCTGATCGTTCCCTTCCGCGGTCATTCGAAAAACGGAGCAGTATCCTTCACGGAAACTCATGAAAGCGATGTACCGTCCGTCTGGGGACCAGACAGGCATCTGAGCGAAACTCGGTGCAACTTCCTTTGTAAGTTGCACAGGAGTGCCCGTTCCGTCGGCATCGATCTCATAGATGTCAATCCCTCGCCGGAAGACAATCTGCCGTCCATCTGGCGACCAGCTGGGGTACCGGCTAAGTGTAGGAGGGTTGGTGAGCTGTGTGGGAGTGCCAGTGCCATCCGCATTCATGACGAATATTTCGTAAACGCCGCCGTTGCGGTTACTGTCGAAGACGATGTGCTCGCCGTCAGGGGACCACCGCGCCCACTCGTCATTAGCGGAATCGTTGGTCAAATTTCGAACCCTCCCCCACCGGTCCCGAATGAAGATATTATTGTTTCCGGTTTGGGTTTCATTTGACGTGAAAACAATCTCCTGGCCGTCCGGCGAGATATCGGGATCTACATCAGATGCCGTGTCGAACGTAACGCGGGTTTGACGGTTGCCGTTTGTATCCATTACGTAAATCTGGTTATTCGGATGCCCATCCCTTGCGCTGAAGAAGATAAGTCTCTCTGGAAACCGACGGTTATGCTGCGCATAAGCTTCGGTATGGACAAGAATTGCAGCGGTGCCCAGCGTGAGAATGCCTAGCAACCACCCTCTCGTTTTCGTCATTGTCTATCCCTCCCAAAAGTACGGTACGATTCACGCCGGATCTCTTCAGCAGGCGTGCTCTAATACTTAAAGTGCGATTCAGAAGGAAATTGGCTCACTTGGCTGAAGAAAAATTGCGAGGGAACCCAGTAATCACAAGAAGCCACTGCGACAAGCGCGGTAACTATTTGCGTTTTCAGTGAATTGACGGCAATAGAGCAAGCAGGTACCTTATCGGTCGAGAACTAGGTCAAAATGGCCGAACTGCCTTCCCAACCCGTCAGCGAACTTTTAGCCAGATGGCGAGACGGCGACGAAGAGTCTCTACGTCGCTTGCTACCTGTGGTGTACAACCATCTCCGCCGGTTAGCGCACTACCAGCTTCGAAAAGAACATCCCGGGCACACGTTGCAGAGCACGGCTCTCGTGCACGAGGCCTATCTTCGATTGGCGAAACAGGAACCAATGCTGTTCCAGAATCGTGCGCATTTCTATGCGGTGTGCGCGCAGTTGATGAGGCAGATTCTCGTCCAGTACGCGCGCCGCCAAAAGGCAGCCAAGCGACATGGAGGGACCAGGCTGACTCTCGACGATGCATTCGCCTTCAGCAAGGGCCAAAGCATGGATCTGATCGCGCTCGATGATGCCCTCGATGGCCTGACCAAACTCGACGCGCAGCAGAGCCGAATCGTCGAGCTTAGATTTTTCGGAGGGCTTTCCATCGAAGAGACTGCTGATATTTTGAGCGTGTCGCCAGCCACGGTGAAGAGGCATTGGATGACGGCGAGGGTTTGGTTGCACAAGCAAATCAGCAAGGCTGAGCACCATGACGCCTGAACAGTGGTTGCGAGTCCGAGAAGTGCTTGCCGAAGCTCTGGCCCTGAAGCCCAAAGACCGGCCGGCGTTCCTCGACAGGGCCTGTGCGTCGGATCCGCTGTTAAGACGCGAAGTTGAGACTCTTCTTTCTTCCAACGACGAAGTGCGGTCAAGTTTTCTCCAGTCCTCCGAGTCACGAATCGCGCTTACTTCAGGAGCGAGGCTGGGCGATTACGAGGTAGTGAAATTAGTCGGTTCCGGCGGCATGGGAGAAGTGTATCGAGCGCGTGACGCGCGATTAGAGCGTGATGTTGCAATCAAAGTGTTGCCCGCGCTTCTCTCACGCGATCCCGAGCGACTACGGCGCTTCGAGCAGGAAGCACGCGCTGCGGCCGCCCTGAATCATCCCAACATTTTGTCTGTGTTCCAGATGGGAACTTACGAAGGCGCGCCATATCTGGTTGGCGAATTATTAGAAGGAGGCACTCTACGAGAAGCACAGGCGCGTGGTCCACTTGCAATTCGAAAAGCGATTGATTACGGCGTGCAGACGGCGCGTGGGTTGGCAGCGGCGCACGAGAAAGGAATTGTGCACCGCGATTTGAAGCCGGAGAACCTGTTCATAACCAGAGACGGACGCGTGAAGATACTCGATTTTGGTTTAGCGAAACTCACGCAACGTCAATCTGCCGCGGACAGCAATGCGCCGACGCAAACTGAGGGGACCGAGCCCGGCGTGGTGCTGGGCACTGTGGGTTACATGTCACCCGAACAAGTGAGCGGAAGACGAGCCGATCATCGCGCTGATATTTTTGCTTTGGGGGCAATTCTGTACGAGATGCTGGCAGGCAGACGCGCATTCCAGAAGCCGACGTCGGCGGAGACGATGACCGCTATTCTGAACGACGATCCTCCGGCTATTTCGCAAATCGTGCCCCTTATCCCTCCTGCGCTGCAGAGGATAGTTCATCGCTGCTTGGAAAAGGATCCAGATCAACGGTTTCATTCGGCTTCGGACCTGGGCTTCGCGCTGGAGGCATTGTCAGATTCTGGCATTTCTTCGAATACTGCCAAGGCTCAAGATAACTCACGCCGCGTCATTCCGTGGGCCATCGCTGCCGCGAGCATTCTTGGGCTGGCGATTGCGGTCGCGACAGTTCTTTACATGAGAAGTCCGACAAAAGTCGGTGATCGCACCAACTGGGTGCAGCTGACGAACTTCCCAGATTCCGTTACCCAACCGGCGCTCTCGCCAGATGGGCGGATGCTAACCTTCGTCCGTGGCGTCAGCACATTCGTTGATACCGGCGAGATCTATATCAAACTCCTGCCTTCGGGCGAGCCAGTGCAGCTTACGCATGACAATATGCTCAAAATGGGACCTGTCTTCTCGCCCGATGGCTCGCGCATTGCGTACACCGGACTTGCTGCGTTCAATTGGGACACTTGGGTCGTGCCGGTGTTGGCTGGCCATGTCAAGCGATGGCTACCGAACGCTTCCGGCTTGGTTTGGACAAGTCCTCAGCACTTAATGTTTTCCGAGATCAAATCCGGCGAACACATGGCCATCGTGACCGCAACCGAGTCGCGGGGAGAGTCTCGCGACATCTACGTTCCACCCGGCAACCGTGGAATGGCCCATCGATCCTATCTTTCACCTGATGGTAAGTGGGCTCTGCTCGTCGAAATGGACAACGGCGAGTGGTTACCGTGCCGAGTGGTTCCCTTTAGCGGTGGATACTCTGGCAATCGAGTGGGCCTCGCCAATGCTCCGTGCACCAGCGGGGCTTGGTCCCCGGATGGCAAATGGATCTACCTGAGCCTGCATACAGGAGAAACCTTCCATATTTGGAGGCAAAGGTTCCCTGAAGGTCAACCCGAACAAATCACTTTAGGGCCCACCGAAGAAGAGGGCATCGCACTCGCACCGGACGGCAGCTCCTTGATCACGTCTGTCGGCCTTCGCCAGAGGACGATTTCCGTTCACGACGCAAACGGTGACCACCGCATCTCGCTCGAGGGGTATGCGTATTGGCCCTACCTCTCGCCAGATGAAAAGACAGTTTACTACCGCATATTGAAGGGTGGTACCTCGCCGTTTCTAGGCGCGAGCGAGTTGTGGGTTGCGGACACTGGATCTGAGCGCAACGAGCCCCTCCTGCCGGGTTTTGCAGTGACGGGTTACGACCTCTCGAAGGATGGGACGCGTGTCGTTTTTTCGGCACTGGATTCTGACGGTAAGGGTCGTTTGTGGATAGCCTCGACAGACCGCACCGGTGCTCCGCGCCAAATTCCAAACGTAGAAGGCGACATGCCCTATTTCTTGCCACCAGGCGAGGTTGTATTTCATGCAATCGAAGGAAACTCAACTTTCGCCTTTCGTGTCCGCGAGGACGGCACCGAAAGGCGCAAACTGACCTCCGGCCAGGTCACGCAGGTTGTGGGTGTATCGTCGGATAGCAGGTTGGTGATTGGCGACAGCGAAACGAATGGTCGCCACAAACTCAAGGCTTTCCCGGCGTCCGGAGACCCTCCAGTCCCGATTCTAGACGGGCTAGGTTTCCTCCGTTGGACGCCAGACCAACGGTTCCTCTATTTCTCCGTCGGCTCCGGGATGAATTCTGCTAGGGCATATGGCCACACGTACGTGATTCCTCTGCCTGCTGATCAGATGTTTCCTCCCATCCCGCCGGACGGTTTTCATTCTGAAGCCGAAATTGCTGCGCTACCCGGCGTTCGCGTGATAGAAGGGGGAGACGTTTTCCCAGGCAGCACGCCTGGAACATATGCCTTCTCCCGTCAAACTGTGCAACGAAACCTCTACCGGATTCCATTGCGCTAGTTGAATGCAGGCCAGGAAAACGGACGGAAAGCACTCGCGGTTGCAAAGGCGCCGCCTAGGGGCACCACCGGCGAGGCAAAACTTGGTTCTTGAAGAGTCGGGGAATCGTGCAAGTGGTAGCTGCGGAGACTGATCAAAGATGGGCGTGGCGCCCGCGGGTCGGATTCGGCTAACTCAGCCGTGTAAGGTTAGGAGCGGGCGATGGGGGTCGAATCCACATCTGAAGGTTGGGAATCTTGCTAAACCCTCTCGAATCGCCTGTCCGTTCATGCCACCAAAGCGTTGAGGGAGTGCCGGAAAGGCAGGGGCAAGATGGCGGTTTCGGTGCATTGCAGCCCCCCGCAACCAATCGATGAGTTTCGCAAGATTGCCGGAAAAGTGTGGTGCACACCGCGGTATACAATAACGATCTCTAAGACTGTCTTGCAATGACTCAGGATGCTGTCCGTGCTCTTGTAAGTCGTTGCAAGTACGTATGAATCGCTCACTGTCACTGAAGTGGCCTCGATTTTAGATTTCACAGAACGCGGCTTCTGGAAAGTCAGCGAGATCTCAGTTTTCCGGTAACGTTTAACAGGACCTAACCCGTCGTGCTCGTGTACCATACGGCAGCGGAGCGTCGATAACTTCGTAGCGGATTTACATGAGTCAGATTGCTAGAGGCCACAACAAAGAGCCCGGTGCAGCCTGGACCGCAGACCTGATACAAGACTTTCGCTTCGGCTTGAGGACGCTCTTTAAGTATCGATCCTTTACGGTCGTGACCGTCGTTACGCTTGCTTTGGGAATAGCAGGATGTACGGCAATCTTCAGTTTGGTGAACGCGGTTCTAATCCGTTCCTTGCCGTATGGCGAACCGAGTCGGTTGGTTTACATATTCACTCCCCTTGCGCATGTTGATCTTCCTGTAGGGGTCTTTGGGCCAACCAATGCGGATTTCTCTGATTTGAAAAGCCAGAACCATTCCTTTTCGGAGATGACCCACTTCCAACAAGCGATCTATAACCTTGGTGTGGACGATCGGGTGGAAAGAATTGGCGCGGCAAAGGTTGATGCGGACTTCTTCAGGACCTTGCAGGCGGCCCCTGAAATCGGTCGTGAGATAGACCAAAGAGATGAGCAACCCGGAAGTGAGCGCGTCGTCGTGGTCAGCCATGCTCTTTGGCAGTCCATGTTTGGAGGAACGCCCGAAATTCTAAGGCGTACGCTGCGGCTGAATGGAAAGCCATACCAGGTGATCGGCGCAACGCCCGCGGACTTTGGATTCCCGCACAAGAGTGATCTTGCGCACGGGAACGGGCACATCCAGACGACCGATGTTTGGTTACCTTCCGCGTTGACTCCGGAACAAGGTGCAGATCGGGAGGATTTCGGTGGCGTTGCGATCGCTCGCTTGAAGCCAGGTGCGACCTTAGAACAAGCGCAAACGGAAATGAGTGCGATCATGTCGCGCCTAGACTCGGTGCATTCCGAAGACATGCGTGGGTGGAGTGCGTTAGTCAAACCGTTTGTTGACACTGCTCTTGGTCCAGTGAGACCGCTGATGCGGCTTCTACTGGGAGCAGTTTGCTTCGTTCTGCTCATTGCATGTGCGAATGCAGCAAGTCTTTTTTTGACGCGCGCCGCTGACCGGGCGCACGAATTGGGAGTGCGTGCCTCACTAGGCGCCCGTAGAATGCGTCTCGTACGTCAGATGTTCACGGAATGCTTCATGCTGAGCACTACCTCGGGCATCGTTGGCATCGGGTTGGCCTTTCTTTTTTTGCGCGCAATTCTGAAACTTGATCCCGGAGATGTCCCTCGAATGCAGGATGCAAGATTGGATGTCAGCGTCCTGGCTTTCCTTGTTTCAGTGACCGTGCTGACGAGCATCCTCTTTGGAACATTACCCGCGCTCTTGGCAACCCGAATTAATCTCGGAGAACTTCTAAAGACCGGTGGAATGCGGGGAATCGCAGGAGACGGAAAGCGGGCGAGAAAGGGCTTGGTAGTCGCGCAGGTTGCTCTCGTGGTGTTGCTGCTCATCGGAACAGGTTTATTTCTCCGAAGTTACGCGAACGTTCTTGCTGTGCGCACCGGTTTCTCAACGTCGGCCGTTACAGTCAACATCAAACCAAATCCGCCGTACAACGCGGCGCCGAATGGACGGATCTTTTTCGGAGAACTGCTGCACTCGATAGACCAGGTCCACGGCGTTCAGGCTGCTGGGGCGGTTGACTTTCTACCTCTAAGCAATACCGAAGGCATTACGTCGTTTGAACTGGAAGGATGTCCCAACGAAAAGAATCAAATAGTGGAGCGGCGTCGAGTTACATCTGATTATCTTGCGGCGATGCAGATTCCGTTGCTTGACGGCCGACCCTTTATGGAGCGTGACGATCAGGGACATTCGGCCGTGGCAATCGTCAATCTAGCCTTCGCCAAGAGGTACTTCGGCGATGCAAGTCCAATTCAGCATCGCGTTCGCGGCTCCTCTGAGGCTCCATGGCTTACGATCGTCGGCGTAATAGGAGATATTCGGAACACAAGTATCGAAGCCACTCCACCTGCGCAAATCTACACTCCGTTATGGCAACAGGATTCCGATGAAGAGCCCACAGTGATGAGCGCGTACCTTGCGGTGCGCTCATCCTTACCCGAAAGTTCGATCGTCCCCCAAATTCGCGCAGCAATCCGAAATCTCGATCCAAATCTGGCGATCGCGGAAGTCTCTGCGATGAACGATCGTGTCTCACAAGCCGTTGCTAGACGCCGTTTTCAGACGACCCTGCTGACATTGTTCTCGGGAATAGCAACATTGTTGGCTGTCGTTGGAATCTACGGACTGCTTACATACTCCGTTAGGCAAAGGACCGCAGAGATCGGAATCCGCATCGCGCTAGGTCCATCCAGGATTCGAGTGGCACGTCTCATCTTACAGGAGGGGTTGGGTTTGACCGGGGCGGGCGCGTTGATCGGACTAGCTGCCACGCTGCTGTGCACCAAATTGTTGGCCGGTTTTCTCTACGGTGTGTCACAAATCGATCCGCTTACGTTTTTATTAGTCCCACTATTACTCATTCTTGTAGCACTCGCTGCGTGCTTGATTCCGAGTTGGAAGGCAAGTCGTATCGCTCCTATGACTGCACTGCGTCACGAATGACCGGCAGCCAGATGCAGCAAGCGATTAGGGATTTTCCACGAGAGTGCGCTACTGCCTGGTAAGTCGTGCGTAATCGGACAAGCGCCCGTCACTGGCCAGAAACGGGGTTGTCGGAAATGATTGCGCTGCGTTGACGGTGCGAAACGGGTTATCCATTTGCCGAGAAGGTGACTTGAAAGAATACGGGTCCGAATAGGGTCCAATAAGTCGTCCCAAAGGATTCCTTAGAATACCAATGACGGGCTGTCAGCGCCGTTAAGTATCACTAAGTTCCAGCAAACTGCCACTCTGTCACGGCAGAGGTCGCGAGTTCGAGTCTCGTCGTCCCCGCCATATTTTCAATCACTTACGGGCTTTGCGTGTCCGAATCGTTGCACAACTGTTGCCTAAGCCGAGGTCCATATTACCGATGAGGTAACATATAGATGAGGATGATCGGCCCGAAGAAGCCCGCTAAGTATGCGAGCGGCCACGGCAAACAACACGGAACTTATCAACGCCACGATAATCCGAAGCGGTTGACGCGCTCTTGGCAGGAATCTAAGTATTGACGCGAATTATGGTACGCGGGGACAGCGGCGTCAAGGCGCCGAAAGCAACGTGGCTGTACGGGACGCCCGTCGCCTGCACGCAATCGATGCTACCGTCACGATTTTTGACTTGACTCGATCGGCGCGACTCTAGCCTGGCACTGGCGGCTCGCCGGGCGAGTCAGATAGGAGATCGCAACGTCAAAGGCAAAAACGTTCTCGGCAGGAATCCACTCGCATTGACGGATGTTTGCTCCGACGCGCTGTTTTTTCGTGATAGTAAGCAGCCCGGCAAGAAGGCGTGGTCATCGCGGCCTCGCCCAGGCCAGCCCTAACTTTGGGAAGCCGCCGCCGTCTAATAGCCGACCGCGCACAGGAGGACTTCATTGGCTCTCTCAATGACCGCGCTATGTCTTGTGGCAATTTCGGCCGTTGCCTTAAATGGATACTCCTCGAACTCCGACAGTCGGCAAGAGTCTGCGCCGAAACCCCTTGGTCAAATGGTGGATCTGGGCGGGCATCGTTTGCACGTGAACTGCTCGGGCCACGGTTCGCCCACAGTCGTCATCGAGAACGGCTTCGACGAGTATTCGTTCGACTGGATTTTCGCTCAATCGCGAGTTGCCCACTTTACGAGGGTTTGCACTTACGACCGCGCCGGGTACGCTTGGAGTGAACGTGGTCCGAAACCGCGGACCTTTGCCCAGATTAATCTGGAACTCCGCGATGCGCTGGCGAGGCTGGGCGAAACCATTCCATTCGTTCTTGTTGGGCACTCGTTCGGAGGACCAGCCGTGCGGAATTTCGCACTCATGTATCCGAAGCTGGTTGCAGGCATAGTTTTCGTGGACGCGGCTTCCGAAGAGCAGCGGTACACCATGGGGAACAAGGCAATTCTCCTTCGAGATGGCGCCACGGGTAGGGTGATAGCTGAGGCCCGCGAGCAGATGCTTGCTTCCGATCAGCGGAGGCCGCTGGCGTCACTTCCGCCTGCGGAAACTACGATCGATCCCCCTTTTGACCGGCTGCCGCAGAAGATTCAGAAGCTGCACATGTGGGCCGACTCTCAGCCTGCCATGCACGATGCCGAAGAGAGCGAACGGACATGGTCGCCCGAATACTTCAAGCAATGGTATGAGACGTCTCAAGCGGGCTCGTTGGGCTCAATTCCTTTGATTGTCCTGATGCGCGCAGAGGGCGGTTACGGCAACGATCTTGACATTTCGGCATTTCAACTCGAGACGGAACGAAAGCAAGCCCATGCGCACCTGGCGGCGCTGTCCACGCATGGCAAATTACAAATTGTTCACAGCGGCCACAACATGCAAGTCGAGGCGCCAGTCGCCGTTTCGCAGGCGATTCAAAATGTGGTCGTCGCTGCGCGGAAACGATCACAATAGACAGACAATTCGCCGCGCGTGACTCTTCTGCCCGGTATGCCCTGAGCGACAACGTTGGGAGCGGCGGGCCCCGGCGCACCCAATCGTATGCAACTACTGCCCCGTCTTCCAACGGCACCACACGTCGGTCTTTTGCGCCGCAGACAGCTCCACCCGTTTCCCTTGGGTCATAGACACCACCTTTGAAGAGAGATCTATTTTAGATGGTGCTGCGCCGACCCATTGAACGGCAGCGTTAATCGTCCAGTTGCGGCGACGGCATGGTTCGTTGACTTCCTCGAACGTATCTTTTGGATAGTTTCCGGACTGCTGACATACTTGGCACCTAGCTAGCTAGTTTCGCCTCGTTGGCGTACATCTTTTTCATCGATAACCTGAAGCCGCTCCTGACTCCTTGACAGAGCCTGCTAACCATTCGACACTGGCATAGTCTAACTATGCCAAGAGGTGATGCTTTGCATCGAGACGAAATTCCTCCGGGAACACTCTATCTGTTGGTATTGAGAACGTTGGCGCGATCTGGCGAAATGCATGGGTATGAGATCGCCAATTCCATTCAGCGAATATCGCATGACGTTCTCCAAATTGAAGAAGGCTCGCTTTACCCTGCATTGCAACGGATGCTGATCAAAGGTTGGGTCACCGCGAAGTGGGGTACGACAGCGGGAAACAGCCGTTGTCGCTACTACCAACTGACAGCGCTGGGACGAAAACAATTAGACGTGGAAATGTCGCAGTTTGAACGCGTTATCGGCGCGATCACGCGTGTAATAGAAGCGCTCTGAGAGGAGTTCTGGCATGAGTTGGATGGGCGAATTTGCAAGGCGGTTCAGGATGCTGATTCATCGGCGTGAATTTGACGCGGATCTTAAAGAGGAGATGCGCCTGCACATCGAGTTGCGCCAACAGGAAGAGTTCCAGTCTGGAATGACGGCAGATGATGCTCAAGCCGCTGCCCGACGCCGATTCGGCAACCCAACGTACCTAAGGGAAGAAAGTCACATCGCATGGGGTTGGGAATGGTTGGAGAACGTGGCGCAGGATGTTCGCTTCGGGTTACGCATGCTTCGTAAGAATCCAGGTTTCACCGCTGTCGCCGTGCTCACTCTTGCGCTTGGTATCGGTGCGAACACCGCGATTTTCAGCGTCATCAATGCAATCCTGCTCCGGCCGATTCCCGCCTCCCACCCCGAACAACTTGTGCGTTTTTACAGCAGCGGTGCGGGCATTCCGTCGGAAAGATCGTTTTCCTATCCGAACTACGAGGATTTGCAAAAACAGAATGAGGCCTTTTCTGATCTCGTTGCGCTCAGTCAAGCGCCCATTCTGCTCGGCAACAGTGGACAGTATGATCAACTCCTTGCTGAAGTTGTCTCTGAGAACTATTTTTCCGCGCTTGGTCTGCGCACCGTGTACGGACGATTCTTTTCCGCTGGCGAGCAACGCTCGGGTGCGGGCCCCGTCGTAGTGCTAAGTGACGCTCTCTGGAGGCGCCGCTTCGCCGCCGACCCCGGTCTCATCGGACAGAGCATCGATCTCAATGGCAGTTCCTTCACGGTCATTGGTATCGCGCCACCCGGCTATTCCGGCATCATGGCCGGCCTCGGAGTAGATGCCTGGGTCCCGCTCCGGCAGGCGGCCTCCTGGCTCGCCCCCGACGTGCTCACCAATCGCAGCGCTGCTCACGTGCAGATCATCGCGCGGCTCGAGCCAAAGTTCAGCTTGTCTCAGGCGCAAGCAGCAACGGCAATACGCGCCCAGTTGCTTGCTGAAGAGTATCCCGACGCGAATCGGGGGCGTGGTGTGCTGCTTGCGCCCGCGCGGTATCTTGACATCGGCCTCCGAGGCGCCATCGCTTCATTTCTCACCGTCGTGCTCGCGCTCGTCGGCCTGGTTCTCCTGAGTGCTTGCGCCAACCTCACCAATCTCCTGCTCGTGCGCATCGTGGGCCGTCACCGCGAAATGGCGGTCCGCCGGGCGCTCGGCGCGAGCGGCCCGCGCTTGGCACGCCAGGTGCTTACCGAAAGCACCTTGCTCGCCCTCGCTGGCGGAGCAGTGGGCATTTTCCTGGGAAGTTGGAGCGCTAATCTCATCAATCGATTCAATCCGCTTCCGGCCACCATTCCGCTGCGCTTTGATCTGAGCCTTGATTACCGCGTGTTTGCGTTTGGCTTTCTCGCGTCCCTTTTAACCGGAGTTCTGCTCGGCACAATCCCAGCCATGCGGGTATCGCACCGCAATGTGATTCTGGCCGTTAAAGAAGGGCCCGGAAATATCGACGGAGGGAATTCTCTCGCGCGAAACTTGTTCGTGGTCGTGCAGGTGGCCGTCTCGATTGTCTTGCTTGTCGGGGCGGGACTCTTCCTCCGCAGTCTCGGGAAGGCGCGGGCGATCAATATTGGCTTCGATTCCGCCAATGCGTTAGCTCTTGATGTGGATCTGAACCTGAAGAGATTTTCGGACGAACGCGGCGTGCAATTCTATCGGGAAATGTTGCGTCGCGTCGAAAGCCTTCCGGGCATTCGCTCGGCCACGCTGGCTAATCTGACTCCGCTGGACACCGCAACGCCTTTCAGGGATGTGCTCATCCCGGGGCATGACCCGGTGCCGGGCACCCCCGGCATTCGCACATCGTTCAATCATGTTGGTCCCGCTTATTTCAAAACCATGGTGATCTCTTTGCGAAGCGGCCGCGATTTCTCCGAACTCGATGACGCATTGAGGCCTGGTGTCGTGGTCATCAACGAAACTATGGCGCGGCGGTATTGGGGAAGCCAAAATCCAATCGGCAAACAAATTAAAATGGTGCGTACAGGGCAGGTGCCCATGCCCCTCGAAATTATCGGTATCTCCAATGACGTCAAGTACCGCTCTCTTGGCGAAGATCCGACGCCGCACATCTACGTCCCATTCTTTCAGGATTATTCTCCAGATATGACTCTGCTCCTCAGAACTGCCGGCGAGCCTGGTGCTGCGCTGGTCGCCGTACAGCAGGAATTGCAGAATCAGGACCGCGACGTTCAGGGATTTTTTGCCCGCACGCTGGCGCAACAGATCGGGTTTGCGCTCGTTCCGGCGCGCTTGGCGGCCAGCCTTTCCGCGATTTTTGGCAGCTTTGCGCTGGTGCTTGCCACTCTCGGTATTTACGGCGTCGTTTCCTACACTGCCCGCCAGGGCACGCGTGAAATCGGCCTACGCATGGCGCTTGGAGCGCAGCGGGACGACATACTTCGCTTGGTCATGGCGCAGGCCAAGAAATTGGCCCTCTTGGGCATCGCCGTGGGCTTGGCCGCCGCGCTCGGGCTCAGTCGATTTCTCACAGGCTTGCTCTACGGAATGAGCTCGTTCGATGCCTGGGCGTATTGTATCGTTGCGCTGCTGTTGCTCGGAGTTGCCTTGGTTGCCAGCTATTTCCCCGCTCGCCGCGCGACTCAAGTCGATCCGGTGGTGGCGCTGCGCTACGAATAAAGATTGTAGCGGCCAGCTTTCAGACCGGTCAGTGTCGTGAGGCAAGATTATGAGGCAATGACGCGCTTGCATCCAACTTCCTCCGAAAGATTGAAAATCCACACGTTTGTTGCTGAGTGTCGTAACTCCTACCTAGCTTGAGCGATTCTTTGTCGTAAAAATGAGAAAAAAATGCGGGAGAGCCAATCCTTATGCGGGAAAACAGCAGGTGGGGAGAGTTCGGGCGTTTTCACTTGCTGGGTGCAGGGTCAAGACTGCTGGGTACGCGCCGATGGGGAGGCCGCCGAGCGCGCTTCCTGCATTTCGAGTTTGCAGAGCTCCAGGGACAGCGTGACCCATTGCTGGGTCAGAGCTTTGAATTTCTTATAGGCGGCGAGCTGCTTGCGCACCTCCGGAACAAACGGAGGACGAACGAACTGGGTGGTGCTCTTGCCGCCGTGCGTGTAACTCAGCTGGAAGAAGGGGCCATGTTTTTGAGGCTGGACGGGATCCACACATTTACAACCGGGTTTCTGGCAGGCGGAGTACTGCTCGGATAGAGATCCTGGTCGCATGGGCCCGATCTTCAGGAGTTCGGCCTTTACCTTTTCAATTTGAGCTTCGAGCTGTTCTTTGCGCATGGGTTTTTTTATACCACATGTATCAGATAGCTTGCTAAAGCTACCTGATAATAGTAACGTGTTACCGCCAGCGCAACCACTCTAGGCCAGGAGATCAACGCATGCAGGAAACCACCAATGCAAAGATCCACAAGCTGGAAGTGACTGACGATACGCTGACCAGCCGCGGAGGGCTCGCCTTTTTCGTGAAGTATGTGGAGACCATCGGCATCGTGGAATTGTTGCTGAATAAATTTGCGGGGATCAAGAAGAGCATCAAAGGGGTAGCGGTGCGGAATCTGTTTTTGCAGGTGCTGTACTTCTTCTTCGACGGCACGAGCCGACACTTGAGTTATTTCGATGAGTTGCAGCGGGAGGAGGGCTACCGGGCAGTGGTCGAGATGCCGGCGAAGCACATGGCCTCTTCGCATGCCATGAAGCGGTTCTTCCGCGCCTTTGCCATTTTCCATGCCGGAGCCTTCCGCTGGGTGTTGCAGGAGTTGTTTCTCTGGCGCTTGCGGCGGGAGAAAATACGGGCGGTGATACTGACGCTGGACACCATGGTGATGGATAACAATGAGGCCCTGCAGCGAGAAGGGTGCGACCCGACCTATAAAAAGGTTAAGGGATTCCAACCGTTGCAGTTGATTTGGGAAGGCAAGATCGTCGATGCCATTTTCCGGCGTGGCAAGCGGCATAGCAACTACGGCCGCGATGTGGAGAAGATGATCCGGGGCATGGTGAGCTTGATCCGGACCCGCTATGATGCCTCGGTATCGATCATCGTCCGGCTGGATGCCGGATTTTTCGATGAGAAGAATTTTGCGCTGTTTGACGACCTGGGCATCGGCTTCCTAGCCACGGGGAAGGTCTACGATGCGATCAAGGAGAAGGTTCAGGCCATCCCGAAGAAAAAATGGAAAGAATATGACAACGAACGGCAAGCCTGGAGTTATGCGTGCTTCTCCTACCAGTGTGAGAGTTGGAAGAAAGCCTACCGGGCGCTCTACACGCGTCCGCAATACGAAGACCAACAGCGGTTGCTAGAATTTGCGCGGCCAGACAACATCATCCTGACGAATTTGGTTTCCGGAGAACCGGTTCTGGAACGGATGCCACGGAACCTTCGGGAATACTGGGAAGACGATACCACCCTGATCTTCCACCATCACCAGCGTGGCGCCGATGAGTTGCCCCATCGTGGTCTGAAGGAGTTCGGCAGCGAGCAACTTCCGTTCAAGCGGTTTGCTGCCAATCAGGCCTACTACTATCTGATGTTAATCAGTTTCTTTTTGTTCGAGAGCTTTAAAGAGGATAACCTGAAGGACATCTTGCCCATCCACAGCTACGCCACAACACTGCGGCGCAAACTCATCGATTTGGCAGCCAAGGTGGTGAGGACCGGTCATGAAGTCATTCTGAAAGTCACCCAAGCGGCCATGGATAGCTTGAAACTCCAGATCCTATGGAAGCGCTGCCAAAACGCCGTGCCCATTCCGCTACCAACCTAATCACTCGTAGACCGACGATCGATTTCATCTGCGATATCGCCAACTCGAACAAGAACTGCGTTGAGGTGTCTCGCAACTTCTTCTGATCCCAGCCTTGACGAGCAGTAAGTTCTTTCAATGACGTTCTGCTCTGACTCATTCGCTCTGCCGCTCACGATCGAACCGTTTCTCTCTGGCGGTTACACCAAAACCAGGCCGATTCTCGTCTTCTCAAGCCAAAACTAAGCAACAATCAAAAGAATCGCTCGATTTGGGTATTAATAATGATAGCCATCAGCGTGGCCTTTCTCCTATCGCCCTGAGTACAGCATATGGATTCGGGCCGTGATGCCGGCCCA
>Ga0210410_10001071_pt1 | contig 26608 bp, 27 predicted proteins | sample IncBWC4MmetaG_FD_161058 | JGI IMG/M metagenome (GOLD analysis project Ga0210410, IMG submission 161058) | Forest soil microbial communities from Barre Woods Harvard Forest LTER site, Petersham, Massachusetts, United States - Inc-BW-C-4-M | ecosystem: Environmental > Terrestrial > Soil >... | reverse complement strand
GTTGTCGGGTCGGATGGTTGAGCCTCCCAGAGAGATGCCGGCAAAGAGGCCACGGGAACGGGAATAACTCAAAATCTCTGAGCGCAAGGTCACGTCGGTCTCGGCCGAAGCGTCGCGTCCGACTGGTCCTGCCGCAACAGAAGCATCCCCTCCCAACTTCACCTTTCCGGCAAGGATCCCGCGAGCCCCACTTTCATTCATGACCAGCAGGACGAAATCTGTAGCCTGTCCCCCGATCTGAAAGCCGAAGCTACCGCCCTCGAGAGCCATCATTGTCGGAGCACTCCAGGCTCCCACGAAGTTTTCCCCTTTGCGACATGTCATCGCACCACGACCATAGCTACCACCAACCACGAATGCGGCCTTCAACACGGAGGGGTAGACGACTACACAATCGGCCTTGTCGAGTAGGTCCTGCGGGATATTATCAGGAATGTCGAGGATCTCTTTCAAAACTGTGCCGCAATCTTTTAACCGGTCTTCATCCTTATCTTTATCGGCTGCCCTGGCAACACCAGAGACAGTCGGCAGCAGGATTAGGGTGATGCCTAGTAGACGCGCAATTAGGTTCTTCATCTCGGTTCTCCTTAGGCTGGGATAGGAAACATCTTCAACATTGGCTAAATTCGTTCGGCAAATGATTACCTCTCGTGTTCCGACTCATTAGCTGCCCAGGCACATATCAGTTTTTTATCTTTAGCTTCCAGCCGCGATTCAGGATGCAGAACCCTATATGATGCCGGCGGCATTCTGCCATTTGAGACGACTCCGCAGATCGATTCCAGTTCATTATGCCGTTCGAGCGCCGTATACCTCGTCCACTCGGAGAAGTTCAGTTCTTCGCGGCCTTCTCGGATATGGCTTTGGATCCACCACGAGATCGGCACTACGTGGCCGTACCATGGGAAATCCGTTTCATTCGAGTGGCAGTTCCCGCAAGCCCGTGCCAGCGTTTTTCCAACCACTGAGCCGCGAAAAGGTTCGGCGTAGGGGTAATCACGCACATCCGGAGTTGCCGAAATTTGTTTTCGCGAACGCGAGGTCGCGAACGCGATCAGGGCGAGCGTAAGGAGAAGAATTGTGAGGGCAATCACCTTCATTAGAGAACTCGTCTCCCCTATCGAACCCGAGGATGGCCATTAGCCTAGTTGCTCGCCTCCTGCGGGGCTGCCTCCACACTTAAGTACGTCATACCGCGGAGATCGAGGAAGACGCGCCCGCGGATATTCGAGCATCGCAGGAGCACGTGCCCGCAAAGCGGACACCGCGCGATGAGGCCAGGACATTGCATATACAAATGTGCCTCCGCGAACCGTTTCTTTGCTCCGCAATTGGCGCACTGTCCCTCTGCGCTCGTGATATCCACCACGAAAACCTTGCTCAATTCACCTGCGGCAGCGTTACCGTCAAGATAATTCATAGATGCGCTCATTTTCGTTCTCCTGTGGCGCCGAAGCGCTCTGTCCGGATCCTTTCGCGGTCCTGTCCGGCCGCGATCAGGAGGTCGGTTGCACGTTCAACGAATGATGTCGGGCCACAAACATAGCTGGTTGGGGCAACGTTCGAGGGCCATGTACCGGTTGCGATTAGCGCGGCGTCGATGCGGCCGGGCGGGCGCGGCGAATCTTTCGGAGTAGCGCGCGTGTACGCGTAGGTGACAATTACAGAATTGTTCTGATCTGACAACGCCTGAAGTTCATCCCGGTAAAAAACTGCTCCCGGCTCTCTTACTGAGTACAACAATCGAAATGGAGCGAAACTGCCGGCCGAAGCACGCGAGCGAATCATGGCCATGAGGGGAACGATGCCCGAGCCACCTGCCACCAACTGGACGGGCTCCGTTTGGTCTCTACGCCACACGAACCAGCCGCCAATCGGGCCTCGCAATTCCAGATCATCGCCGACCAGGAGTTCCTTCGTCAGGTAGGGCGAGACTTCGCCGTTCGGCAGTCGCTCGACGGTGATTTCGATGCGCCCATCCGAGTTCGGAGCCGACGCAATCGAGTAAGACCGGACTGCAGAGTATCCGTCTGGAGCTGTCAAACGCACGTCCACGTGCTGGCCAGCGATCTGACCTGGCCAATCGCGAACTGTAAGTGCGAGCGTCCGCGCAGTCGCAGTTTCGTCGTGCACAGCAACAACCTTTGCGACACGCCACGTCACTCGTTCGAGTACCGCTGTTCCTTCCATGGATCCCCATAGATGTGATAGCCGAGGTTTTCCCAAAAGCCTGGTTTGTCGTGCGGCATCAGCGTCATGCCCTTCACCCACTTAGCGCTCTTCCACAAATAAAGATGGGGAACGAGAAGCCGCGCTGGGCCGCCGTGTTCGGGCTCAAGATCGGCGCCGTTGTATTTGAACGCTACCCAGGCCTGCTTGTTTATGACATCTTTGAGAGGGAGGTTCGTCGTGTAATCGCCATACGAACGAAACATGGCGTAGGGCAAATCCGTCTTTAGATCTCCCAGTAACACGTCGAGCGAAACACCCTCCCACGACGTGCCTAGTTTCGACCATCGCGTTACGCAATGGATATCAACCGTGATGGTTTCCGTGGGCAATTCGCGAAATGACTTCCAATCCCATCGCTTCAAAACGTTGCTGCCGTCATCGATAGTAAATTCCCAGCGATCAAGGGAGATGTGTGGCGTCGGTCCCGCAGACAACACCGGGAAATCCGTGGTGAGATATTGACCCGGCGGGAGTTTCACATCAGCTGCGCTGCGTCGACCAGAAAAACCCCGCGAGATGATAGCCATAGGATCTCCTTCTCAGCACTGACGTAGTTTGATGCTGCGTTTCGAACCGTCGAACAAACCAGCAATCGAGCTTCCAATCAATGTCGACACAGAATGTAAGAACTTCGCGCTTCCGGCAGGCTCTCGAGACTCAGCGCAGTCGAAATAGCGTCACGGTGTCTCTATCTCAACGTGCACAGCACGGGCTCACTGGGAGCGTCTTCGTAAATTCTAAACGGCTGTTCCCACGACGTTGAATCCACTGGCACAACGAGGCAGGACTGCACGCCATCCCGAGGCTTCATGCATTGGAACAGCAGTTGCACGTGACTGGCGATGGCGTAGGTTGCCAAGCAAAGGAGTGCATGTGACCTTCCTCGTAAGGGCTTTGATTAAGCTCGGTATTCTTAAGAATGATCTCGATTCCCACTTGCTTCGCGCATCGATGGTCGTCATTTTTCTCTTCTTTGGCTATCAGAAATGGTTCCAGTATGAGGCGCAGGCTCTTCTCCCGTATATCGGTCACGGCCCTCTGCTCTTCTGGATGTATGCGGTCTTTGGTGTTCGGGGGGCAACCTATTTCCTCGGAGTTGCAGAGTGGGTGTTTGGGGCGCTTTTGTTCGCCGGATACTGGAACAAGAGATGGGGGATTCTTGGAGCTCTTGGCTCATGTTTCGCATTCATCGCGACCACGACGATCATTCCGTTTTTGCCGGACGGTTGGGCGGCTTCCGCTGGCGGATTCCCGGCCATGACCGAGAAGGTCGCTTTCCTGATGAAGGATCTCGTTCTTCTCGCTGTATCTGTCTATTTACTGCGGCAGGACGTGATAAGGGCTTCGCTGTTCAAGACGGCGGCATCCGATTCAAGAGCCACAGTTCGGCAGGATGCAAGTGCGACAGGAGCAGTCGCCGGCTGCTAGTGCTCCCATTCATCGGTAGGATGAACGTCTCCCAGAGACCTGGTGGTTCTGTCTTGAATTTCCGTTGTTAGAAGGATCCTCATCGTGATGGAGCAACTCATTCCGCTTGATCAAAGCTCGGCGTCGTGAAGCAAGGACCACAATATGTCTTCAACCTCTTTCAGTGAGCCCGGCGCCGACAAAGTTGTGCCAACAAACGGTTCAGGAACGCGGATGGCGACTGGGCGAGCGAGTTCACAAGCTGCTCGCCCTGCGCTGAAAGTTAGCGTTAAGAGGCTCGAACGGATCGGCCGCAATCTGCTATTGGCAATCGGCGAGGACCCGAACCGCGAAGGGCTCAAGATGACTCCGAGCCGCTTCGCGCGATGGTGGAAAGAGTTCATCGACTACGACCCTGGCACGATCGAAACCACGTTTTCCTTCGAATCATTTCGGACCGATCAAATGGTCGTCTGCGCCGGAGTCTCGGTTTTCAGTCTATGCGAGCATCACCTGCTTCCCTTCAAGTGCGAAATTTCCATGGCCTACATCGCAACCGAGCACGTTCTCGGGCTCTCGAAGTTTGCTCGCATCGCACACAAATATTCACACCGCCTGCAAGTACAAGAACGGCTGGTTCATCAGATCGCTGACGAGATTACGGCCATCACAGACGCGCGTGACGTGGCAGTCCTTGCACGCGGCGAGCATCTTTGCATGCAAATGCGCGGAATCAAAAGTGATGGACTGATGTCGACGAGCGTAATGCGCGGTCTTTTCAGAAGCTCCGATGCCCGGGAAGAGTTCTTGACATTGGCACTTGGGAAGAAGAACGGAAAGTGATGACAGGGCGGCCAAACATTCGACTGATTCTCTCAGCTATCGATCTGAAATCGAATATTGCGACAATCGCCTCGAAGATCGCCGCCGACCACAAAGACACACGGGACGATCCGCTTGTTCTGATCATCGCGCTGAACGGGTGTATTCATGTTCGGCGCGGACCTGGCTCGCGCACTGTATGCACGGAAAGTGTCCTGCGTGATCGGATTTCTATGGTGCGCCACCCGCTTGAACCACGAATTGCTCCGCTAAATGTGATGCAAGCCAAAGCAGCTTGTGCCGGGGTAATGTTTGATGAAGATCGACCCGGTGAAGCCCTGAGGTATATCCTGACGTGTTGACCCTACCACGAGAGAAAGCCGGAGTTGAGGGAACTCTGCAACACGAGTCCTCGACGGCTGCGGGCTACAGTCAGCTCACAATCGATGAATATCTGCGCAAACGCCTGATGCCCGTGGAAGGGGCGATTCCGCATCTGACTGGCATCGAGATGTACGGGAATTCCATTCCCGCGGGAACCGTCGGCGGAGATGTTTTCGAGTACATAAATTTCCAGCAACGCTATGACATCCTTGCTCGCATCGAGCGCGCTATAAAACTCTCGAAAGAGTTTCTTGAACCGTTAGGGGGCAGCACGCCTCCACGTAATTCGGTTGACGATCATGTCGAATGGTTAAAGTCAAGACCGGGATTCAGATCCGAAATGGAAACGGAATACCGGGTAGCGAGGAGCTCGGAACAGATCCGAGTCGCTGAAGACTTGCAGGAGCTTTACACAACAGCCGGTGTGCTGCTGGTAGACGCTCAGGGGCACGGCATCATCTCAGCCAAGATTGGCTCAACGGTTCACGACACATTTCATGCATTGATGCTCGCCGAACTTGACCGGCGCGGAAAAACCACACTCGAGCTATTCGAGAAGTTGAATCTGCGATTGGCGCAATCGGTCACCGCACGCAATGCGCTTGGCAGAAGTGAAGACGAAAGCGGTCGGGAGATCGCCACCATGCTCTATGGGGAGCTGCGCCCGAACGGTCATTTTCGTTTTGTTAATTTCGGGCATCCGCCACCTCTGGTTTTTTCGGCTGAGTACCGCAAGTTCATGGATATCGGCAAAAGTCAGATGGCGCAATTCTTGGCGTTGGGCTTGCAGATTCCCGAAGATCATCCGGACCGTACCCGGTACTATTCGCTGCAATTCCGACAGCGGGCTAGCACGTCTGATGTCGCGGAGATTACATTGATGAGTCCCGGAGACATTCTTTTTCTTTACACCGATGGTGTTTACGATGGAAGCGATACCCAAGACCGTAGCAAACTCGAAGCAGTAATGCGCGAACACTGCCTGTCGTCAGCGAAGGACATCTGCAATGCGTTGCTTGAATTCGCCGTGTGTAAAGACGACTATCTGCTCGAAACTGGAAAAGAAGACGAGATTGATGACAAGACAGTATTTATCATCAAGAGAACCTGACCATCAAACATGGATTCCTTCATGTTTGCTCATGTAAACCATCGCAATGGGGTCGGATTAGTTTTCCAGAACGCCGTTGTACTCACCGATGGCACCGGCGCCGCGACTGGGTCTTCACGGTCGGCGACGACGTCGCCCCGCCTCGCCAACAACGGGCTGACACCGCGCGCTCGTTAGTACCTGGGCTCGCGAGAACTTCGGTCGCGCCTGGCGTTCGCCGTCCACGGCTTGGCGCTGAGCGTGAGGTTTGCCCTTATGGCACTTCACTTGCTTGGTCTCACAGTTGAACTGTCCCGGAATTACATCGTGAGCAACATATGACTGAATCATTCTGAGGGCCTGATCTGATCACGAGGATTTCATGTTAAATGCAGGCGATACGGCTTTTCTCATGATGTGCACGGCAATGGTGTGTTTGATGACACCCGCCTTAGCGTTCTTTTATGGTGGTTTGGTGAGAAAGACGGATATCCTCACGATTATGTTTCAGACCTTTGTCTGTTTGGGCCTGGTTGCTGTCATTTGGGTATTCGGTGGCTTCAGTCTAGTGTTTGGTCCGGACATCGGCCAGATCATCGGCAATCCACTGACGTTTTTCGGAATGCATGGGATAGGTGGTGAAGCAAACGCGAGGCATGCGGCCACTGTCCCGTTTATTGTCTTTTTCGCTTATCAGATGATGTTTGCCATTATTGCTCCAGCACTTGTCACAGGCTCTTTTGTGAGCCGCTTTAAACTCACACCCTACATCTGGTTCGTCATATTGTGGACGGCGTTTATCTATATACCGGTCGCGCATTGGATCTGGGGTGGCGGCTTCCTCGCTAAGTTCGGTGTTGTGGACTTCGCTGGTGGGTTGGTAATACACACGACCGCGGGGTTATCAACGCTAACGGTGGCTAAGTTACTAGGTCCACGTCGGGACGAAGAGCGGAGCACCCCGGCGGCAAACATACCTCTCGTCGCTGTGGGCGCTGGACTCTTGTGGTTTGGATGGTTCGGCTTCAATTCCGGCGGTGCCTACGCAGCCAACACGCTGGCTTCCTATGCATTTGTAAACACGACACTATCAGGTTCGGCAGGGTTGCTGGTTTGGCAGTTCTGGACTTGGCGCGACACCAAGAGAGCATCGTTTTCCGGAATTCTGGTTGGCTCGGTAGCAGGCCTTGCCACGATCACCCCGGCAGCAGGATATGTTGAACCGTGGGCCGCACTAATCATTGGTGCGATTGGTGCCAGCGCCTGCTATTTTGCAAAACGTATTCAAGAGGAGTTGAACATCGATGATGCCTTGGAAGTATTCCGTGCCCACGGCGTTGGCGGTATTACTGGATCTCTGATGATAGGCATCTTTGGAGCGACCGCGATCGATGGTATCTCGGGCAGTGCACGCGAATTTCTTGTGCAGCTGCTTGCAGTTGTCGTAGTCGGGGCCTATAGCGTTCTGGTGACTTGGTTGATTATGAAAACGCTCAGGGCTGTGGGTCCGGTTCGGGTCTCAGCAGAAGAGGAAGCGCGAGGCCTGGATGAGGAGGAGGCTTACCACCTTGCGCAGTGATACTGCGTGTTCTCAGAAACGGCACGACGCACCCACCGCGCTTTCGAGATGATAGAGGCCTCTGTGTCGTAATGAGGCTTCTTCTCCGACCGCGCTATCCAGTCGCCATTGGTCGCGGCTACTCTCGGCGCCGTCCCTCCTGAATCGCATCACGGTTGTCTTACTCCAAACCAAAGTAAAACCCAAACACCGCCAACTATAAGCAGAAGGGCCAATACTGCGATGATGGTGGCTGCATTGGCCTCTTTGTCCTTCTCCCGTTCGTCAGGGTCAAGATAGCGAATAGCCGACCAGACTTCTTCTTTATCAATCTTTTCATCTTTCATGGGACCCTTGTGAAACTGCCAGTCTTCCCGATGCGAACCAAGCATCGGTGATCAACCCAACTAAAAAGACGCTCCTAGTGCCATGCGGATCATTACGGAGACGATGTTCTTCGAGTAGAAAAGGGCAATGACGGCCGCAAGAGCGGATTGCACAATGCTTTGCGGGATTCTGCGATGCTTCACGAGGTCATGCCCGCTCGGCAAGTCACCGTTTTCATGGGGCATATGAAACGTTGCTGTGATTTGCGGCTTTTGTTTCGAAGGAGCGGTGTCTGACATGTGGCCTTCGAGGTTCGCGAGTGCTTCCTGACGCGACGCGAAGCCGAGCCCGAAGATGTTTGCAGCAGCTATGAGCTCGCGCAAGCAATCCTTATCTTGATAGGCAGTAACCAATCGTTCAGGCCTGTCCTTGTGGCTGGATGCCTGTGTAACCGCGTGGCGCGCACCTGGGCAATGAATATGGGCTTCCATAACATCACCATCAGTTTGGCTTCAATAAACCCTGACACTACCTGATGCAAATCGAATTCCAAATGCGTGTTAGGTGAACAATCGGAGTTGGACCGAATGCCGACGACAAGAAAGGATCTCATCACGTGCTCGATCCGTTCGCAATTGGAGCACGGCGTTGCGAACAGGCGTCGGGGCGTCACTTGTCTAAACTGCGACACGGCGGCGCGGGGCGATCTCAGCGAACAGAGCCACTCTCGACACAGTGAGTGGCTAACCTCAACCCTGTAGTGCCTCTTCGCGAGTCGAAGCCTTCAGGTTGTTTTGGTAATGCGAGTGCATCAGTCAGGACGCTATGGGAAAACAAATTGGATTTTGCGACTTCAGCGTTCGAGCGACTGATAGATCTCGCGACGAAGCTACGTGCTGTGGTCACCGTTGGCTGAGTGTGTGCTCACTCCGGCTCAAGCTCCTATCGGGCCTTGTTTTGCTCATGATGTTCACCGTTCCGTTGCTGGCTCAGACAAATGCTGCCACGCCTGATGTGGGCAACACATTGTTTGAGATTCCATCAAGGCAGTATCTGTTCGGAGACTGGGGAGGCAAAAGATCGAAGCTGGCCGAAAAGGGCGTCAGCTTCGACTTCTTCTACATCTCCGACTTGGAGGCTAATCCGAGCGGCGGAATGCAACAGGCCCAAGCCGGATGGCCACGAATTCGCGGAACGATAGACATAAATTTTGATCGGCTCATCGAATGGCAAGGGCTCAGCTTTCACGCCACTGGACTCTGGCAATCGGGAGCCAACCTGGGTGCAAAGATTGGGACCCTGGCGAATCCCAGTGACTTGGTGAGCGCACACACAACACGTCTGGATTCGTTCTGGCTGCAGCAACTGTTCTTCAACAACAAACTTAGAGTAAGAGCGGGACAGTTGGCCGGCTTGGATTTTTACGGCAACCAGGAATACGGCGGCTCCTGGCTGATCGAACCGATGGGTTACGCGTTCGGCAATCTCTTCAGTACTATCTACGAGTCTTTCAATCCCGCGGGTACTCCAGGCGCCGAGATTCGCCTTGCGCCGACACGAAATTTCTACGTGAAGAGCGCCGTGATGGCTGGAAACCGGAACCCCTACCAGCAGGACCCTACGGGCTTCCACTTCCAGATTCGCGATACTCCGAATTTCTTGTTTGAAGCTGGATTTCTAGTAAATCAAACAGACGGTAATACTTCAAAATCGGCTCAGTCAGGCAAGCCCTATCCAGGCGAGTACAAGTTCGGAGGGGTTTACAACGGGGGCAAGTTTAGTGATCCTTCCGGGCGCGAGAGCAGCGGAAACTACCTGATCTATGGAATGGCGAGCCAAGCGTTATTCCGCTCGGAGCCCGGATCGAATCGCGGACTCGATGCAACCTTTGGCTTTGATTGGAGTCCCGGCAATGTGAATCGGGAGAATTCCCAGATCACCGCGGGTGCGCGCTTCAATGCTCCCTTCCGTCATCGCCCAAAGGACCGGATTGCGTGCGCTTTCGTCCACAGCAAGATCAGTGATCCGTTCAGCGAGTTCGGAGTATTGCTGGGCGGTCCGAAGCTGGGCTCTGAAAAAGCATTCGAACTGAACTACTCCTTACAGGTGACGCCATACTTCCTGCTGCAGCCGGTGTTCCAGTATTACGTCGATGTGGGCGCCAATTCCAATTTGCCGAACGCCCCGGTTTTGGGTTTCAGAACGAAGGTCACGTTTTGATCGGCTGGAGATCTATGAAAAGCAGAACCGAAGAACTCGACAATATCGCCCGTCAGGAATTTCAGTTGTGCGTCATCGGCGGCGGCGCGACAGGATCGGCCTGCGCCTTGGACGCGCAACTGCGCGGAATCCCAACGGTTCTGCTGGAAGCAGCCGATTTTGCCGCGGGAACCTCCAGCGCAGCAACCAAGATCATTCACGGCGGAGTGCGTTATCTCGAAGAAGCCATCAAGGAGGCCGATTTTCAGGAATACCACGTCCTGGTGCGCGCCTTGCACGAACGTGTCCGGATGCTCGAAAACGCGCCGCATCTCACTCGCAGACTGGAGTTTCTTGTTCCCAGCTATCACTGGGTTGATGTGGCCTACCTCGATATTGGATTGAAGATATATGACTGGCTCGCGGGGCCAGGTCGCATCTCTCCGAGCAAGTTCCTATCGCGAGATGAAACATTGGAGCATATGCCGGAGTTGAATGCTGAGGGATTGCTCGGTTCCGTGGCGTATGCCGACGGTCAGTTCGACGACGCGCGATACAACCTTGCGCTTGTGCAAACGTTCACCGTGGTCGGCGGAAACGCGCTGAACCACGCCAGGGTTACAGATTTTGTACGGGGTGCGAATGGGAAGATTTCCGGGGTCATAGCAAAAGACCATCTGACCGAGAACACGTTCACGGTCACCGCTAAAGCCTTCGTCAATGCCACTGGGCCTCTCTCGGACTCCATTCGCCAATTGGCCACACCTTCGGTGCAGAAGCGCATGCGGCCTAGCAAAGGTTCACACATCCTCCTTCCGCTGGATGTGTTCCCGACAGACGATGCATTGCTCATTCCGAAGACAGAGGACGGACGTGTTCTGTTTGCCGTCCCCTGGTGTGGGAGACTGCTGGTCGGCACGACGGACGAAGAGGTTTCGCCGGATGCCGAATTGGTCGTTACTAAGCAAGATGTTGATTACTTATTGCGGCACCTCAATCAATATCTGCACAGACCGGTTACCCCGGACGAAATAGTGGCCGGCTTTGCGGGCGCACGGCCTCTTGTGGGATCGGGAGGTACAACCGATACGAAGAAACTGGCTCGCGACGATGTAATCGAGGTTGATCCTGCCAGTGGACTGATCAGCATTATGGGCGGCAAGTGGACAACGCACCGCGCCATGGCGGAGGACACGATTCACACTGTGCAACAAACGTTAGGACTCCCGCAGATGGAATCAAAGACCCGCAATCATATTCTCTACGGCGGTGAGGGCTTCACCGACGACTACTGGAAGAGGCTCTGCCGCGAACATCCGATTTCTGAGGGAACCGCGCGTCATCTGGCAGCTAAGTTTGGAACCGCCTCCCAAAAAGTCCTTGAGCTGACAATCGATAACCCGGATCTGCTGCAGACGATTCTTCCAGGAGGTCGGGCGATCAGGGCTGAAGTGGTGTACGCCGTTCGATACGAAATGGCGGCCACGATTGAAGACGTGCTCGCGCGCCGGCTTGGGATGCAGTTCTATTCATGGAGCGACTGCGTCGATGCAGCTCCACTTTTGGGATCCCTGATGCAGAAGGAACTGCAATGGAGCGACGCGTCAACGCGTGAGGCGATCGCGACCTATACAGAGAAGATCTATCACTTGATAGAAACGGCAGGTTTGTCGCGCGGACGACATGCATCATCGCGAAGCGGACAGTCTGCCGCGGACTGAAAAGCAAAAAGCGCGTGCGCAATTCCACCGCACGTGACGAGAAGCTTTGGAGGAGCGAAGTGGCAGACTACATCGGAGCAATCGATCAAGGCACGACGAGCACGCGTTTCATCGTGTTTGACCGCTCGGGACGCACCACGGCGGTCTCGCAGAAAGAACACGAACAAATCTACCCCAAGCCAGGATGGGTGGAACACAATGCCGAGGAGATCTGGCGGAACACACGCGCGGTTATCGCGGAGGCGATGGCGAAAGCGAGCCTCCGACCACGAGACCTGGCCGCGATTGGAATCACTAATCAACGTGAGACCACCGTGGTTTGGAACCGAAAAACCGGCAAGCCGGTAACAAATGCGCTCGTCTGGCAGGACACGCGCGTCGCGGATTATGTTCGAGAACTCGGGGCATCAGGAGGGCAAGACAGATTCCGTGGCAAAACGGGGTTGCCGCTCACAACGTATTTCAGCGGTCTGAAAATCCGCTGGATTCTCGAGCATGTGCAAGCCGCGCGGGAAGCCGCAGAAGCAGGTGACGTCCTCTTTGGCAACATTGACACGTTTCTGGTCTGGAACCTGACTGGAGGCATCGACGGCGGTGCACACATTACGGATGTTACCAACGCCAGCCGAACCCAGTTGATGGATCTCAACACCCTGTCGTGGGACGCGGAAATTCTGGAGACGTTCGGAATTCCGCGGGCGATGCTGCCGACAATTCACTCCAGCAGCGAAATGTATGGGACTGCGAAGGAACGCGCGATAGAAGACGTCGCCATCGCTGGAATACTCGGGGACCAACAGGCCGCACTGGTGGGCCAGACCTGCTTTGATCCCGGGGAAGCAAAGAACACCTACGGTACGGGCTGCTTTCTGCTGATGAATACCGGCACGCGAAAGATTGATTCCAAGTCTGGGTTGCTGACCACTGTGGCCTACAAGCTAGGCGATCAGCCAGCTCATTACGCGCTTGAAGGAAGCATTGCCATCACTGGTGCACTGGTCCAATGGGTTCGGGACAATCTCGGCCTGATTGAGAAGAGTTCAGACATCGAATCGCTTGCACGCACGGTGAACGACAACGGCGGCTTATATTTCGTTCCAGCTTTTTCCGGTCTGTACGCCCCTTATTGGAAAGATAATGCGCGCGGCGTAATTGCCGGGCTCACGCGCTATGCGAACAAGGGGCACGTTGCCCGCGCCGTCCTGGAAGCAACTGCGTTTCAAACCCGGGATGTGCTCGAAGCAATGGAGAAGGATTCCGGCATCAAGCTGGACGTGCTCCGAGCAGACGGTGGGATGGTCGCCGACGACCTGTTGATGCAATTTCAAGCGAACATTCTCGACAGACCGGTCATTCGTCCAGTAACCAAGGATGCGACGACCGCGCTGGGTGCGGCCTATGCCGCTGGTCTGGCGGTCGGCTACTTCAAGGATCTAGGAGATCTCCGGGCAAACTGGTCGGCTGACCACACCTGGAAGCCGAACCTGACGAATGGGAAACGAGAGCAAATGTACAAACTTTGGAAGCGGGCGGTGAGCAAGTCCTTCGATTGGATTGACTGAAGAGAGCAGAGCTTCAGCTGGAGAGGAGGCTGGGGATGTTGGTGAAGTGTTTTGGAGAGTTCATGGGTACGCTCATCCTGATATTGCTCGGTGACGGCGTAGTCGCAAACGTTTTACTCAAACGCTCAAAAGCAGAAGGCGCCGGCTGGATGGTAATTGCGAGTGGGTGGGCTTTTGCCGTCATGGCTGGTGTTTTTACCGCAATCGCCTGCGGCAGCAGTGATGCACATCTGAATCCCGCGGTGACAGTGGGCTTCGCTGTAATGAGCGGTCACTTTGCCAAGTTCGCGCCATACCTTGTTGCGCAGATGGCAGGCGCGTTCACCGGAGCTGTTCTCGTCTGGCTGCACTTCTTGCCGCATTGGGAACAGACTCCCGATCAAGGCCTGAAACTCGCCTGTTTCTGCACCGCGCCTGCGATCCGCAGATTTGGCGCGAACCTGATCAGCGAGATCCTCGGAACTCTGGTTTTGGTTCTGGTGGTCGGTGCGATTTTCTCGAAAGCCGTGGCGGCTTCAGGTCCAGTATCGGGGCTGGGCCCTTACCTTGTTGCAGCACTGGTCTGGGGTATCGGGCTTTCGCTTGGGGGAACGACTGGCTATGCGATCAATCCCGCCCGGGACTTCGGACCTCGACTGGCGCACGCCGTGTTGCCCGTCGCGGGCAAGGGGCCTTCCGACTGGAGCTATGCCATTGTGCCGATCTTGGGCCCTCTCATCGGAGGAGGGCTGGGCGGGCTCGTTCTACGAGCCGTAGCCAGATAGCCGGGTCGATACCAGGAGGAGGAGGATGTAGTCGATCCACCAACTTGTCGGTAATACCGGTAACAGGTCAGTTTGGGAATCCAGCCTTGTCTGCAGTCGACAGCGATCGCCAGCCGCCTCAATCTGTATCGTCGCGATGCTGCGCCAGGGATAGTGAATCACGTTGCTGGACTTGCCCTGCGGCCGGCAGTGTGAAATGAAATGTCGCTCCTTTCCCAGAGTTGGCAGTTGCCCACACGCGTCCTCCGTGTGACTCAATAATCGAACGACTGATCGCCAACCCCATGCCGCTGCCTTCCGGTTTGGTGCTAAAGAATGCGTCGAAAATCTGCTCTCCTTTCTCGGCGGGCAATCCAACCCCTGTATCGCTGACGGAGATCAGCCCTCGGCCGTCCTGATCGAGTTGCGCCTTGATCGTTAGCACCCCGCCTGTCTCCGCCATCGCCTGGATGCTGTTGAGCATAAGGTTCATGAGCACTTGCTGCAGTTGCACACGATCTCCCATGACTCTAGGGAGCCCTTCAGCGAGATCGGTCCGCATATTTACAGAATGCTGATTCGCCTCGTTATGTAAGATAACGAACATCTCGCGGATGACCTCGCTTACATCAACTATGTCCATTTGTGGAGAACCCTTGCGGTATAGCGAGCGGACACGGTCGATGATGTGGGCCGCACGATTGGCGTCCTTCGCCATTTCCAAGGCAGCTTCGCGCGCCTCCGGCACATCCGGCTGAGCGCTATCCAGTAACCGTGCGCACGCTTCCGCATTGGTTACTGCCGCCCCAATGGGCTGCTTGATCTCATGAGCCAACGATGCGGTCAGTTCCCCCATCGTGCTCACACGGTTTACGTGAGCAAGGTCTGCCTGCAGCTGTTCAGCGCGTTTGCGATCTTCAATGTCGGTTGAGCTGCCATACCACTTGACGATTTTGCCTCGCGCATCCCGCAGCGGCACGGCACGAGTCAAGAACCAACGATATTGCCCATCCGCCCCCCGATAGCGCACCTCATTTTCGAAGGGCGCACCGCTGGCCACGGAGGCGCGCCACTTCTCGGCATGGCGCTTTAGGTCTTGGTGGTGAACAACGGCTTCCCACCATGAGCCGAGTGTTTTCTCGATGGACAACCCCGTATATTCCTGCCAGTGGCGATTGACGAAGTCCGCGGAGCCGTCGGGCAAAGCGACCCACGCAAATGCCGGGATGGTTTCGATCACATCCCGAAGCTTCCTTTCCTGGCGCCGTACTTGTTGGATACGCAGTCGATACAGCACCCAAACCAACGTCAGGAAAGCGGCCGCGCAAAGCGCCCGGAACCAGTTCGTTTGGTAGTACGCCGGCGCGATAGAAAAATCCAGGAATGCGCCTGCCTCGTTCCACACGCCGCTGTTGTTGCAGACTGCCACTCGGAAGCGGTAGCGCCGCGGGGGGAGATTGGTGTAAAAGGCCTGGCGACGATCGCCAACCTCGCGCCAATCTCGATCCAAGCCTTCAAGCTTGTAGCGAAACCGAACTTTCTGTGGCGCCACAAAACTCAATGCAGTGTAGTCAATCTCTAAGTCGCGAATAAGTGGCGGCAATCGTAGGTGTTCAGCGGTATCGGAGCTGGTATCGTATATTTTCCGATCAGCGACGATTTGCTCCACCTCGACGGGTGGAACAACCAAATTCTTGTTCGTGTGAGCAGGATCGAACATCTGAAGCACGGACTGGTTGGCGAACCAGAGTTTGCCATCAGGGGACCGGGAGGCCTGGGGTGAAAATGGGGCCTCCCCCGGTCGAACTCCATCGGACTGATCGATGACAGTCATTTTCAGCGCGCGTGATGGCTGCCCCCACCACTGCTGTAATTGCGCGCTGCTAATCTCGACTAAGCCACATTGCGTGTACAACCAATAGTTGTTTTGGTCGGAAACGATGGAAAAGATGGCGTCGCAAGGAAGACCGTTGCTAACGGTCATCCTTTGCATCCTCCCGTCTTTCCAACCGATCAGTCCGCCTGCAGTACTAGCAAGAACTGAACCATCGGCGTTTGCGACTACCTGCCTGATCCGTGGATTTGTAGTGTGCTCGATTGAGAAGATTTCGACATTTCCGTTGCGATAGCGGGCGAGATCCCCATTCATAAGGCCCAGCCAAATACCGGCGCGCTGATCAGTAGTCAACGTACGAGCGGGCGGGATACGAGGCGGCAGTATTTCCTCAACGACTCGGAAATCTCGAATGCGAATGAGTTTCCTAGAAGGCGCAATGGTCACTCCCCAGATGTTGCCCTCCGCATCCTCCGTCATGCCCGCAACAGTCCCGACATGGCTGCCATCCGCGCGCCTGATCTCGATGAAATGTCCGGATTCGTATATCCAAAGCCTATCGTCAATACCTACCAGTAGCCTGCGGGCGTGGTCTTCGAATAGAGACGTGACTTGATTCCCTGGGAGGCCTTGGCCCGTTCGAATTGAAGAAACCGCTCCAGCACGAATTGCATCGAGCGACCCTGAGTTCCCCACCCATACGGTGCCGTCGTGCGCGACAAGAACGGAAACCACGTTATCTGTAGTCAAACCTTCTTCCATCGAAAAGCTAACAACCGGAATGTCCCGAAAACAGTCAATTCCTTGCGATGTTGCCACCCAGATATTGCCTTCGTGGTCCTGATACAAGCCGTAAACTGTGTTACTCGACAGGCCGTCTTTGCTGGCGAAGTGATCCACTCTGCTGCCGCGAATCCGGTATATTCCCTGATTCCATGTTCCGACCCAGAGCGCGCGCTCGCGGTCCCAAGAAAGAGTCACAATTGCCAGTTTGCTTCCGTCCAAACCAGGTAAGCGGAAAGGCTTCCAAGAACCTTGGACAAAACGCTCGAGACCGAGTCCTCGTCCGCCACGATCCATGCCCACCCACAGCGATCCATCCGAAGCGGCGACGGTACTTTCAACGCCGTCGCTACCTGTGTTCGGTCTCAGATATTTGTTAGGATGAATACTCACTGATCCATCATGCCAGCGTAGCAGTCCAGTACTGGATCCCATCCAGAGGTCTCCTGACGGGTCCTCCACCAGAGCCGCGCAACAGCCGCCAATCGAGCTTTCGTCAGGAACGCGATAGCACTGATGTTTCGAGCCGGAGATCTGACAGAGAGCACCTTCAGAGGTTTTGGAAAGGCGTGAGCGCGTGACCCAGATTGTTCCTCGCTGATCTTCTAAAATCGAGCTTACGAGGCCGGGTTCCTTGAGGTAGGTAACCAAATTCTGCTGCGTCCAATGGCTCAAGCCTGCGTCTGTTCCAACCCATAAACTGCCGTCACGCGCGGCCAAAAGAGCTGTAATGTGAGGGGAGGGCAACTGACTGCCAGCGGGCGCTTCCCAAGGGATCAGACGCACACCATCGAACCGCATTAACCCTGCCGCCGTTCCGATCCATATGTAACCATCTTTCGTCTGGGTTATCACATTCGGCTGGCCCGGTAGTAACCCATCCTTCATCGTCCATGCAGTGTGCCGATATTGAGAGATGTGCGTCAACGGATCGACTCCCCAACTCGAAGTCGATAAAAAGAAGACCAGCAAAGGGACGAAATGAATGAGCCCGATACAGTTGCCTGCCCCCCGGAGATGGCGGGCGATGTTCGCGCGTTCGACCCGGCGGAGCTTCATCAAGACGTACAGAAATGGGTCGATCAAAGGGATTTCGGCCATGCAAGAGCCCAGTGACTGACTGCTGCTTCACGACGTAAACAAACCTAAACTGCGCGTACACGATCAATCTCGCGCGATGGGTGATACGCGCAAGATTCTGGCGCTCCGCGCTAGTCACATCTCTGCTGAGTAAGAGTATACGATGAGGCCTCTTGGCCGAGGAGAAAGGGGAGGGCATTAGTTCACCATCAGTGCGCCGCTTGCGGCTTTCCCGCTGGCTTGAACCGCTGGACGAGCAAGAGGAGCGCGGCAGTGCCCAATGTCAGCCATGCGATTACGCGGAAGCAATCCATGAAAGATAACAACGTCGCCTGGTTCTGGAGTTGATGATACAAATAGCCGTTCGCTGCTGCCGAAGCATCTGGGCCGGTGAATCCTTTGCTTACTAGATAGTTCGTCAATTCCGTCAGGCGGCTGTTCAGTTGCTGCGACGACGCTGCAAGCCCCGATCCAAGATTGGATTGATGGAACTGTTCGCGCCGCTCCGTAATCGTAGTCATGAAGGCGATGCCCACGCTTCCACCCCAATTACGGAAGAGGTTCGTGAGGCTGGATGCTCGATTGTTCTGGTCGGGCCTCAATTGCGAATATGCGAGCACGTTTACGGGTACAAAAAAGAAGCCATAGCCAAGGCCTTGGTAAGCCCTGGCCAGAGCGTAGTGGGCATAATCGGTTCCTAGCGTGAAGGTGCCGTAATACCACATAGTGGCGCCGCCAATCGCAAGGCTGATCGCGAGCAATGTGCGGGTTGACACAAGCTGCCGCTGGATGAGTTGTGCGACAACCGGAGCAACCAGTGTGATAACAAAGGCGCCCGGCCCCAATACGAGTCCTGCATCGATAGCACGATATCCGTACAGTGACTGAAGGATTTGTGGGATAAGGACCGTGCTGCCAAAAACACCAAATCCAAATACGAAGAGCAGCACATTGGCGATGGCAAAATTGCGACTTGCCAGCAGGCGGAACTCAATAATAGGTTCCTTTAACCGGAGCTCCCACAGGACGGTTGCAATCCAACCGATGACTGCGATCGCGAGCAGCGAGGAGATGAATGTGCTGCCGAACCAGTCATCGATCTGGCCGCGATCCAGCGCTACTTCGAGGCTGGCCGATGCAATGGCGATCAGGGCGATTCCAGTGCCATCGACGTGAAACCGGCCATTTCGGATCGCTGCCCGTTCCGTCTCGAAAGCAGGCGGATCTTTGAGAACCCGGCTGCAGAGAAAGAATGCTAGAAACCCAATTGGGATATTAATAAAGAATATCCAGCGCCAATCATAGTTATCGGTAATCCATCCGCCCAACACAGGCCCAATCGTCGGGGCGGTCACAATCACGGCTGTATAGACCGCAAAGGCCGAAGCACGTTTTGCCGGCGGGAAGGTATCAACTAGAACCGCCTGCGCGACTGGTACCATTCCACCGCCCGCAAGACCCTGCAACACGCGGCTGGAAAGCATGATTCCGAGGCTCGGCGCCACTCCGCAGAAAAACGATGTAAGCGTAAAAAGAGCGACACATCCGAGATAGTAGTTTTTTCGCCCGAAGAGGCGGCTCAGCCAGGCGGACATCGGTAGAACAACTGCATTGGCGACGAGATATGTGGTGAGAATCCACGTGACCTCATCGTAGCTGCGGCCGAGTCCGCCGCCGATATAAGGCAGCGCAACGTTGGCAATCGAGGTGTCGAGGGTCTCCATGAAGGCTGCCAGCGTGACCGCGACCGCGATGACCCATGGGTTTACTGACGGGGGGTTGACGGAAAGCGAATGTTCGGCTGCGTTTGACATGGCTCGCCTCAGCGGACTTTGACTTTTGGCTCGACAGACATGCCGGGGCGCAACATGTGTTCGGGATCCTGATCCTTGTTGAAGCGAATGCGTACTGGAAAGCGCTGTACCACCTTCACGTAATTGCCAGTCGCGTTCTCAGGAGGAAAAAGGCTGAACACCGGCCCCGCGGCGCCAGGAAGATTCTCAACCGTTCCTTCGTAATCGCGGTCGAAGGTGTCGACGTAGATCGTCACACGTTCGCCCGGCCTCATATTCTTGAGTTGTGTCTCCTTGAAATTCGCTGTCACCCAGATGTCATCGACCGGAACGATAGCAAGCAGCATTTGGCCGGGCTGAATGCGGTGGCCAAGCTCAACAGTTTTGCGGCCAATGACGCCCCTGACCGGGGCATAGATCTTGGTGTACGCAAGATTCAACTCCGCGGTGCGTACATCTGCGCTAGCTAGTTCCACTTCGCCATTCTTCGACTGCGACTTAGCTTGGGAATCGATCACCTGCTGCGGTGCGGTCTGGGCGTCTCGCACTTGAGCTTCGCGCTGCACAACAAGATTCTGCGCTGCTGCAATTTTATTTTCGGCGGCAATGACTGCAGCACGATCGGTTTCAAGCGCCTGCGCAGAAGCGGTTGCATCCGTCTCTCGCGCATCATATTCGGAGCGTGAGATCTCGTGCTTTTCAACCAGGGCCACATAGCGCACGCGATCGCGCTCAGCTCGCGCAGAGATCGCCTCGTCCTCCTGAACCTTGTGTTTGGCCGCATTCAGATTCGCTAATTCGGCATCGAGCGCGGCGATGGCCTCATCTCTGGCTGCCTCCGCAACACGCAGATGGCTGAACGCGCTTGTCTGCGTGATCGGCACGTTTACGCCTGCTGAATGAGCTTCGCCTTCGCGCGTCGCAAGCTCGCCCTTGGCGTGGTCGAGCTCCGCCTGATAGTCATTCGGATCGAGCTCAAGAAGGAGCGTTCCGGCCTCTACGGACTGGTTGTTTTCAACCTTGGGATTGATATAGATGACAGTGCCGCTGATGCGAGCACTGATCGCATCGAGATGACCGTCGATCTGCGCGTCATCAGTGGTTTCAAACTGCTGCGCATAAATCCACCAGCCTAAGCCAGCCACTACCGCCACGGCTGCCAGCGCGAGCAGCGCTCGACGTGAAATTCGGCGGGGCCGGCGGAAAAGATTGCGTAGGCGATTACTTGGCAGGCTTATCGGCTGTTCCTCTTTTAGCGGAATCACCCGCGGCTCTTCCACTGCGACTGCTTCTACGTCGTGCGCCATGTCATTTGCCTCCGAAAAAATCGGCAAAACGCCGTTCCGCAACGCCCATGGAGCGTGCCAGGGCGGCTTTCGCGACATTGAAGGAATAGAGACTTTGAATGTAGTTTTCACGAGCAGTCGTTACGGCTTCCTGCGCCTGAATGACTTCCAGGTAGTTGGTAACGCCGTTCCCATAGCGGTCTCGCGATTGGGTGAGCGCCCGTTGCGCCAGCGCTTCGTTCTTTTCGGCGACCCGAACGGCGGAATCGGAAGCTTCCAGATCTAGCCAGGCGAAGCGGACGTCATAGGCAACGCGTCCTTTGAGGTCCTCGTACTCTGCCTTGCGGCGGTTGAGTCTCGCTTGCGCTTCATCGATGTCGGCGCGAATACGCCCACCGGTAAAAATTGGGAATGAGACGCTGCCTGCGACGCCGTAAACCGAATTGAAACTGCCGACGTTGACTCCCGCTCCGCCGTAGTTGGCGTTCAATGCAATTGCGGGATAACGCTGTGCCTTTTCCGCGCCGACAGCGGACACTGCGGCGCGGACGTTCGCCTCAGCACTGCGCAAATCAGAACGGAATTGGAGTGCCTCTGCGGTTACGGCCTCCAAGGCGAGGTTTTCGACGCTCCGATAAGCAGCCGAATCCGCCAGCGCAAACTTTTGATCAATTGGCAGTCCAATGATGCGGCCGAGCGTCAGCTTGTCTTTTTCAAGCGCGTCGGTCGCGTTGATCAGACGTTGTTCGGCGGTCTGCAGTTCGACCTGCGCCCGGACGGAATCGATCTCAGGCGAGACCTCGTTCCTGACTTGATCTCTTGTTTGCTGATCGAGTTCCTTCGCGGTCGCCAGCTGTGCGCGAGCTGTTTCCACTCTCGCGACGCTTGCTGTAACCTGCAAATATGCAATGCCGACCGCATAGACAACGACATCGCGTGCATCGCGTGCACTGAATGCCGAAGCTTGCTCAGCATTCCGCTGCTCGCGATAGCGGTCGTGTAACTCCGCGCTGTAGACCGATTGTGTGAGGCTAACGCCCACGTCCTGGTAACCGAAGTTCCCACTCGTACTTGGCAGCGGGCCCACACCGGGGATAGGAGGCAACTTTGAAAGGCCAACCTCCTGGAAACTAAGCTTCTGGAACGCCTGCTCGCCTTTTACGGATACGTCGGGCAAGAGGGCCGAAAGAGCACGTAATCTTTGGGCGCGAGCTTCAGCATTTGCCTGATTGCTCTCGATCAGGCCAAGGTTGTATCGCAGCCCGCGCTCCACGGCTTCGTGGAGAGACAATGGAACAACTTCATCTGTCGCTTTGCCACTCGGGGTGCTTCCCAGATACGGATTCTGGCTCTGGGTCGCGAGCGCACTCGGGTTCGTGGTACTTGCCGCCGGATTGATGGGCCGCGGGGTCGAGATTGAGTAACCTTGCAGATCTGCTCCAACTTGGGAGAGCACCGCCTCTGGCACTGCAAGCAGCAGACTCAGAACTGCGAAATCAATGAGTTTCTTCACGGTGCCTCCGAAACCAGATGCGAAACCACGCCGTTCTCTGTTCCACATCAGATTCAATAAGAGACCGATCGGTCTCACTTATTTTTTGGGGGCTTGTTTTTTGTACGAGGAATCGCTCCTCGCTGTAGTACTTTAGAGACCGACCGGTCTTTTGTTGCATCTAAGCGAAGGTATGAACGAGACAAGTAAAGGTCAGAAAACCCGAGAGCGGATCGTGGCCGAAGCTGCCAATCTATTCAATCAGCGCGGCTTCGAGGGCAGTTCGATGTCGCACGTGATGGCCGCTACAGGGCTTGAAAAGGGTGGCATCTACCGGCACTTTTCCTCGAAGGAGGAGCTTGCAGCCGAGGCCTTTGACTACGCCTGGAAATCAGCTTTTGAGACGCGGATTCATGATCTAGAGCAGGCTCCCAACAGCATTGAAAAGCTCAAGCGCTTCATCGTGAATTTTATTAATGGCCGGCCCGCGGTACCCGGGGGCTGTCCGGTTCTGAATACCGCGATTGAGGCGGACGACGGCAATCTGCTCCTGCGCGAGCGAGTTCGCGCGGCATGGCGTGAATGGCGGGACTATCTCGCCGAAATCGTCGCGGCGGGGCTCAAGCGCAAAGAGATTCGGCCGGAAGTCGATGCGAAGCAAGTTGCGACCCTGATTATTTCCTCTCTTGAGGGAGCTCTGATGATTGCGCGTCTGGAACAGAATAAAGAGGCACTCCTTACAGCACAGTCGCATCTGGAGCGCTACCTGGATACCGAGGTACAGCTTCCGAGCCGCTCGCGCTGAGCCGCGCTACTACATCCTCGAGTAAAGGCGTCCTTTCCGTATAAAATATTTGCGACCGTTCGGTCTCGTTAGAAATCAAACCCTCGTGTTCGGTGGCGACTTCCGGGTTGAGGCCAAGCGTCCGTTGTGGTTGTGCACCACCTGTCGAAATCACCGCTGGTGTGCAGGATCGAAGAGAACTCTTTCGCCTCTGTCCGACTGAACTGAAGGGATGTTTATGGGCACTCAGCAGGTCGAAATAAGAGAAGCACGTGAGGACGAGCTTGCCACGATGCTCAGAGTCACAAAGGCATCTTATGCCGAATTTCGCGATGGCAGTCCTGACGCTTTCTGGGACATATGCATGGGCAACATCGAGGAGGCAATTCTGCGGGCTCCCGACACTGAGCGCATAGCAGCCCTCCTTGACGGAGAACTGGTGGCGAGCGTTTTGCTCTGTCGAAAGCCGCTTAAAGGCGACGACCCCGAAATACGATTACTAGCAGTGTTGCCACAAGTTCGGGGCCGCGGAATCGCAAGGCAACTTATGGATGAGTGTGAGCTCCGAGTCAGTCGTATGGGAAAAACGCGGGTCGTCCTTCACTCCACGCACCTGATGTCTACAGCTCGTCAATGGTATGAGCGCTCTGGTTATAGGCGCTCTGAAGCAATTGACTTTTATCCAGTGCCCGGCTTTCTCGTAATGGGATTCGCGAAGGATGTTATCGATATTAAGGAGAACGCCTAGAAAGCAGCGCCGCATGTCCGATCCATCCGAAGCTCGCGATGAGGAGTATCTCGAGATTGTTAACCACTTTTATGCCGATGAGGTCGTCCTGACCAGCGAACGAACCAGATCACCGGTTCGTGGGGAAGGATACCGTGCGTTCACTTCTGGCGTTTTTCCTTATCCCGCTTCACGTCATGGCCGAGATCGGCGGGATGAGGACGGTCGTCCACGCGCAGCCAATCGCCAGCGACAACCTGAATGAAACGCATGCGGCTCGGATGGTTGATCTGGTCGGAGTATCGGGCAAAACCTGCACGCTCAAATGGCGCAGTCAGCGAGAATGGGAAGGATCGCGGGTCGTGTACGAACAGCACTACGACGAACAGCAAATCGGCGGGCCACTGACCCTTGAAGACTTGAACAGCCCCTTTCCGGCTGGCGCTGGCGCTGTGGGGACTGGCGGAGGGGATTCCAACTGGGACGAAGCGGGTTGTGGACGGGAGTTACAACACTGATGGATTGTGTAAGAGCACTCGGAGGGGAACTGGCATGTCGAGAACCGTCGTGGTAGAGGGCTTTTCTGGTCTGCGCCAGACCGTAACTGTCGGCCCGCATCAGCTCCTGGCGGATGAGGCGAAGGATGTTGGCAGTAACGACGAAGGCCCCGACCCGTACGAGTACCTGCTGGCCGGATTGGGAACGTGCACCAACATGACGCTTCGTATGTATGCGGACCGCAAACGATGGCCACTGTGGGAAGTACGCACCGCCCTGTCTCATACGAAAAGTTACGCAGCTGACTGCGAACATTGCGAACAGCATGGCGCGATGGTCGACCGCATTGATAGGCAGATCACGCTTTCCGGCGAGTTGTCCGAAGAGCAGCGCAGCCGGCTGCTGCAAATCGCAGACCGCTGTCCGGTGCATCGGACTCTGACTTCGAAGATTGTGATCCACACTGCGCTAACGGCCGCCGTCTCAGAGTGAATGGCGGTCTGTAGAGTGAGCACTCGACTAATTCCCTCGCAAGCCGACGGGCCGGTGCGTGGCGATGTTCTTTCCCAACGTTGAAGGTCTAGGTTCAGAGAAAGAGTAAGAGAAATGCGACAAGCGCTTAACCAAAGGCAGCGGCTTCAGGTCGTGGTCACCGGAATCGGGCTTGTCAGTCCGCTCGGTGTCGGCACAGAGGAGACATGGCAAGGGATCCTGGCCGGGAAAAGCGGCATCGCACCGATCACTCTCTTCGCGAGCGATAACTATCTGTGCAGATTTGCGGGTGAGGTGAAGGGCTTTGTCGCAGAGGACTTCGTCGCGCGAAAAGATGTAAAGAAGATGGGTCGCTTCATCCAATTTGCGATGGCGGCCGCTCGCTTTGCTACCACTCAGGCTGCCATTCAGGTCACGCCGGAAAATGCTGAGAGAGTGGGGGTCTACGTCGGAAGTGGCATCGGCTCCTTCGAAGTGATCGAGCGAGAACACAGCAAGCTGAATGCGCAGGGCCCGGATCGTGTTTCGCCATTCTTCATCACCGCATCTATTGTGAACCTGGCCGCAGGGCAGATTTCGATCGAGTATGGAGCAAAAGGCCCCAATCTTGCGTTTGCGACGGCCTGTACTACTGGCGCTCATGCCATCGGCGAAGCTTTTCGGGCCATCGAGCGCGGCGATGCGGATGTGATGATCTGCGGAGGCAGCGAAGCGGCCATTACTCCATTGTCAATCGCTGGCTTTTCCGCGATGAGAGCTCTCTCGACGCGAAACGAAGATCCGGGAACAGCCTCTCGACCATGGGACCGCGAGCGGGACGGCTTTGTCCTCGGTGAAGGAGCGGGTGTGCTGGTGCTTGAAGAAAAGGAACACGCGCTCGAACGGGGCGCGAAGGTGCTTGCGGAGCTCGTGGGCTACGCTTCGAATTCCGATGCCTTTCACACCAATGCTCCCCCCGAGGATGGGCGAGGCGTTCGTCGAGTCATGGAACTTGCATTGGAGGACGCAGGCCTCGCCCCTTCCGCAATCGGATATCTGAACGCTCATGCAACCTCCACCCCGCTTGGTGACCGCGCCGAGGCGAAGGCAATCTGTGATGCCTTTGGTGAATATGCGGAAAACCTTCTGGTCAGCTCCACGAAGTCAATGACGGGCCATCTCCTGGGAGCGGCCGGAGCTCTTGAAGCAGGGCTTACGGTTCTTGCCCTGCGGGATCAGGTAGCCCCTCCGACGACGAACGTGCGGTGCGTCGACGATGAGTGCCGGTTCAGTCTCATCCGGGACAAAACCGTTCGAGCAAACGTTGAATACGCAATGACCAATTCGTTTGGGTTCGGCGGAACCAATGCTTCCCTCATTTTCTGCCGTGCGACAACCTGACTGAAACACACGCGGCTTGCAGAGTTGATCTGGTCGGAATATCGGGCAAGACTTGGCACACTCGAATGGCGCAGCCAGCGCAAATGGGAAGGGTCGCGGGTCGTCTACGAATTCCACTATGACAATCGGCGCACGATCAGCATCGCTTCCGATCCCGATTTCTAAGCCGGCACTTTTGCTCTCTTTTCACGTCCTCTCGCTCGGGTCAATACTGCCTACGATGAATTCTGTCTTTTTCTGACAATCGGTATTGAATCTAGCCCTGACGCTCCTGGCTGTTAGCCGCCAAGACGCTCTGAGCCCACCCATAGTTGAGCCAGATCTCTGAGGTTGTCTTTGTATGTGCGCGTTACCAAATATTCTTTCCCACCTTTTACACGCAACCTGTACTCTCCCGTAGGTAAGCTTTGGATC
>Ga0210410_10001069_pt1 | contig 26620 bp, 35 predicted proteins | sample IncBWC4MmetaG_FD_161058 | JGI IMG/M metagenome (GOLD analysis project Ga0210410, IMG submission 161058) | Forest soil microbial communities from Barre Woods Harvard Forest LTER site, Petersham, Massachusetts, United States - Inc-BW-C-4-M | ecosystem: Environmental > Terrestrial > Soil >... | reverse complement strand
GGAGGTGTTCGACCTCTATGTGGACAACGGCGTTTCTGGCAAGAAAGATTCGAGGCCCGCGCTGAATCGCCTCATGGCGGACGCGCACGCTCGCCGTTTTGATGTGGTCGCTTGTTGGCGATTCGACCGTTTCTCAAGGTCGGTGTCACATCTCTGCCGGGCACTGGAGACTTTCAACGCGCTCGACATTCAGTTCGTGTCGCTCTGCGAGCAGGTTGACACCAGCACGCCCACTGGAAAACTAGTCTTCACGATATTGGGAGCGGTTGCCGAGGGGGAACGAAATTTAATTGCGGAGCGGGTGCGTTCGGGACTCAAGAACGCAAAGGCGAAGGGCAAGCGCCTCGGGCGTCCAACGAAGCCCGTGGACGTTGGTCAAATCAACTCACTCCGAGCTTCCGGGCATTCGTGGCGCACGATTGCTGGTTTGCTGAAGTTGTCGGTCGGAACCGTGTACGCTGCTGCCCGGTCTCAGCACGCTAAGGCTCTATGCGCCTGACAGCTTCCGACTATCGCGAAGTGGTCTCCTCGCGGAGGAAACGTCCATGAAGCCAATGATTATCGACGTCGTCGGAACAATTAAGGAACTCGTGAAGTGGGCGCTGACTCAAGTCCTTCTGTTTCTCGGCGTGATCTTGTTCGGGCTGTCGGCTCCTCTTCTCTTCACAGTCGGCGCTCTGTGGCTCGCATGGCGGTATCCCGATTACGCATCGACGTGGGCAGTGATTTACCTGTTTGCCGGGCCATTCGCTTGCGCGATCTGGATGGTTTTCATTTGTCACTGGCACAGCGTCCGGCAGTGGCAGCGCTCCGGTAAGCTGGACAGTTGGCGTGAGGATCACGGCGGTATGATTTGCACTGTCGGAAAGTCTATTTGGTTCATGATCTCCGGGTTCTTCGGCTCGGTGCTGGCGGAGGGCGTTCTCACGTACACTGCGCACCGCATGTCCGTCATACCGGGACACCTGATGCTCTTCTTCGCCGTGGCTCCGTTTGCCGTGTTCGCGCCCGTGCTGCTGGTGCTGCTGAGCCGCTGGATTCGCAGAGACGAATACGCAACCGCTTAGCGACTGCAGGTCGCTCAACATGTTCTTCAACGAGGAGGAATGAGATGGAGATGTTCGACGAACTGATCTCGACGACGATCAAGCCTGACGGCACCGCCGAGGTCAAGCCGCTGGCGACCGGGGAGACCCTCGCGGAGGCGGAATTCGCCGAGGCTTGCGACGAGTACGTCCGGGCGGCGAGGAAGTTCGAGAAGCTCGACAGGATCGCCAAGGCGCAGAAGGGAGTCCCCGACAACCTTTGCGCATGGTTCGACGCCTTGGAGGAGCAGTACAAAGCCGACAAAAGATTGTGGCTGCTGTTCGTGGACGCAGACCGCTCCCGGCGCAGCAACCTGATGTATTGCGAGTACCGGAAGATGCTGCTGTCCGGGGAAAAGCTTCGCGCCGACGCCTGATCGGAATTCCGAGGGCATTGTGAAGGTGATGCAAGAGGGAGCGCTGCGGTGAGCAACAGAATCATCTTGTGGGTCGCAGGAGTGATCGAGTGACCGCCACAATGCGCCTGACGGCTTCTGATTTCGTTTCGTATCACCGACCAACGCGTTGCGATCTGAGGGTCTTCCTGCGGCACCACAGAGAAGAGCAAGTCGCTCCCGGTCCCTACGATGAGGTCTTGCGTCGCCTCGGACTCCGGCACGAGAAAAACCATCTGGCGACCCTCGGGGCGTTCACCGACGTGAGCGACGCCTCCCTGCACGAGCAGGTGAAGAAAACGGCTGAGGCCATCGCCAAGAAAGTGCCGATCCTCTACCAACCTGCTTTCTTGGCAAACGCCGTGCTCGGCGGAACCGATGTCGAAATTGTCGGTGTTCCCGATTTTCTCATCCTCGACGTTGACGGGTATTTGATACGGGACTCTAAGATGTCTCGTCGCATTGACGAGGAAAACCATCCCGAGATTTTGCTTCAAGTGCAGCTTTATGGTTGGCTCTTCGAGAAGAGTTGCGGCGTTGCTCCCAAGGGATTGCAAGTTCACAGCGGCGCAGGCGAGATTGTCTCCATTCCCTATGACGGCGGTAAGTCCGCTTTACAAGAATTGGAGCGGCTCTTCGCTCTCAAGCAACTGACGGCGGAACCCTACGAGCCAGTGGGTTGGACGAAATGCCTCGGCTGCGGGTACACCGACCGTTGTTGGGCGCAGGCAGAGAGGAATTGTGACGTTGCGCTTGTGTACTGCGTGGACCAGAGCCTCGCCCGAACTCTTCACAGCCAAGGGGTTCGCACCCGAAAGGAACTACTGGCGAACTTCGACCCCACCAGTCTGAGTGAACTCAAGCGTCCCTATGGCAACCGGGAGCAACGGGTAGGAAAGGCAGCCGAACGAATCCTGAAGTTCGCTGACGCTATGGAGAAGCAGCAAGAGATAGTCCTTGCCGCTCCAGCGATACCGCCGCACAAGAACTACGTGATGTTCGATCTTGAGGGAATGCCGCCGCACTTGGACGAACTGGACAAGATTTATCTTTGGGGAGCGCAGGCGTTCGGCGAGAACCCAAGCGAGTTCAAGGTCGCCCTGTCCGGCTTTGGCGCTAATGGCGACAGGGAGGGTTGGATCGGGTTCTTGGAAAACGCAAAGCAGATTTTCGAAGCCTACGGCGACATCCTCTTCGTCCATTGGGCACCATACGAGCAAACCTATTTGAATCGGTACGTTGAACGTTTTGGAGACCCCGAAGGCATCGCTGCCCGTGTGGGGGCAAATCTTCTGGATTTGCTGACCGTAACGAGGGAATCGGTCGTCCTGCCTTTGCCGAGTTTAAGCCTCAAAGTCGTCGAGGACTATGTTGGGTTCGAGCGCAAGGAAGCCGAATACGGCGGCGCTTGGGCGATGGCGACATTCATCGAAGCTACCGAAACCATCGACGAAGCGAAGCGGAAGGAATTGATGGACAAGATCATCGCCTACAACAAGGAAGACCTTGAAGCAACGTGGGCGGTTTTCCAATGGCTGACCCGCAGGAAATTGGCATGAGGAACAATAAATGTTAACACCGGGACAATTCGCTGCCTTCACGCCGAAACGCAGAGCCGAGATTTGCTCGGCTTACATCTACATCCCCCGCAACGCTCACGGAATCCGTTCGGGCTACTATAGGGACATGGACATCGCATCGCTACTCCGAAAGCACCGGGGCAAAGTGAAAGCGATTTTGTACATCGCCCGGCAGGTCGCACGATGAGCAAAGTTCTCTGCGATAAACTCGTCGCCCACGTTAACCGAAAACATTGGTGGCACGTGCCGCCTGTTGACCCAGACGCCTACAAAAAACGGGGCAAATTCTATTCGGTCAGCTTCAAGGAGGCAGAGTTCTGGGGCCGCCCGCTGGACGAGCCGGAACGGGTCACAATTGCAAAACCGTTGGTCGGTGACGAGAAGAGAATCGCACGTGTCCTCGGCATTCCTCCACAGGACGATGGTATGACCTTGGAGCAAATCGCCGCACACGACGCAAAGTGGAGAAACGCCGCCTTGAAAAAGGGCTTCGACGCCATTCTGCTGATGTCACCGAAGTGCTTTTCCGAATGGAAAGCGGTTGGTAAGATACCGCGAAGTCTGGAACTGAATGTCTTAGATGGCGGCGAGGATTCATTGAGGAGAACAAAATGACCGTTCAGGAACTCTATGACCTGACTCTGAAAAAGGCTGACCCTCGCAAAGTTGAGATTCGGCTTCGTCCAGATGATGACGAGGTTGCCGAAGTTGAGTTTGAGGAAGAGGATGGCGAAGTCTCGGCGAATCTGATTTTGGAAGGTGCCATTCATCTGTAAAAGCTGGAACGAACGATAGAAGCCACGCAGCTTGGAGCTAAGCATCTTCTGTTGATGCCTCAGATTTCTCAACCACGGCTACTTCTCTCTCCGTTAATCCATAAAGACTGTACACAATCTGGTCTATGCGATTGTCGGTCGTAGCAATCTGTCGTTTAAGCTTTTCGGATTCATGCTCGCTCTGAGTAGTTGCAGCTTTCGCCTGCAAAGCGAGCATCTGCTTCACTTCACCTGAAAGCTCCTCTGCTACTTTCCTGTTCTTGCCAATCACAAGTGGTATGGGCAATGACCGGGATTCCTTTAGCACAATCTTCGGAAAGTCATCCCGTTGAGCAATGTTGGAACGGTGGAGGAAATACCAAGAGATCAGACGGCTGTTCAGACATCCCAACAAGTACTCCAAGTCGGGGCCACCTTCGACACGAAGAATGCTCTGCATCGACTTGTTTGTCACAAAGTCTTCTTCCACCATCATCGCTTGAAGGCGGAACTGCCTACTTATCAACTCACGAAGTAACAGTCGCGGCCCGAGGAAATAGCGTTCGGGCTTTGGCTCTGCCAAAGTATCGTCAAAACGAATGAAACATTGTGGCCCTCTTTCGAGCGTGTAGCGCCGCACTGTCCCATTGAAAGCCGGACGGCCGGAAGCCCACCGCCTCTTATCACTCAAGTTAAATGGTGTAACTCCCCGCTGTACGTCAGCAGAGTCACCAAGGGCTCTGACGCCGATTGTGGAGAGCTTTTGCATCAGGTGGGTGGTTTGGGCGTCAGCATAGGTCAGGAACTCATCGCCGCCCGTTGCAAACCAGTCGCTGAGATCGGCACTCGACAGGTTTTCGTGGAACTCGGGGACAGTCCGAATTTTGTGGCGCTTTGCAAAGGTACGAATTGTCACCTCGCACTTTTCCGTGCGCGGCCACGGTGCAGGGGCTTTGCGCTTGCGTGCCACAAAAATTGTGGTATCGACCCATGCATCTTTGAAAACGTCATACGGAAGGTTGACGAAAGCCTCGGGGTCAGTTTGGGTCGCGATGAACTTCCGAAGCTTGCTGAACTTCGGGCCGCTGTACCAACCAGTAGGGACGATCATCGAAATGTAGCCACAGGGTTTGGTCTTGTTCGTTGCTTGCTCCATGAACAGACCATAGGTATCCAAATCTTTCGTCGTTGCGATAAATGCTTTGCTCAGATGCGAGGCTTGTTCTTCAGTTAGCGATGCGCCGTAAGGCGGGTTTCCAAGGATCACATCAAAACCGCCCGACTTCATAACCTGAGAAAACTCAGTCTGCCAATCAAACGTATCTAAGTGAAGTTCTTGTCCAGAACTCAACAGAGACAACTGGCTCTGGGCTATACGGGAACCGATTAGAGAATTACCGCATTTAATGTTCGCTGATAGGTCTGGCAGGAACGTCTCTTTAGGGAAAAATCCTTGTTGCTGTCCGAGGGTTGTGCGGGTTTCTCCTTCCAAAATCTTTAGGTAAAGCGACAACATTGTGACTTCAACGGCCTGATAGTCTAGGTCTAGCCCAAAAACGTTGTTTAGCATTATTTGGCGTTTCAGGTGAGTAGTGAGGTGTAGGCCACCCTGTCCATCTCGGTAGCACAGGTCTTTGTGTTGTTGCTTGGGATTGTTCTGAAACCACTGAAGGTGATACTGGCAGATATTTTCAAACACTCGAATGAGAAAACTACCCGAACCGCATGCGGGGTCAAGAATTCGGACACTTGCAATTTCTCTTGGGCTCTTGCCGTCCAATATTTTGCCAACTGTCTCTCCAACAATGTACTCGACGACATAAGATGGAGTGTAATAAATTCCCCCAGCGTTCCGAACTTCGGGTTTCAGTTCAACCTTTACATTGCCGCCTTTAGTGAGCCGAACAACTTTTCCGATGAACTGTTCGTAGACGGAACCAAGAATCTCCACGGGCAAAGTGCTAAACAGGTACGGGGAGTCTTCGCTGGATAAGTCCCGAACGAGACCCGCCAGAAACTTATCCGACACTAGAAGCCTTTCGGACGGATGTCCCTTCCGAAACAAGGCTCCGTTGAAGCTTTGATCAAGAATGTTGAAATGGGACACAAAGCGTGAATACAAGCTTGGGCGAGCAGCATGAATCTGCTCCCACTCCGCCAGCACTAGCTCCAAAGAGCGGCCTGTGTCGATGTCTCGGTCTTCGCAAATGCGAACAAATAGGATTCTATCGAGGATGCGCTGAACGCATTCGTTAAGAAGTTCGTCCGTCCATTTCGTTTTCTTATTTGAGCGAACTAAATCTTTTGCAAGCTCTTCCCGCTCCTCTTCTATGTTGGCGAGAAAGTCTGCGTCAACGGTACGCACACGGTCTGGAACGATGTGCCAGCCTTGCCGTGCTTTTCCCTTTATTGTTTTCTTGGGCAGACTGGCGACAAACTTGTCCAAGGAGCCTGAAGCAACGTTATCCCGCGAGAACAGTTCCCAGAGTTCCTGTGCCTTTGCTTCATATTCCAAGAAGTGCCATTGTTTGCAAACATCCCACGGAGCGTCTTGGTCGGGCTTTCCGCCTACGACGAAGAGTTTTATTGATTCAAAGTTTGTCAGAGCGGAGATCAGCAGCTTCAGGTTGAAGGCGTAACGCTGCGCTTGGTAAGCATCCTTGTCAGAGAGGTCTTCTCTAGGCTTCTTGGCTTCGCAGACGAAGCGGTCAATGCCATCGGTGCGGAAGAGATAATCTGCACGCTTCTTCCGCCCAGCAATGTCTACTCTGCTTTCAATCTGAACCTCTCTGAGCGGTTGAGTGACGCCTTGGATGTTTTCCACATCCCAGCCAAGCGCACGCCAAAAGGGGTTGAGAAAATCGTTGCGCAGAGCCGATTCATCGTAGGCTTCACTCTTCAAATGGGAGAGATTCTTTCGGAAAGAGGATGTGAGGCGGGTCAACTCTGCGTTGAACGATTCGAGAGAGTGCGCCGAGGGCATGCGCCCATTTAATTTTGAATTACGGGTCAAGTCAAGACATCAAGCGGTTAGGGTTTCTCTAACTGATGGGTTTTGGGATCGAAAAGATGTAATGTACGTTCACCAAAGCGGGTCGTGATTCAGACAAATCTTTTGCGAAGTTCTTGTACTCCTCAAGGAAATGCGTGAAGCGTTGCTGAAAGGAGTTGAGGCTACTCTTTGCCTTGGGGGTTAGCGCATTGCGCTCGCTTTGCGGCAGGCGGTCAAACAGAAGAGAAACACACGAATTGTTATATGTACCAACGATGTCGAAGAACGCCGTAAGCTCGTATCGAAGCTGCGAAATGTCTACGCGTTTCATGTCCATACGATCCAAGCGGCCTGCCAAATCTGTCCAGAAAGCGTGCCACACAGATAGTTCAGGTAGCCCGAGTGCGTTGTAGCGTTGCCCATTACCGTCGCAAACGTCACCTTGAGCAATGTAATGGAGCGTACTGCTTTGGTTACCGATGAATTCTTCAAAGCGATGCACGAATTTCCGCAACTGCGGGAAAGCGTTGCGAGCTACACGCCGATCCTCGCGGCGTCCGGCCCAATTTCGGAAGACGGCTGCCACTGGCTGATGGAACCCTACAATCAGAGACACGAAGGCGAGTCCTAGTAATCCCCAAGACAGTCGAGGTTGGATGTTTCGCGTAAGGATTACGGCTATGACAGAAAGCCCCGGCAAGAAAAGTTTTGTGGCGTAGTCGAACGGAGTGAGTTTAGGTTCCTTTTGACCCACGTTAAGAAGTTCTAATTCCAAAGTGCTCATGGACGTTCCTGTTCTTACCCGAATCGAGTGTTAAAGAATTGTAGCTCCACTTTTCGAGAGCCTGTCAATCAAGATGCAAATCGACATTCAAGATTTGCCCAACGCACGCAGAGCTTGAATCCGGGGTTTGAGATTGCGATAGCCCAGCGGGGTCAGGTTGTAGATTTTGAACGGGCGTCTCTGTGCGAGCCAACCCTCAGAAATCATCTCGGCAAGGCACTCTCGCAACGGCTCAAATTCTTCGGGACTCGACGGCTCGTAGGTTCTACCGTGCGGATTCCCGGCTTCAAACTCGTCGGCAAGCCCCAGCAGTATCTCGTCCAAAACCTCATCCTTTGTTGTAGTGGGTCTCATCCTGAAACTCCTGTGGTGGATTATAACACTGCGAGAAGAAGAGCTACTGCAACTCGGGATTTCCACTTCACCTGCCGTAGGAGTTCACTTTGCCATCAACCACAGTTGGGTTCTATATTTTGGAGTAGAATTCTCGACAGTGTTGCAGTTATTCGGATGTCACTATGCGCTTTAAGGTCTTGCTTGTCGTCGCGTTTGTTGTTCTCATGCTCTTGCTGATCAGGCGCACGGGGACTGAACATCCGTCGTCGCAACTCACCGACAATAATTCCACTGCCTCAGACACGGCTCCCGTCCAGCGCACTTCCCCCGCGTCATCGGCCTTTGCAGACGAAATAATCAGCGTAGATGCGACGAGCCTCATTGCCGCGTATCAGACCGACGAAAAAGCCGCTACCGCTCGATACGAAAACAGGAAGTTAGCAGTCACGGGAGTATTGTCAGGATTTTTTACCACGAGCCTCGGTTTTGCTGACACCGCTCTTGTGACGATGGGAGAGTCGCATCCTTTGATTATAGATGAGACTTTGCGCATCCCCGGAATCAGCGCCTACTCTAAAGGTTCCTTACTCTTTGGACTGCGAGACCCGCACGCTCTTGCCGACCGACTGAGGGTGGGCAAAACTGTCACGCTCGTATGCACGGCGCGAGACCCGATGCCCGTAAGCGCGACGCCTTTGGGCATAATAGACCATCCAGAGTACAGAGTTATCTTGAGGGATTGCACGCTACAGACAGCCCCAAACGAAGCCGCTGTATCAAAGGGAAGCGCCAATCCGCGCACAACGCCGCGAGCCGTTGAAGGAAACGACCCAGTGGACAGTTACCAGCCGTGCCCTCAGGCCACGCAGCCTTTGCGGGTACCGGAACAAATCGACTTGGACGAACCCGCCGACTTCTCTTCCTCGAAAGAACCACCGCCGCAATTCACGTTCCTATTCTCCGAGCACGGAGTAGATGTTTACGCAGTCCGCACCAACAAGTTTGGCCCGGCGGGTTATGATCGGTTGGCGCTACTCGTATTTCAGGATGAAAAAGTCAGGCGGGACGTGCTTCGAACCTATATCACCTCCGGGCTTGTTCAGTGGGCATATTCCGACACGGGCGTTCAGGACTGGAAGCCAATCGTCAATTTCAAGTACGTAACGCTGGATTTCGGTTGGCTCCAACGTGACACCGGATGGGAACCATGGGTGAAAAGCGCAGTATTTTATGCTCCGCCAGCCTGCAACTCGGTTTCAGAACCTCCGGGTGCCCGGCCCTCTAGCATGATTGGAATCTATATCAGTGCGTCCCCTTCGGAGTTGCCTCACGATAGCCTGAGGTACCGAGCGGCACAGGCATTGTGGAAATTTCAGATGCAAGAACGCTCGAAATAGTCGTCGCACTGATGCTCTACGTAGTCATTGCGAGCGCACGTCACTTTGCTTTCCAAGCAGGAGGATTAGTTTAGGTGCGATATGAACAATGTTGCGTGGATTGCTTTAGCGGTTTCTGTGGTGTCGGCGTGCTTTGCGGGGGTTGCGTCGTGGACGAGCCGTGAAAGACTTCGGCTCGACCTGTATAACCGGCGTTTCGAGGTTTACAGTCGAACGCTAGATTTGTACCACGCTCTTCTTGAATGGAAACCTACTGAGACGGAAAGGATGACAACCTCATTGCGGGATTCCCCTGAGTTGCGAACGACGCAGCGTGCTTTCATCAAGGCAAGCAGGGAGGCTCAGTTTCTATTCAAGGATGTTTCAGGGATCAAGAAGCAACTAGAACAGATTCACTCCGACTCTATCCGAATCATTGGATACCTCCGCGACTTTCTGCCCAAGTTGAATGGTAGACCGGAATTTATTTCAGCCAATCAAGAGTGCGACGAATGCTGGAGGCGATTCCACGAAGCAATTCCCTCATTAGAGGAAAAAATGTCAGAGTACCTAGACTTTCACGCGCTTCTGGCTTGGCGTTGATTCAACACCGGGCACGCTGAAACACAAAATCTCCCGAGCCTGCCGCTATTGTTAGCGACGCAGTGTCGCCTTACACCACGTTCGCTCGATCAACAAATCTAATGCGTTCACGATGCCCACGATGAAGATGTTCGCATTTTGCATGGCTTCGACCGAGCAGCCTTCGCCGTTGTCCACCGCGACTGCCAAACCTCCTGCCTCCTTCACGGTTTTCAGCAGTAGCACGTCATTGTTGCCGTTGCCAAAAGCTGCTATTTGAGCGGGGCTATTCTTTTGCGCATGAGACTGTTTCTGAAGATCGTGACACTCTGAGTCTTTGAATATCTCTAGCGCTATGAAAGGCATTCCACCGAGTTGCATCCTTGCGGTTCCTGATGAATTGGCCGTAAGCACATCAATGGCGACAAACGCCTGAAGTTTGCCCAGTCGGTCTTGGACGCCGGGAATGAGCCGCCCGTGAAAAGAGAGGGTGCCAGTGTAGTCTGAGACGATGCGTGCGACGCGCAGTGGTTCAGCAAAGAATGGAATCTGTATCTCGATGCCGGGCGATGTGCTCATGCAACGTTTCCTCCTGATCCAAGCGGATTACAAACGGACCTGATAGCGTGCTCTGAGATCGCTGGCGTGCGCTGCTAGATCGGGAACGACGCTCCATTCCTCCCACAGATCGTTGTAGGTCATCCAACGGAACTTAATCGGAGAGTCGGCTACAGCTTGCGCGACAACCCCCACTTCCTCCCTGTGTTTCCTGCACTCCCCAAATTCGTCCCAGTTCAGCGGTTCCCAGAAGAGATAGAGCAGCGTCAGTTTGGGGCATTCGCGATGGTGTTGCCGAAACTCGTTCAATCCGAAATAGTGCTTAACCAACTGCGCCCGATCCAAATGCTGCACCGTACTCGTCTTGGCTTCTTGGTAGGCGCTCCACCAACACGGATCACTTTTCGGAGGAGCCAAACTCTCATACCTGAGGGAGAATTCAGGCTTCTTGGGCGTAAGGTACTCCAATAGTTTTGACTCGACCGCAAGAACTTCATTTTCGAATTCAATCCAAACATCTAGGTTTGGGCCTGTGAGCTTATCGAAAATTCTCAGCTTGTGTTCAAACTCCACTTTCGATGCACCCTCCTTGCCCAATAGCCTAAATCTGCTGGGATTCACCTTGAATGGTGCAAAACAGTTCACTGCCAAAGCACATGAGGAATGAACGGCACAGAATTTCATTCTCAACTCGTCGCCGTCTCCGCCCCGAAGATCATCCTCAACAGTCGCCAGATCGATACCCGGAAGCAGATTTTCCTGAGGCAATCGAGTGTAGCCTTTTGTGTCAGCCAATCCCGAGAAGTTACGGAGTAACGTTGCCTTTGCGGTCGATGCAATGCTCATTGGTGATTCCCTTCCTCGAACGGAGCGCACCAGCGGCACTACCACGTGTACTTGATCGGGTTGGCTGCGCCGGGCTTGCGAAATTCGTCGCGTAACGTTCAGACCTCAGCAGGACAGTCTTGGAGTTCTCCACGAGGGCTTGCCGCCAGACTTCGATGACCGCCTGCTCGAAGGACTGTTCCATCGCACGCCTCTAGGATGGATTTCACTACACTTTCGGAGTGTACGCGTTGCCTTAGGAGTTCGTTCGGATCACGCCGACCGCAATCGCCTTCCGCTCGCGCTCGGGATATTTCAGCCGTGCTGTCTCGGCTTGTTCCTTTGTCGTGAACGGTTTCGACAGCGGAGTGAATTCACGACCGACGTACTTGAAAAGCAGCCATCGTTCGACGATTTTGGGCATGAGAGTTTATAGCACGGGTGGTGTACGAAGCGTCTCTCACAAAGATTGAATCCTCATAAAGAGCCGTGTAAGATTCCCGCCAGAGCGGTAGATCGTTCCCAGTCCACCATGTCACCCGAGTGCATACACCGTCTGGCTGATTGGTCTTCCATTTTGACCTTCGTTGTTACGCTCATCGGTGCAGCGGTTGGTGTTTTTGGGTACGGCAAATATCTTTGGGGCTTGCACACAAAATCGACAAGGCTCGAAGAGTATCTTCGAAAAGAAAAAGCCAAGCAGGTAGACCAAGGTCAGCGGTCAATCATCCAAATAATGAGAGACGTAGGGTTGACCGAAGATGAAATCGTTCAAGTGAGTTTCCGAAACCCGCACGTTGCTCGTCGTGCCAAGATTGGCGAAGACGGTCTAGCAAAACAGCTTCTGTTTGAATATCAAGCCAACTAAGATCAAAGTAAGGAATCAAGCGCAGCACAGAAGCTTTTCATGAATACGCGGGAGCGGAAAGAGTTGGTGTATCGGACGATGCACATAGGTGCGTGGGCGCGGTACTTCCAACCAAAAAACCAGACTCAACGTGAACTACTCATAGCCGTTGACAAGATACAAAGGCTCTGGTGGAAGGATGAGTTCCACTACATGATGCGCTTGGACTCAGTGAAGCGGAGCGAGAAGATCGCCCAGAAGAAATTCAAGACGATGGGTTTGGAGTACGAGAGGATTGTTCGACTTGTGGCTAAAGCGTTCGGTGACATTGCCAAAAAATCGGGCAAGACTCTGTCGCCAGCGGAATTGAATGGGTACGGAAAGATTCACGCCGCGAAGGACTGAGTCTGCCTGATTGCTGCCGCGAAAAAAAGAAACTTAAAGAGCTTACTTGCGGGTGGTCCGCTCAGGAGAATCAGATGAGTCCTGAATTGGACGCCGAACTAAAATCGGCGGAAGAAACGGTGCTAGAGGTCAAGCGAGTATTAAACAAGGGTAAGTTTCCCGACGATGAGCGGACAATGCTCGTGGTTGCTTTCGTTGACCAAGGAATCGAACACCACGCTGCCATTCTGTTCTTGATGCGTTCGGGGTTCGATGGCTCTGCGTTCGCTCTAACACGGTCGGTGACAGAGATACTTGTTCGTGGCGTATGGATGCTCGGTTGCGCTACCGATGAGCAAGTTAAGAAGTTCGTTAAGCACGACAAGATTGAGCAAACCTTCGGGGAATTGTCTGAAGCGGTTGATAAGACCGCTGGCTTGGAATACTTCTCAGAGTTCAAGAAGCAAAGTTGGGATACGTTAAACAGCTATGCCCACACTGGAATGCTCCAAATTGGTCGGAGATTTCATGGCGATAAACTCACGCCGTCATACACAGATACGGAAAGAATCGAAGTGCTGCGTGCGATTACGTCTTGCATCTTGATGCTCGTCAGACCGTTTCTGGCAAAGCACGGGCAGGTCGATTCCGCCAAGGAGATTGACAAATTGATGGTAACACCAACAATGGTTCAGGCCCCGCTTATAAACGTTCCCGAGAAAACTGGCTGGGACAAGATTGAACCCTTCTTGGGAATTCTCGGTATTTGTGTACTGGATGCCTGTATCGTGTACGCGACTAAACTGCACTTGGATTTGCTTACCGGCGTTGCGCTCATAACTCTGTTGTTCATGATGTTGCAAACTGAACATGAACGCTGTGACAGAGTGAGGTTAGGTTGGCGCGAGGTTCGTCACGCAACCTTCACCACTACTTCTGCGATTCAATGGGCCAGCAAGAAACAAGGCAGTACAGAAGCAGAGCAATATGCAGATGCTGCTCGCGCATCTCTGCAAGATTGGTACGGGACACTCTTGCTCCACGGTCACGGCCCGTTGCGTGACGAGTACCAGAGAGCAGTAAGGAACCTGCAAGCGGCAAAAACGCCCTTGATGCAGATGTTGCCTGTCTTCGGCGAACTAGACCTTAAAGCCGAACGAAAATTCAAGGCTTGGAAATTGGTGTGGCTCTAGATTTCGGAGCGTGCAGTACCGAAACAATTTATTCCAATTGCCCTGCCCAACTATCGGGCTGCGCCGAACAGCTATGGGCTTCGAGCGCTGTTCGAGATACAGATGTATTCCGAACCCTCGGATCGGCAAATTCCGCCTCTTGGGATCAGCAACTTACAGCGGTGCTGGCAGAGAGGTTTTTCGAACGCATCACAAACGGACGCTGCAACGAGGGGTCGGATGCTCCAGTCCCATTGGTCTTTCCGCTTGCGCAGGGCGTCCAAACCGGGCTACCGCAGGACAATACCTAACGAGAATCACTTATGAGCGGTGTCTACGCAGTGGTGGTTGCCTTCTCCACAAGTGAAAGAATGCTAGTGGGACCATGGCAGCGGATCGTTCGCCGTCCTTCAACAATTGGAGATTGCCAGAAGATGACTCCCTTCAGGCGTTGCGCCCAATCAACCTTGCCTGTGAGTGGAGAATAATAAACCAGCACCCTCCACAAACCTCCCCCACTAAATCCTCCGAAACTCTTGGGCATACCTGCTCGTTCCGTGTTTACCTCGAAATCGTAGTAGTCGTGTTCATCACGGCTCTGGCTTTGGGGAACGACGAAATCACCGCTGATTTGCACCGCTGCGTGGGTCTGAGTAAAAATGCCAAGCTCCTCAGGCGTTCCCATTGCAACCCAGCATTCCAAAGACTCAACGCCGAGAGGCTTTGGCGGCTTTTTCAGGTCCTCGAAAACTTGGAACGCCGTGATGCCTCCAACGAACTCAGAAGGAATGCGGATGAAGGCGATGTCCGGGCCCCATTCGTTCCACCCAGAAGCACTATCTCTCATGATCGTGGGAACCACAGCGGAAATATCCATCAGATATTTGTGATTTATGTTGTCGGTCAGGGTGATCCCCAGTTTCACAGCAGACTTAAGGACGTCCTCCCAGACGTGTGCGGCGGTCAGAATTCCGTAGGTATCCCCGACAACTGCCAGCGTACCTGTACCAGCCAATTTGAGGAGATCACTCCCGTGGGAATCAAAAACAGCGAACATGGCAACTGTTGAGCTTCCGAGGTTTCGCACAATTCTCTGGCGCAAGTCCCCAGAACCTCGCAGCATAGCTTCGATGTCACTCAAATTGGGCAACCGCTCACCGCCAGAATTTCCATTGAACCGTAAGATATACTTGCGCTGCATCGCGTGCAATGTCTGCGAATTCCAATGAAGAAGCTGAATTACGACCGGATCACGACGACCATCGAGCGCGAGTGGCTGGCGCAGATCATCGCGGGCACCAAGAAGATCGAGTACCGCGAGATCAAGCCGTACTGGACGAAGCGGTTCGCGAAGCTCTCGCTGCCATTTGAACTGCGGCTATTAAACGGGATGAATCCCCCGGTGCCCGAGGTCACGGTGCTAATCCACCGGATCACGAAGGATCGGCGTGCGGGCGAGTATCGACTGCACATCAAGAAAGTCTTGGGGTTCAAGCATTGGGACAAGCGGCGGCAGAAGCCGAAGCGGTAGCCGCGGCCAGCCTTTCCTTGAGCCGCGCTGCCTTCGCCTTCATCAGCCGGGGGATCAGCTTCTCGATTTGCCAGCGGTCGAGGCTGCCCTTCCTGTAAAGCTCCCGCGCCACGACCGTGATCAAGTCCCAGTTCTCGCCCACGAGGCGCACGGCTTCGCATTTCGCCCACTGGGCGAGCTTCTTGTCTTCTTTCACGACTTTGCTGAACTGCACCACGTCGCTGGAGAAATGGTTCTCGCCGGGTCTTACCTTCGGTCTTCCGGTGTACTCGCGGAGGAACTTCGTGTGCCCCACGCGCCCGGCGTAGCTGACGACGGCGTTCTCCGGCTTGTGTCCGAGGAACTCGCTGGTCGGGTCGTCGTCGTTCGAGAACATCACGGTCGACGGGATGACGCTGCGTCCCCCACCGTCCTCACCGAAAAGTTCGATGCCATGGCATTCCATGTCTAAGCTGTAGGCGACGACCACGTGGGACCCCTCGTGGTACGCGGTCTCAAGTCTGTATGCTCGCTGCAATTTAGGCATCGGCAGTCCCGCACTCCATCGCCTTTGCTTTTCGCTCTTGCTCCGGGTGCCGCTTCCTGAACTCTTCGAGCAGCACTTGGGAGTTGTAGACGATGTTGTGGTCGCTGGTCTCGGGAAGCAGCCTGCCGGACTCTCGCAGTTCCTCTTCGAGCGGCATGAGCAATTCCAAGTTCTCCATCATCCAAATGCCGAACTCCGTGTCAGTCATTGCTGTCCTCCTACAACTTTGATTCTGCGAAAAATGAAAACGACTCGATCAAGCAACTGAGAATTGCAAAAAACGGTGAAGAAAAATAACTGAGGCACAAGAAGAATCAAATTAGAGGGGAAAGGACTAGTAGAGCGGCGTTTGACGTCAAATTAGATCGGAGTGACAGAATTTGTCGTTCAAGGGGTAGTAACGCTAGTGCGAGCAGCGAGTCCGGTTCAGAAACCGAGCACGCAAGTCAGCCGCAAAGATAGCTCACCATGCCCGGAAATGTTCGCTCCAAGCACCCCCGAGAAGGCGGCTCAGTCGCTCGGAGATTCTAGGTGCGTGATCTTCTGCGGGAAAAATGTAGTAGATTCTGACGGCACGTCGATGGAAGCTGACGGCGTGGCAGGGTTTCCCTGCGGCTAGAATCTTCTTCTGCTCAGATACCTGCTCACTTAGGCTTCGGCGCTGTTGGTGCTGATAAAGCACTACGCTTTGACCGCGTTTTAGCCACGCGGCGACTTCGTCTTCAAAGATGTATTTTACGCTGCCGCGCCAATGCTTCTTGGCTCGTTTGGCAGCCATCCCGTTATCAGGATCGAGAAATACTAGGGCCGCTTCTGATAGTTCCCTGACTGCCGCGTCGAACCATGCTGCCCTCAACCGCGTTTGCGCTTCTCGTGCAGGACTGCTGAAGCATGGGGTCTGCGGAGCAGGAATTGCGGTGCGGTAGTAGAGGGTGGTGCTGGGCAGGATACCGCCGTTCTCCACCTGAGTCAGCGTGCGGTGGTTGTTTTTCAAAATCTGAGCCAAACGATCATACAGACTGGGGTCGCACGCTCTGAGTTCTGGGTATACGGTAAATCGTCCATCCTGAGTTGCATCTGCCAGCGAGTTGCGGCACCAAAGCACTCCCAGCCGCAGGTCATTTCCCGCGAGGGCGTTTAGCAGGGCGTACTTCCCAAAGTCGCCGACGTCGGCGACGTATGAGTCTCTCATCCTACGTTTCCTTAACGATGGTTCGCGGATTCTTGCCATCACGCAGCGCCACGAACTTGGAATGACGAAGCCTATCGGCTCCCGTCCACTCCAAGAATTCCACCTGAACAACAGCCTCGGGACGCAACCAAACGCACTTCTTCATCTTCTCAGCAGTCAATTCATCGCCCCAGCGTGACTTGTGCGTGTCGGGCAAATTGGCGAATGGCATCGTGGGTGAAACAAGATGTCGGATTCTCTCAAAGACCTGCCGACGTGACGCAGGGACAAAACCGTTGCGGACACGAGCGACGTATGTCAAATCTTTCCCTTGGTAGTAGCCGACGATGAGCGAGTCGAATCCGTGTGGCCCCGGAATGTATCCGCCGATGACCAACTCTTGACCACGGTTCGCCCGGCATTTGACCCAAGCACCGCTTCGTTTTCCAGCTTCGTACAGGCTGTCCTTGCGTTTCGCTATGACGCCCTCTAATTGCTGTTGACGCACGGCTGCAAGCATGTCACTCGCCGTGACCTCGAACTGTTCGGCGATTCGGATTCGGGGAGAGCGGAACTTCAAAAGCGATTTCGCCAGCGCACGGCGGTCGCTCAAGGGAAGTTTTGTCAGGTCGCGACCATTGCAAACAAGAAGGTCGAAGATGAAGTAATGGATACGGGATGCTTCGCTGCGGAACTGCGCTAGAAGATTGAAGTTTGGACGACCCGAATCGTCTAGAGCCACGACTTCGCCATCGACAACGGTTCCCTCGGGAAGTTCAGCTAGGGCTTCGACGAGGCAGGGGTATTGATTGTTGAAGGATTTGTGCCGCCGTGAGAACAGGTTGACCCGACCCGATCTAACAGCGATGGCTCTGTAGCCATCCAGCTTTATTTCGTAAAACCATCCCGGCCCATCGAGCAGCTTGGTGACCGGGGCACATTCCATCGGCTCGATGAACTCGGCTTTTCTTTTCGGAAGACTGAAAATGCTATTTTTCATTTCTCAACAACCTTCTCAATTGCCCCTTCCGTGTTTCGTCTCGCGGCGTTCTTCCGCTTGATTTTATCCAACCGAGCATTTTCCCGATGTGAACCCGATGGTGAGTTGGTTCCTCCCAAATTTCGACAGTAACCCATCCTATCTGCTCGCCGGAACTCTCCCACCCGACTCGTTCTAGCTTCTGCAATCCTCTCAATGCTGCTTCGTAAACAGATTCCGCCCGGACTCTGACGCTGTGCTCGACACCGTGGTCGTCAACCAGCTTCACGACACAATCCCGCTCTTCTGACATTAGCCGCTCTCAGGAAAGAAAATCGAGGTAGGAGGAAGGGATGCTCAGTTTACTTCTTTTCGTACCACAATTCATGGAAGACTTTGACCGTTGCCGCTTGTGACCCACTCGCTGTGCCTTCACAGGTCATACGAACTCGTCCACAAGCTCCGGGTAGCAGTGCCGGACCTCGCGGAACAGGTCGCGGGCCGTCTCCAGCCCAAGCGGCTCGCCTGCGAGAACGATGTCAATTGCTACGAGCATCATCCGCGTCAACATAATCTCCCGTCGCCTGCGCTCCGCTGCTGATGGCAGCGGCACGACGGCGAGCACCTCTGGGCTGTGGCTATTCTCGGTCATATCTCGTCCACCAAGGAGCGAGGCTTCGGCTTGTTGAGGTGCGCGAACCATCGCTGTGTCTCCTCGAAGTCGTCGTCATCGTTCGGCACCCCGGCAGGCAGCGCGGCAGCCTTGGCTTTCGGCTTCGGCTCGTCCCCGTCTAGGGCCTTGGCGGCGCACCCTTCCCGGTGCATGAACTCCCCGTCCCCGAAGCCTTGCAGCGGCTCGCAGGTGCAGGCGATCCATTCCGTGCGCTGGACGTTCGTCCAGCCGTCGAAGCCTCCCGGCTTCGGCTGCTCGCCTTTCGCGGTCTTGATGGTTTTCCGGTTTCCGGTTTTCGGTGTTGCCGCTGCCTTTTCTTCGCGGGGTCGCGGAGGCACAGGCGGCGGAGCCGCCGCAGGTTTGTACCTCTCCTGCCTCTGTATCTGAACAGCATCGGAACCAACCTCAGAACCGGAACCAAAACCAGAACCAACACCACTGGCAAACTTCTCGCAATTTCCGGCAACCTCTGGCAAAGTCCGGCAAACCTCGGCAAGCTCCTGCCTGACGGCGGCAAGCTCTGCCTCGTGTTTTTTCCTTGCGCCGATGGCCCCGGCGAGTGACCTGATGGCGCTGATGTGCGCCTTGCGTTCCTCCACGGTCATGTTCTGGAGCCGGGCGTTCCGCAGCACCTTCTCCACGTAGTTGACGCCGTCCCCGACCTTGTCTTCCCGCTTGGAAAGCTCCACGATGGCGGACTCCACCTCGTCCCTGTCGTACTCCACGAGCCACAGGGCGACCCGCTTGTCGGGGAATGGCGTTCCGGGAACAAGCAAGTCCCACACTTCCTTCAGTTCGGATTTTTCTTGAACAACTTTCTTCACGTCTATCATCGTGACCTCTGTTTGCCTGACCTCTGTTTCCACGCCTTGTCGAAGGGCATCGGGCTGCCGTTGCGGGGAGGCAAGAGGTCAGTCAGCCTCCCCCGGCAAAATCGTCTTTTTGACGACCCGACATACATAGATACGCGGGTCGGGGGAACTTCTGAGATTTGCGCGTTTGATCAGAAGAGTCCCAGCCTGATCGCTGCGATCTGACCGCTCGCCACTAAAGAAGGAAAAGCAAAGTCAAAATCCTTAGCCGGATTCAGCGCTGAACATCACAGGATTCCCAACATTGATGGGATTTTCTCGATCTCAAGATCGCCAGTGAAGTTGCAAATCAGTTTTTCGATCCCTCTTTCAGAGGGGTAGTTATGAGTCGATACAGCCAGATCAAATCTGCGAGCGCCGAAGTGATTGACGTTCGTCTCGTGAAAAGAATGAGCACAGCGAGGGCGCATGCTGCGATCAGGGATGTGATCGTCGCGAACCCGACTCTCAGCTACCAGCAGATCGCGAATCTTCTGGGATGCTCCCGATGGCTCATTTACCGAGTCGCAGTGGAGTTCGGGGTCAGGCGGACGAGGGGCGCGGGCAGCCCTTCCCGGCGCAAGGAGGGGCAATGAGGCGCAAGAAGTATTTCGACTCGGAAGAGGCATTTCGTTTCATCTGGGAAAACGCGGACCGGGACGGAATCTGGCACGGCGATGCTGTCAGCTTGGCGGAAGAATTTGATTCTAGAGAGGATGAAGCCGAGTCCGTTCTGGACGAGCTTCGCGGCAGACGGCTCATCGAGAAGCTCTATACGGGAAATTACTTCCTTTCGAAGTGGAGGGAGAAGGATGATCCCGGTCTACGCGATCAATAGCCTGCCCCAGCAGACCACCCACGCCTCGGCTCCTTCTTTCTTTACTTGTCGGGCGCTGCGGCCCTTTCAACCGAAGGCTGGTTAGACGCAACGGGTCGAGTCAACTCTCAGTCGCCCTGAGTGCCCGTTTTGCGGTAACGAGTATCTTCCCGATTCGCCGCGTTTCGAGCCGCCACACTCTGCGCATCGAGCCATGCCGCGTAACTCATCGTCACATTGATGTCATCATGGCCCGCCCAACGCTGGACCGTGCGGATGTCAACGCCATCCCGAAGCTTGTTGGTGATGAACGTGTCCCTGAAACGATGCAGCTTGACGTGCGCTACGCCAGAGTCTTTCACCTTGCGCTTGAGCTTATCGAGGAAATGAACGTCCGGGTTGCCGTCCTCGTTCGGGAACAACAGCCCCTTGGGCAATGCCAGCAGTTCCGCCAAGAGTCCGTCGCTCACCGGGATGCTGCGCGTGCCTGCCTTGGTCTTTGGCTTCCAGATGTTCCCGCGACTGACGCACTCCTTGCAGTGGAAGCACGGCTTCTGCCGAATGAGGATTTCCTTCGTGCGGGGACTGATGTCGGTGTTGTTCAAGTGCGCGACCTCCATGTCCCTGCATCCCGTTGACCTGAACAGCCGCACCAACAAATTCGTCTTACCTTTCGTGTGAGTCTCAAGGGCGACTATCTCCGTGTCGCTGTATGGCTCCGGGGGATTCTGCTCGTGCTCCGGCCAATCACTCTTTTGGATGTTGAGCTTGATCCGCAGCCACTGGTTGAAGAACGTCACGACCGCCATCATCTGCTTGCCGACATATTCCGGGTCATACTCAACCATGAGTTCGTTGCGAAAAGTGAGCACGTCGTTCCGGCCAAACTCGTCCACGAATTTCTTTGGAACGATCCTCAGGAACGAGGTAAGAAAACGACGCTTCTCTCCAACAGTCTTGTATGGACGCTTCGCAAGTTCCAAGTTTGCTAGGTATGCGTCTACTTCGTCTTTTATGACTTTCCTCCCCAGTTGGACGAGGTTTGGCCCGGGAGCGGCGGTCTTACCGCTCAGCCGCTCATACTCCACTTCATTGAGCTTTAACTTACGTTGGTGCTGAGCCTCCAACGCATCCTTGCCAACGGGAATCCACTTGTTATTGAAGTTCAGGAAGTAAGAGCCTTCGGGGTGCTTCTCCTCCACGCCCTTCCCGTTCACACCCTTCACGAGCACAGCATCCGGTTTGATTTTTCCGTTCGGATGATAAGCAGCACGAGCGTATCGCCAGCCCTTGCCTGCGAGCTTCACGTATTTGTAGATCGAAAATGTTCCAGCCATAAGAAATCCCTCTGTTTGGCTAATACTGAGATTTGGGGATTTCTTAGGAAATGTTTTAGGAAGGAATCCAACCTATTGAAAACAAAGACATGGCGGAGGAGGAGGGATTCGAACCCCCGGGACCCTTTCGGGCCCAACGGTTTTCAAGACCGCCGGTTTCAACCGCTCACCCACTCCTCCGTTTTTAATTCTAACTTAATCTATAGGTTAGCGGCCACTTTGCTACACTGGCGATTCGAACTGCTGCATTTTGGTGCAGGGTGTAGCAGAATTGTAGCAGTGCCAGCATATAATTGATGATATTTTTTTGACTTTGTCAAACTGTGTATCCATCTTACCCGCGTTGACTCGCGAATTCCTTCGGCTTATCTTTATCCTTGACGTGAAAATCGCTCGCCAACTGGAGTGCCTCGCCTCCCCTGCGCCTCCGGCGACTGGAAAATAGGGACATGCCTTTCAAACTCAATGTAAATGGAAACGTCACTTCCGTGGACGCACCCGCGGATATGCCGCTGTTATGGGTGATTCGCGACGTTTTGAATCTTCACGGCACGAAGTACGGCTGCGGGATCGGGATGTGCGGCGCCTGCACGGTGCACATTGGCGGTCGGGCGGTGCGCTCGTGCCAGACTCCTGTCGGAGCGGCGGAGGGCCTGAAAATTACCACAGTCGAGGGACTCTCGCCGGATGGCGGGCACCCCGTGCAGCTCGCTTGGCAGGAGCTGGATGTGCCGCAGTGCGGGTACTGTCAGGCTGGACAGATCATGTCCGCTTCCGCGCTGCTCGCGAAAACTCCGCAACCCACCGACGCGGAGATCGATGCGGCGATGAACGGCAATCTGTGCCGCTGCGGAACGTATTTGCGAATTCGCCAGGCGATTCACAAGGCGGCGATGGCCGCGAGCCATTCCGCGAAAGGTTAGGTTGAGCATATGGCCACTGCAGAAGCCATTCTCGTTACGCGCCGCTCTTTTCTTCGAGTGACCGCCCTCGCTGGAGGCGGGTTTCTCCTCGCTTGCCATCTCGATGCTGTCGAGGACGCGTTCGCAGGTAATCCGCAGGCTCAGACGCTGCCAGCGGCGTTGGCGCCCAATGCCTTCATCCGCATTGCTGCTGACGGCGTGGTCACCATCATGGCCAAGAACCCTGAAGTGGGTCAGGGGATCAAGACCATGCTGCCAATGCTCATCGCTGATGAGTTGGATGTGGACTGGAAGAGCGTCAAGATCGAACAGGCGGACGTTGATTTTGCGAGGTACGGTCTGCAGGTGGCGGGCGGCAGCACGGCGACACCGAACAATTGGATTCCGATGCGGCAAGTTGGCGCCGCCGCGCGCCAAATGCTCGTTACTGCCGCGGCGCAAACGTGGAACGTGCCCGAAACGGAATGCACCACGTCATCGGGCCGCGTCATACATCAAAAAACGAATCGCTCGCTGGGCTACGGCGAACTTGCGGGAAAGGCCGCACAATTGCCCGCTCCAGACCTTGCAAAAGTTCAACTGAAGGACCCCAAGGATTTCCAAATTATCGGCAAGTCCGCTTTCGGCGTGGACAACGCTTCCATCGTGACCGGCAAGCCGCTGTTTGGGATCGACTTCAAACTGCCGGGCATGCTGTTTGCGGTGTTCGAAAAGTGCGCGGTGTTCGGCGGCAAGGTGGTCAGCGCCAATCTCGATGAAATCAAGGCCGTGCCCGGCGTCCGTCACGCGTTTGTCGTGGAAGGCGGCAGCGACCTTACGGGTCTGCTCAGCGGTGTGGCGATTGTCGCGGACAGTTGGTGGCAGGCGCGCACTGCCCGGCAGAAACTGCAAGTGAAGTGGGACGAAGGACCGACCGCGCAGCAAAGCAGCGAAGGATTCGCGCGCGACGCGGAGAAAATTTCGAAGCAGAAGCCGGCACGAACTCTTCGCGCCGATGGCGAGGTGGATGCCACGCTGCAGAAAACCACCAAGGTGGTCGAAGCTGCTTATTTCTATCCGTTCATAGCCCATGCGCCCCTTGAACCGCAAAACTGCACGGCGCAGTTCAAGGACGGCAAGCTCGAGCTGTGGGTTCCGAGCCAGACGCCGCAGCGCGGCTTGCCACAAGTGGCGAAAACGCTGGGTATTTCTGAGAGCGACATCACTATGCATCTTCCGCGCATGGGCGGCGGTTTTGGCCGGCGTTTGACCAACGACTACACCATCGAGGGCGCGTGGATCGCCAAAGTCGTGGGCGGCGCACCGGTCAAGTTGCTTTGGACGCGCGAAGACGACATGCATCACGATTTTTACCGGCCCGCGGGATTTCATTATTTGAAGGGCGCCGTCGATGCTTCGGGCGCGCTCAGCGCGTGGCGCAATCATTTCGTGAGTTTTGGCGAAGGCGAGCGCTTTGCTGCCTCCGCTGGAATTTCTCCGGACGAATTTCCGGCGCGTTTCGTTCCGAACTTCGCGTTGGAAAACACGCTGATGCCGCTGGGCGTGCCAACCGGCGCGATGCGCGCACCGGGAAGCAACGGGATCGCCTTTGTGATGCAGTCTTTCCTTGATGAACTGGCGCATGCTGCGGGGCAGGATCCGGTGAAGTTCCGGCTCGCGTTACTTTCTGTTCCGCCAATCGAAACGCCTGCTCCCGCAGCAGGCGCTCCGAATGCCGGTGCGCCGCAATTCAATGCCTCGCGCATGCGCGGGGTCCTCGAGCTTGTCGCTGAAAAATCCAGCTGGGGCTCGCGTTCCTTGCCCAAGGACACGGCCATGGGCGTGGCCTTCCATTTCAGCCATCGCGGATACTTCGCGGAGGTTGTGGAAGTTCGAATCACTCCGGGCAACAAACTCAGAGTCAACAAAGTGTGGGTAGCTGGCGATGTCGGAAGCCAAATTATTAATCCGAGCGGCGCCATGAACGAAGTGCAAGGCGCGGTCATCGAGGGTTTGAGCCACCTGATGGGCTACGAGATCATTATCGAACGGGGCCGCGCGGTGCAAAGCAATTTCCACGAATATCCGCCGCTGCGTATGCAGCAGGTGCCGCCGGAAATCGAAGTCCATTTTCTCACCACCAACAATCCTCCGACAGGACTTGGAGAACCGGCGCTGCCGCCGGTCCTGCCGGCCGTGTGCAACGCGATTTTCGTTCTGACCAGCAGGCGCATCCGTTCTTTGCCGTTGTCGAAGCAGGGCTTCAGTTGGGCTTAGGCGGCTGGGCCTAGCCGCCGGCCGATGGCGAAGCATGCCGCTTGACGGTCGGATCGAGCAGTGAAGCGGGCACGTTCCCTCGATTTACAAAATCTCAAAGCTTGGCGGATGTATCCTGTCCCATCACTGGCGTTTCACGGCACAATTTTTGCGGCGCGTTATATACACAATAAAGAGATTAGACTTTCCTCCGTTACGAGTCTGTTTCAGGAGTTGAAATGCGCGAGTATGCGATTGCGGCCATCCCCGCCGATGGCATCGGCCCAGAGGTGATCGCCGCTGGCCTGGAAGTCTTGTCGGTGCTCACGGAAAAGGTGGGCGGCTTTCGGTTGAGAGTAGAAGCTTTTCCCTGGGGCTCGGACTACTACAAAAAACACGGCACGATGATGCCGCAAAATGGCCTGGAACTCCTGCGGCCGTTCAGCGCAATTTATTTTGGCGCTGTCGGCGCGCCTGATATTCCGGATCACATAACCCTCTGGGGCTTGCGGCTGGCGATTTGCCAGGGCTTCGACCAGTACGTCAATCTTCGGCCGACGCGCATCCTGCAAGGCTTGTCATCGCCGTTGCGGGGCTGCAAGCCCGGCGATCTGGACTGGGCCATCGTGCGCGAAAACACCGAAGGTGAATACGCCGGCCAAGGTGGCCGCGCTCACCGCGGTTTCCCGGAAGAAGTCGCCACGGAGACTTCCATCTTCACCCGCCGTGGCGTGACGCGCATCATGCGCTTTGCTTTCAAGCTGGCACAAGAACGCCCGCGAAAATTGCTCACTGTCGTCACCAAGTCCAACGCGCAGCGCCACGGCATGGTGTTGTGGGACGAAATCGCGGCGGAAGTCGCCAAAGAATTTCCGGACGTCGCCTGGGACAAGATGCTCGTCGACGCCATGACCACGCGCATGGTCGCCAAGCCCTCCAGCATGGACACCATCGTGGCCACCAATCTCCACGCCGACATTTTGTCCGACCTCGCCGCGGCGCTTGCCGGCAGCCTGGGAATCGCGCCGACCGCCAATCTCGATCCAGAGCGGCGTTTTCCTTCCATGTTCGAGCCCATTCATGGCGCCGCCTTCGACATCACCGGCAAGGACATCGCCAATCCCATCGGCGCGCTTTGGACCGCCGCGCTGATGCTGGATCATCTCGGAGAAAAAGAAGCGGCCTTGCGACTGATGCACGCCGTCGAACTCGTCACGGCCTCTGGCCTTTATACGCCGGACCTCGGCGGCACAGCCACAACACGCGAAGTCACCACCGCCGTTTGCGATGCCATTCACTCCGCAGGTTTATAGCTCGCACGAAATCACCACGATGTAGTACAGGAAGCAGCCCCGTTATTGATTCACGCCGCTGGCCATAATACCGCCATCGACCACCAGCAAATGGCCGGTCACGAAACTGGCCGCATCGGAGGCGAGAAAAACCGCCGCGCCTGCCAGCTCATCGAGCTTGCCAAACCTGCGCATTGGTGTGCGCATCAGGAATTCCCGGCCGCGCTCGGTTCCATCGAGCAGCTTGGCATTCAAGTCCGTGCGCAAAACTCCCGGGACTAGCGCGTTGACGCAAACCCCCGAAGTCGCCCATTCGATCGCCAGCGTTTTCGTCAGGGACGCAACCGCAGCCTTGCTGGCTCCGTAGGCCGCGACCTCAAATAGCCCGACGAGCGAGGACAGCGAGCAGATATTAATGATGCGGCCGTAGCGCTTCTCGATCATGTGCCGGCCAAAGACGCGGCAGGCGCGCAGAGTCCCGGTCAGGTTCGTTTCCAGGATGGCGTTCCAGTCGGACTCGGGAACGTCGAGCGTGGGCATGCGCTTGATGCGCCCGGCGCAGTTGACGAGGATGTGGACGCTGCCGAATTCGGCGCATGCGGACTTCAGGAGAC
>Ga0210410_10001068_pt1 | contig 26627 bp, 28 predicted proteins | sample IncBWC4MmetaG_FD_161058 | JGI IMG/M metagenome (GOLD analysis project Ga0210410, IMG submission 161058) | Forest soil microbial communities from Barre Woods Harvard Forest LTER site, Petersham, Massachusetts, United States - Inc-BW-C-4-M | ecosystem: Environmental > Terrestrial > Soil >... | reverse complement strand
AATCGGCCATCGTGAACAGTGCCCGCATTAGCGAGATTCGTCCGATGTTCGATGGGGTATACGACATCATACTGGCAGAAGGAACGGTGGTCACGTCGAGTCGCAGATATGCTCACAAGTTACGAGCTCTGCTGGAATCCTAGTCTTGGCACCTGGGAGGTAAAGTGGGGCGTCGGCGTGGAATGCCAGCGGCGAAAATGAATTCGGTACTTGCCTCGATCCCGATTTGGCGGGCGTGGGGTTTTTGTCTTCAATCTTTCGCGAAGCCAACTTCTAGCCTGTGAAGGTCTTCGTACTCCAACTTCCCAATCACCTTACCGCCAACGCATCGTTCCAGCGCGGCAGACATAATCATGTGTAGGCGCGAACCAGTAAGGTATAGCCAGGAGCGTACACCATAGCCTTGGTCTCGTTGAACCCTCCCCGAGTCTGCGATTTCACCCTAGCGCAAAGCGAACGGATGTATAGTCGCGATCCATCGCTCTAGCGTGCGCGGACCGGGCTGACGCTTATACGCGCCTCACAATCTCCTGGTCTTTTGGAGCAATTCATCGTGCTGGAGTGGGCCTTAAGCATTTTGAGATTTGGTGGACGAGAAGGGATTCGAACCCTCGGCCTCCTCGTTGCGAACGAGGAAAAATCTGAGATAAGGCACGGTGCGGCAATCACTTAGCCTTTCGAGGGGGCTTTCCAGTTGGACTACTTGGACTACCGGGCCATTTGCCTTTTCTCTTTGTCTTTTTGTTCTTCGAGTGACCCGCACAGACTGGTTGTTAGCTGGACAGATTACCTGCCATATACTCTGATAGATCATCGGATATAAAGCCAAAACTCTGGAGGCCTGCCGGCGAAGTTTTCGCGACGCGGTCGCTAGTTGGCCTACGCGGCCTACGGAGGTAAATGGTTGGGGTGGCCACGCAACCTGTTTGCGCTGCATCGTTCACCATGTGAGCCGAAACAGTGCTCAGGCGAGGACAGTTCGAATTTGGCCTAACAGGATGCGCTTTCGAAGCCCAACGATTGACTGACACTAGTGGCCGAGCATCACCCTGCGAAGAGAAGGGAATTGGAAAGTTCAAGACCTCCCAAGCTTGGGACGTGGGTTCGATTCCCATCGCCCGCTCCATAACTTCCGATGATTCAGTTGACCTTACCCGGCTAAAGCGCTGAAAAACCCCCTGTAAGTGGCCCGTTTTGGTGGGTAGTTGGTGGTAAGCCCATCGAATTGGTGGGAAGTTTTCTCGGCGGTAGTTGGCGCGATTTTCACGAAACACTGCACGGCGCCAAGAGGCGATACTTCCCGACCCGGAATGTCTTTTCAGCCGTGGCCCGCTGCGATTTTTGCACCCACCTCTACGAGTACTTTGACAAGCAGATCCGGGGTTTTTTCGGCTAGAGCCTCCCTCAGTCTGTGTAGCATGCCTTCTTTTTCTTGCTCCGGATACGTCAGAACGGCAATTTTGTTTTCAAGAACCTTTAGGACAGCCGGTTAGGATCGGTATTTCTCCAAACTCGGCAAGTTCAGGCTGTAGATAGGTCTGGCCTTTTGCGGTGACCTGCAACACCCTATAAAGTAGAGCTCCAGGAATGATCTTGAGCAGACGCCTTTCGTTCAGATAATCAGTGTGCCTTTGCAGGTAGTTCAACACGGCCTGACCAGTGGGCCTGCAATCCTGTGTACCAAGTCCATTAAGTGGCCTTCACAGGGCGGATTCCAAGCAGACGATGTTTCGCGAAGCTCCCCAAGTCGAATCATGATCCGATGGAGCAAGCCAAGATCTAAGTCTCCGGGTGCAATTTCCCGCTCACCTCCGGCCGGTCCAACATTCTCGCCCAACAAAAAGGGAAAGCGCCACCGGTTTCCCCGAGCGATAGCGCGGGCCAGGCCCCGGTCCCAGCGCCACCATCGTCCGCATTTCTGGTCAGATGCGCACGGCGCGTCTCGCTTCGTCACCGCGCTTCGCGTGCGGGCGACGGCTTGTCGCCCAATTCCGTTCACGGACAATCAGACGGACAATTAGCGGGCCTGAACCTACCCAACTACGATTCGGTAATTTTGGCACTCACCCTTAAACAGGCCTGAAATCCCCTGGGATTGGAATGGCGAGAAAACAAACCTATCTCCATTGAGGATCGTTTGCTCGTTCACAGCTTGAACATCTTGAGCGGCGATATCACGCCCCGAAATTGGAGGCAATTCGGCCCTGATCGCCTCCGCTTCTTGGGCCTTACCATTCTCCATTAATTCAAAGAATTTGCGCATGCGCTCGTTGTCATGCGTGATTAGCAAACACGCCTTCTTGGACAGAGGAAACCAAACCTGAGCTGTCGAACTCGCCAGGCCGCCGCCGTATAATCCTCCTGTGAATCCTGGGTCACGTCTAACGACCGGAGCATCGGAGGTGAGAAACTCTCCTTCCGTGGCATGGAAGACTGTCCAATGCATTTGCGTGTAGAAATTGCCGGCGGTCTGGGACATCGTAACCATCGTTTTGATTCCGGCATGCGGCCGCGCTACCAACTTGGTCTTTTTGTTCCCGACGGCTTCTCTCATCTGGGCCGCGGTTAGGGAGCCGTCAATCTCGCCTTTTTTCTTCAGCTCGTCGAGAGTCCTCTCCAGATATCCAGGTGCCTGCGTTGCCATTCGCATCATGTGTTCGGCCAAGTGCAACTCCATTTTTTGGAACGACGCACGCGCCCAAGGTGTACGGAACTCCTGAAACGCAATCAAATGGCCGAGCAGAGCGCGCTCGAATGTCGACAGTTTGTAATCGTTGGCCAGGAGTTTTTTCAAGGCTGGCATGGCTTGACCTTCAAGGGCCGTAAGCATCGTGTCCACGATGTCATTAAAGCCACCGTCTTTTTGCGGGATGCTGTAATAGTTGCGACGTTTTGCCGCTTCATCGGGAATGAGACGAAACTCTTTGTCGCTGTTGCGCTCGTAAACCCACAGTTGTGAGTCACGGTTAGCTTCTGGCGTGAAGCCTACGAGATATGCGGCAGTGACAAAATGCTGCTGCACATTGCGCTGCTGCGCGCGGGATTTCATCGAGGGTCTCTAATAGTAAGTCTGACGAACGATCAGATTGAAGTCAAAGCATACCCGTCGATTCCAGAATAGAATCAAAGCCAGCCATCGAAGCGGAAGTAGCGGCGTCAGAGACTGGCGAGGGCGTGAACAAGTTAGCGGCCGGGTTCCTGCACTCCCTGCGCCCGAGTCCTCCACAAGCAGTTCTTTCTGGCGGGATAAAAAATCCGGTATCGGCACCATTGAATCAATCAATTGCACGGCCCAGGCGTTCGGGGTTTTTGGCGGATGCTTCCGCGTGTGTCGGCATTAGATAGTATCGAGGACGATACTCTACATTTCTGAGAACCTAGACCGGCGACGCCGCACCGCGTGATCCTAAAGGTCGAGGTGACCCAATCATGCCATGTAATCCGCACGAAATAGCTGGCGTTCTCAAGAATGCAGAGTCAGGACTCCAGGACAAGATCGTTCGCAATCTCGGGAACTTCACTGTCGCATTGCTGGGAATCTCCGACCACCCAGAACGGCTGGAGCTGGCGGGCACCGGCACACTGATGGCCATCGGTGGCGCGCACTACATTCTGACCGCACGGCACGTATGGGACGAGGTCTTGGCGGGCGCTGATTATGTCGGCATCACACTGAAGCCTGAGGTCGTCCACAAGTACGCGATTCCATCGAAGGATTTTACTCCAGAAGGATTGCCCAAACCCTGCGCATGGAACGAGTGGGGGCCAGACATGATGCTGTTGCGGGTCCCGGCCGAACGTGTTGGCACAATCGAAGCGTATCGTTCGTTTTGGAACCCTGCCCGTCGTGTGGACATCCATGCTGAAGCGCTCGAGGTGCTTGTTCTGATGGGCACGCCAGCAGAACTCGGCACCATTACTGATGCGCACGCAGACTTGCAAATCACTGGGATGTACCTCGGGCCTGAAAAGTTGCAGAACATGGGGGGCTTCGACTACCTCGACTACGAAATAGAACTCAAGGCTGGCCTCCCGCAACATTTTGGAGGCGTCAGCGGAGGTGGCGTGTGGCGTGTCTTGGTATTTTGTTCACCAGAAAGCGGCGAGATCGATTGGAAGATGAGCTTTCACGGAGTTGCCTTCTATCAGCTAGGCATTGGGAACAACCCTACGACGATACGCTGCCACGGCCCGCAAAGCATTCAGGCCATGTTGTCCGCAGTGGCGCCACCGCCTGCCGGAAGTTAAAGACTTCGGACGGTGACTTGGTACCGGGAATCTTCATGGCGGGTTTTCTGTCGCTGCGTCAAGGGAGGCCAAAGAGGGCGCTCAGCCCCAGAACTAGGCCAGACAGCGCAGCTTAGACAGAGCCAGGACCCTTGTTACAACCCCTTACTCCTCCCGGGGAGCCACAGCTTCTTACCGGGCGCATATTCAAGGAACTCGGGAATTTCTCGCCATTCGGTTTCATTGAGAAAGTTTCCCACGATCCACCGTCTGAGGTCCTCATGATCGCGAAGTCTGACGAGGTGAGGACGGTTGCGAGCTACCCACTTGGCATTGGGTGTGAAGCTCGTATTCGTCACCAAGATACCTGCTTGAAACGGAAGATTTCGAACTACCGACTGAAGTTCCAATACGGCCTTCACGCCAGTCTTCCGGTATTCTCGGTGGTGAAATTTGGCCTGAACCGCAATTAGGAAAGGAAAAGTGGCAGATTTCTCGGGCCACGCGACAACGTCAATACCTCCATCATTTGCATATACCGAGCCAACTCTCTCGATTCCCATTCCCATCGCTCGAAGTCTGTCACACACGAGAAGCTCAAATTTATCGTCAGTCAGTTCAAAGATTGCTGCCGGTTCTGACCGCAACTCCGCGAGAAGGTGTTCTGAGAATTCGTGGATCTCCACCGAAGGAACGTGCAGCACCGTCTGCTCTTCCGGGTCTAGTGCGGCAATATGTCCCGGGAGCACATCCAAAGGAATTAGCTTGGTCAGCGCCAAGATCAATCGTGGGGGAAACACGGCTTCATCGAGCATAGCTGCGCGAACGGCTGCTACTACGTCCGAAGCAGTAGCGGTTTCCAGTAAATACCCAACCACGCCGCAGCGCACGGCGCGAAGAAAAGTGTCTGCGTTCTCTTCCATTCCTACTAAAACCGATCTCAAGGCGTGGAACTGCTTGCGGATTGGTTCAAGGAACTCGAAGCCAACAATCTCCAGTGTATGCGAATCGATCACCAGGACGTCAGGTTTCGCCTCGAGGATTGCTTCCGAAAAACCCGCTGAAGGGTTGGCCGCTCCTATCACGCACAGATCTGGACGCTTGCCGAGCAGGCGAACTAGAGCTTCTAGCAGCATCCTGTTGGCGGCCAGGATAAAGACTCTCGTTCCCGTGCCACCTTGGAAAGGCTGTCTTAACGGAGGACTACTCATTTTTCCCTGCGCTGACGACTCGTTGGTCTTTGCTTGACGTTTATCAAAAGCAGTTCTTTCCGGCGGATAGAAAACTAGCTCAATCGGCTGCCTGTTCGCAACGACTTACGGAGGCCCTTTCCGCTGGCTTTTTTGGCGGATGCCTGAGCCATCCGGAAGACATTTCGCTCGTTCCGCACGGCGTCCTTAAGTCTCGTAGATTCGTATGGGCAAAGCGGCAAAACACAACAGAACATCTAGTCTGATGCCTCGCCTGATTCGGCGCTCGCTAATGCTTCAATGTTTCTCAAGCGCCAGGCGTAACTTGGCAGCTGGCTTATCGAGGCCGGCCTTTTGAAGCGCGTATACGGCGTCCCACACTACACGTTCAAGTCGCTCAATCTCGGCTTCCCTTTGGGCGATAGCCGGATCGTGCCCTGTCCATTGTCTAATTAACGCCCAAGCTGCTCGGTATTCATTAAGTAGAGGGACGAGGTACTCCTCCCCCTCGTATCTGGCTTTTCGTGCCCAGTCGCGTTCCGTGGTTTCTACACCTGCTAGCACGGCAGCCGGCTCGGCGACGCAGAACATGCGCGCCAATTCAAGGGCGTCATCAAATGGCAAGTGGAGAGTCCCCGAGCGGCTGATATACGCTGCCGGCGACCGTTTGGTGACGTCCGCCTTGGCACGCGTTTTCACGCGATCTATAGCTTCGGGAGAACGCCTCAGGATTCCCCGATAAAAGGATACTTGGTCGCCGACACTCTCAAATACCTGATAGAGGGCCTTCGATATTGGAGAATTCTCGTTATAACCTAATTTATCGTTGTGCATTCGTAGGGATTCTTGGTTGGCCTCTTCTTTGAGGAAGGCTTTGTGATCCTTCCATCGAACAATTAGTTGCCCTGAATCGGCGTAATCAACTAGCCCCGGACTTGGATCAATCCATTCCACCCTCCATTTGGATCCACGCGCGTGCTGGATGATCCGCACACGCTGGAAGGGAATACCAGGGGCAGGGTGTTCTCGGAAGGCGTATTCCACACCGGGCTCGATCTGAGCCTTCAACATAAAAACCCCTCCGCGTCGGAGCCATGTGAACCCAGGATTCGATCGTGGTTCTGGCCGCCATTTGAACGTCTCAGTAAGATCATCGTTCGATACCTTGTGTGCGGGCGAGATACTACGCCGCAGAATCGATGTTGGAGTGAACTGGTTGCCTACTCGTGGCGTTTATCGGAGAGGTCGTCATCGGCCTCAACAACCTTTGGCTTTCTTCGTGCGCGGATGGAAGCATCCACCGCATATTCGGTCAGGGAGCTTAGATATTGCTGAAGCTCGAAGAAACTAGCACCCTCACGTGGTTCCCGGGGAAAGTCTGGATCAAGGGAATCAGCGTCTTCCTCACCGACGCCGTCCTCATCCAAAGCCGGCAAAGACCATCGCGGAGTCTCTTCTCCGTTTTCATAGGCCATAAGGGCCCTCTCACATTGCGCGATGTATTCCGACGGTGCTCCACGCATGGCGTCTTCCCAGACCAAACCAATCACAGGGTAATTGCCAAGCTCGTGCTCTTGCCAGACGAGTTCGATCTCCATTTCTGGAGGGGGATCGCCGCAGACTTTTCTAATATGTCGGATTGCAAGCTTGGCTTGGGCGTCAAGCCACTCTTGCGATGCACCCGGAGTACCGAATTCGCCGATCAGTTCTGTAGGCATGCCTGCCCTCCTAGCTGCAGCTTCGTCCGTCCAGCCCGCCTTGTTTTGCCATGAGGTATGGTGCGACGGAATTATCAAACTCGACTCTAAGATCGGCTCTGGTCTTGCTGCTGAATAGAATGTGTGCGATTACCCAAACGGTTCCCAGCGCTTGACCGAAGTTAAATCCTCCGCTTGTGCGAAGATACTCGAAAGCCCGATCCCAGAAGTAGGCCAATCCGAGCATGCACAAGCATAAGAAACCCGTCCAAATCATCGGCGCTACTATGTGAGGAACGATTGCTTTGGGCTCTAGAGTTCTCCGGAAAATCCCAATCAACGCCCGAGGGGCTCCATAGAACAGCGGAACGACCAGCATCGAAGTAAACCAAATGCCGAGGAGGAACCCGGCGACGAGAAGGCAGAACTCAACAGCGAAAGTCATTGCCTAAGCCATCGAAGGGACCCGTAATCCCATTCGGTGGTGCACGTAACCATACTACGAGAGACTGCCGCTTGGATAGGCCCTCCAAGTGGCGACACTGCGGCAAAAATTCGGACTGCGCTTGCGAGAAATTCGAGTACATCGCAGGCTGACACAAGAACGCTTCGCTGAGATGCTTAGTATATCAGTGGATTTCCTGAGCCTTGTCGAACGAGGGATCAGCGCTCCCTCGTTTGAAACGCTCGAGAGAATATCGAAGCGGTTGAAGATGCCTGTCGCAGAACTCTTCACCTTTGAAACTAAAACCTATTTCTGAGTCTAAGGGGAACGCCCTCCTGTGTTCCTACTTGCTACGCACTGCTCTACCCGCTAAAGGACATGCTGTATCAAACGGTCTTTCCTTCGACATGCGCAAGTGCCTAGTTTTGAACCTAAATGCAGCGGTGATTCTGGCTGTACCAAAGGATTTGATTTGATACGCGGTCGGTGTCGCTCCTAAATAGGAATGGGCGACCCATCCGAATCGCCCAATTGCGTTTCCCTTGGGGCCTCCATAGCGAGCGAGTTCCGACCGCTAAATTCGTCCCTCTTCAACCCAATCCCACCATCGCGCCAGAGATCTCTGATTGATCGCTGCTCGGAATTGTGCAGAACGTTGATCTCTGGAAGAATACCGGCAGCAGTATGGGACAGCCCGACCACCAGGGGGCCACTCAATGAGCGATGATGACTTCAACTTTGCTCCAAGTCTCAACTGGGTTACGTCCGATCGTTATTGGTGCTATGCCGATCCTGATGAAGTTTGGAAGAATCAACCACAAACAATTACTGGTGAATCTTCCTTCTTGCCCCCCGCGCGTGATCTCGACGCCCTGGCTCCCAGACCAGTGGAAACTCCGACAAGCCGCCCGCATCGCTGCCCTGCAAGACACGGCCATCACTCGTAGGACGGTGGTTCACCTGTCGCTCACGGAAAGTCTTCGTTATCTCCACTACTGGTGTCAGATTTCCGAATCCATCGACAGATGCTTCAGATGCAGCGTAACCCGGTGGAAGCGTATTGCCTTGTAGGGTGATCGTCTACGGCACTATCATTTGACCTGACGAGTAACCGCCGATGGATGAATTTACAAAAGCGCTGAACGCAACAGTTCTTCGCGCGACTGAATTTCACGGACATTTGACCGACCAATTTCTACCCGATACGTTCGCTTTCCGTCTTGAGTGGGATCCAAATGTGAGGCCCGCGATCGGCTACAGTTTCCTCCAGATCGGCCTGCAGCATCTTGGTGGATTACTTATCCTTGCCGAGCGTGGATCGCCTGTTTCTTGCCTAGCTCTCTTTCGACCCATGATAGAAGCTCACATTCGAGGTCTGTGGTTTTTCGGTTGCGCTTCTGACAGTCAAGTAAAGGAGTTAGCAAACGCACGCTCAAAGTTTCGGTTTCCACAGTTCCGTGAAATGCTAGACGCCATAGCGACCGCGAATCCAGAAATCTCCAAACACCTGCTAGGCGGCGAGAATTGGAAAGACCTTTGCGACTATACCCACGGCGGTCTTCTTCTCATAGAACGATCCGTCATGTTCGAAGCGAATTCAGACAAGGCGAAATTCCGAATGGTCGAAGCTCTTCGAAACGGCACGAAGGCGGCTGGCGTATCAATATTCATCTTTGTGCGCGATACGTCTCGTAAAGACATGGCAAGATTCGTTAAGACTCTCCTGCGTGAGTATCTCAGTGATGAGCAAGAACACAGACTCGTTCTTGGAGAACTGAAGAAGAGATTGGATGACGAAGAACTGCGCCAGCATTTTGACAGTGAGGTCGAATGGTACAAAGAAAGAGGAGATCGACGACGCAAGGAGAGCTACAAAGAGAATCCTTTTGATAGCTGAGCCGAAAATTGACGGGCAACTCCGAGATCGGCGGGTTTTTAGAACTAGAAAACGAGTGGCTGAAAGTTGACAGTTCCGGATCCTGATGGGAAATGAAGTGCACTAGCAATCGCCGTAATCCGGCTGCGAAGAGACTTGCGACATCGACTCAACGACGGAGCTCAGGCTGCCTCTTGGTACAGATACTTCTGGAAGCCAGAGAAAACGATGCCAATCTCTTCCGGCATGCCAAGGTCTGCTACAGCGTCGGCCAGGGAATCGTTGTACTTGAGGCGGAGGAGCGGCGTTAGCTTCTCACGGTCCAGTTCCTGCACACCTTCCTGAACGTAGTGGACGAGCACGAAGTCGAGAAACGTTTGCTGCTTGTCGTTGAACTGCGCGCGCATCCGCACCTTGGCCCTAGTCGCCCTTTCCTCGCGCGTCAGCGTTGGCAGAGCGTACGCGACATACGCCAGCACGTCGAATAAATCACTCTTCTCCGCGTTAATGATCCTCTGCATCTCGGCCATTTGTTCCGAGCCGAAACCTTTCTCGGCCAAACCCTGCATGAGCTTGGCCCGCGTATCCGGCGCGCTCCACAGCGCCCGCAGCTCGACCTCATCTTTGAAAAAGTCGGGCAACCTCCCAAACAGCATTTCCATAAACTGCTGCGCCGACATTGGCGTGCCGTCCGGATGCCAAAAGCTGGTGACCATCATGTGCTGGATGGCGCGGGCTTTGCCGTCGGCTAGTTTCACTTTGATCCTCTGCTGGCGTGGCCCCGGCTCGGGATCTGGTTTCGGCTCGCGCGGCGGACTGGGCGTCTTCGGTTCTGCTTTTGGCTCCGGCTCTAGCGGTTCGCCATCCCATTCCGGATCGTTGAAGTGGTGGTGCGCCTTCACGAAATCGTAGATCGTGAAGTAATCCTTTCCGTCATAGAGCCGCGTGCCGCGCCCGATGATCTGCTTGAACTCAATCATGGAATTGATGGAGCGCATCAAAACTATGTTGCGGATGTTCCGAGCATCCACGCCGGTAGAGAGTTTCTGCGAGGTCGTGAGGATTGTGGGAATGGTTCGCTCGTTGTCCTGGAAGTCGCGGAGGTGCTGCTCGCCCAGCGTGCCGTCGTTGGCCGTGACGCGCTGGCAGTAGTTCGGGTCCTTGCTGGTCTTCATCTGGTTGATGAGGTCGCGCACGGCCAGGGCATGATCCTGCGAGGCGCAGAAGACCAGCGTCTTCTCCTTCTGGTTGATCTGATCCATGAAGATCTTCGCGCGATGCGCTTCTCGTTCTTTGATCTCGATGATCTTGTTGAAATCGGTTTCCGAGTAGCGTTTCCCGGTTTCGATTTCGCCCTCGATCAGCTTGTCGTCCGGCGTGTAGACATACTCATCGAGCGTGGTGGAAATCTGCTTGACCTTGAAGGGCGTGAGAAAGCCATCGTTGATGCCTTCTTTCAAAGAGTAGATAAACACCGGTTCCCCGAAGTAGGCGTAGGTATCTACATTGTCTTTGCGTTTCGGCGTGGCGGTAAGGCCGAGCTGCACGGCAGGTGCGAAGTAGTCCATGATTCCGCGCCAATTGCTTTCGTCATTGGCACCGCCGCGATGGCACTCATCAATCACGATGAAGTCGAAGAAGTCTGGGGGATACTCACCAAAATAGGGTGAGGGTTTTCCATCCTTGGGAGGGCCACTCATAAAGGTCTGGAAAATGGTGAAGAAGAGGCTGGCGTTCTTCGGGACTTTGCCTTTCTTGCGAATCTCGCCCGGCTCGATCCGCTGCAGCGCATCTTCCGGAAACGCAGAGAAGGCATTGTAGGCCTGATCAGCGAGAATGTTGCGGTCGGCGAGGAATAGGATACGGGGGCGGCGCGACGGTTCGCGGTCCAAACTCCAGCGGCTGTGGAACAGTTTCCACGCAATCTGAAAGGCGATGAAAGTCTTGCCTGTGCCAGTGGCGAGCGTGAGCAGGATGCGCGATTTTTCTGACGAGATCGCTTCCATAACACGTTCAATGGCAAGGTCCTGATAGTAGCGGCCCTGGAAGTAGCCGCCTTTGTCTTCGAAGGGGACCGCAGCGAACCGGTCGCGCCAGGCGTTCGCCTCTGCGAATGTACGGTTCCAAAGTTCTTCCGGCGTCGGATACTGGTCGAGGACGCCTTCTTTGCCTTCCCGCATGTCGATGCCGTATAGTTCGCGGCCGTTTGTGGAATAGGCAAAACGGATTTCTAGCTTGTCGGAGTAATTTTTGGCTTGGGCTACGCCTTCGGTCAACGATTCATCCCAAGCTTTGGCTTCGATGACGGCAAGTTTGTGATTGCGATAGACGAGGATGTAATCGGCGGTCAGCGGCTTGCCGCGGCGCCCGAATCCTTCGAGGCGGCCCAGCGTGATGGCATATTCGCGCTGGACGCGGCTGTCTTCGGCAACGCCCCAGCCGGCCGTTTTAAGGGCGGGGTCGATGTGCTCGGATCTGGTTTCGGCTTCGTTCATCTATCGTTCGCGGGGCTCACGATAGGAGCTTCCCGTTGCCAACTTTCCAAACCAAGAAGTCCAGAAAGCGAAAGTCGTGACAGTTCCGCAACCTGTCATCGTGAGCTTTAAGCCGTTCCAATATCGACCTAACCATGGAAGCATCGGCCCAAATTGCGTAGCCGCGGCTCACGTCGTTGAGGAAACCTACAAACCATTCAATTCTCTTGGCTTTATCAACTTTAGGCTTAGGCGCTTCCCTCCCAAAGAAATCGAGCACATGCCTATCGTAAATCGGACTGCTCTCAAGATGCATCCCGACAAGTTTCGAGACAAACGAGAAAGGCATCGCCAAATCGCCCTGCTTCCGCTTGATCGCGCTAAATTCATTTAGGATTCCAGCATAGTCAGGCTGGCCATTAAGCATCACATTACTGCCGAACAAGATCTCGAAGTACCTGTCCTTAAACTGCTCGGTCAGACCACCTCTATCGAGATCGTACAATTTAGTGTATTGAATTCTAAATCGGAGGCGAGCGTCGTGAGTGGAATCGGGTAATAGCGCCTTTAATTCCAGGTAGGGGCAAAAATCCGAGTGAAACATACATCTCTCAGCCTTGTCCAACGCTTCAATATGCTTTAGTTCAAGCTGCATGATTTTGGTCTCGGCTTCGTTCATGACGCGGCCTAAAGCTCTCCCGTGAAGGCTTGGTGCAGCAGCGATTTTTTCAAGGCTTCCAGCGCGGCGAGCTTTTGCTGGTAGATGGATTCGAGGCGCTGGGTTTCCGTCGTCAAGGATTCGAACTTGGCAACAATCCTGTGTTGCGTGGTGAGCGAGGGAGCAGGGACCTGGAGTTCTATCACGTCGCGGCAGTTGAGATGCTTCAGTGTCGAGCCAGTGCGCATACTTTCGAAATGCCGTTGCATGTTAGGCGACCCAAAGAACCATGAGAGAAACTTGCCGTCGAGTCTGTTTGCAACTGGTGTGATCACAATCATCGCATGGCAGTTGTGGCCTTCATGCTCCGGCGGGACGACTGCCGAATGACCAATATGACCGCTCTGCACGAGCAACACGTCTCCCGTCTTCAAGATTGATTTCCTGGCCTTAAGATTGAACGCTTGAGATATAAACGTCCTCCCATCAAAGTTCAAACGATTCCTCTTCACGTGTCTAGCCAAGAGATATGGAATGCCGGTTTCGCAATAGATGTTGCGCGTCGGTCCTACGTATCCGTTCGTTAATCGCTCCACCATTTCACCCAAACGGATATGTTGCCACCCCCCGCTCTGCTGGGTGAAGGCAGATTGAAGATGGCTTTCGAAGAGGGCGCGGGCGTTTTGGAGGTTTTTTTCGGCGTTGACTTTGGCGGTGGCGATGCCGTCAAACGCTTCGTCGAGGATGCCGACGATGCGCTGCTGTTCGGGAAGTTGAGGGAGGCAAACGTGAAAGGCCTTTACTTCAGGAAAATAAATCGTCTGATGAACTGAGCCACTGGCAAATCGTAGAAGTTCATCTCCCTCCGCAATGAAGATATATTTCAGGAAATTGTGGTCGAGATGGTCCGAACAAACCCAGTTCACAAAGTCTTGGCTTGTGGCCATTGGGCGGCCCATAACGACGACATATCCAACTGAGGCAGTGCGTGAAAGGCAGACAGTATTCGCAGGAAGGACTCGCGCGGCGGAGTGTTCGATGCCGCGTTCGTTGGTTTTTTCCTGAGTATCGTCGATGCAGGCGCCGTCGTTCGCCCGGGCATCTTTGATGCCGATCCAAGGAATCGACCCACCCCACCACTCGGGATGCCGCCTGCTCGGAGTATGTCCGGATTCGAGCCGCGCGATGTCCGTCAAACTAGCCCACCTCCAGCCTTTGGGTGGCGGTATTAACGGCATTCCCACGGCCAGCGCTAGCTTGGGAGGAATATGCCGAGTAGTTGCCTCGCGGCCACCCGTCTTTGTGATTCGCTGCGTGACTGCCTTCATAGCAGTGTCCGGATATTCCCAAGAACTTCCGCGCTCTCGGCGTCGAGGGCGGCGATTTCGTCCATGATTTCCTGCGGGGTGCGGTGAGACACTGTCTCGCCGCCGTTTGGGTTCTTCACGGAGAGGTCGAAGGTCGTCGGGTCGATGGTCTTGGCATCGACGGTCCAGGATTTGGAGGAGTCGGCGCATGTCTTCTGTAGATTTACGAATTCGGCAAGGTCTTCGTCGTTGAGCGGATTGATTTTGCCGAGGTTGCGGCCGGGGTCGAGCTGATAGAACCAGACTTTGGAAGTCTTGGCGCCTTTTTCGAAGAAGAGGACGACGGTCTTCACGCCGGCGCCCTGGAAGGTGCCGCCGGGGCAATCGAGGACGGTGTAGAGGTTGCAGCTTTCGAGGAGCATTTTTCGCAGGTTCACGGAGGCGTTGTCGGTGTTGGAGAGGAAGGTGTTTTTGATGACGATGCCGCCGCGGCCACCAGCTTTGAGGATTTTGATGAAGTGCTGGAGGAAAAGGAAGGCAGTCTCGCCGGTGCGGATTGGGAAATTCTGCTGGACTTCCTTGCGCTCCTGGCCGCCGAAGGGTGGATTGGCGAGGACTACGTCGAAGCGGTCTTTTTCCTGGATGTCGGCGAGGTTTTCGGTGAGGGTGTTGGTATGGATGATGTTCGGTGCTTCGATGCCGTGCAGGATCATGTTCATGATGGCTATGACGTAAGCCAGGGACTTTTTTTCCTTGCCGTAGAACGTCCGATCCTGAAGTGTCCTGGCGTCCTTGGTAGTCAGGTTCTTATTGGCCTTGAGGTGTTCGAACGACTCGCACAAGAAGCCCGCCGAGCCGCAGGCACCGTCGTAGATGCGCTCGCCGAGCTTGGGCTGCACGACTTGCACGATGGCGCGAATCAGCGGGCGCGGCGTGTAATACTCGCCGCCGTTGCGCCCGGCGTTGCCCATGTTCTTGATCTTGGCTTCGTAGAGATGGGACAGCTCGTGCTTCTCGGTCTGCGAGCGGAATCGGAGTTCGTCAATGTGGTCGATGATCTCGCGCAAGTTGTAGCCGCTCTGGATCTTGTTCTTGATCTCCCCGAAAATCTCACCGATTTTGTATTCGATGGTGTTGGGGCCGCTGGCCTTCTGCTTGAAGCCGTGAAGATAGGGAAAGAGCTTGCCGCTGACGAAGTCGCGGAGGTCATCGCCGGTCTTGGCCTTGTTGTGATCGATCTGGCCTTCTTTTGACTTGGGTGCGGCCCATTCGTCCCAGCGGTAAGGCTTGTCGAGGAGAAAGGTGTACTTTTTCCGCTCGAGAGCGGCTTCATCGGCTTTGTCCTGCTCAAGGGCGTCAAGGTATTTGAGGAAAAGGAGCCAAGAGGTCTGCTCGGTGTAGTCCAGCTCGGTGGTGCAGCCGGCCTCTTTGCGGAGGATGTCGTCAATGTTCTTGAAGGCTTGCTCAAACATTTCCTGAACCTTTCAGAAGTTGGGCCTCGTCACAGGTGCTGATGTAGCGCCGCTTCCAGTACACGGCTCGGAACAACGTGAGTCTGCGTTCGGTCTTCGAAACTATCTCCGAAGTTCACAAAACAGTAGAAACGAAAACCTGAAATAAGCCGCACGTGCTTGGGCTTCATCTGCCAGCCTTCATCAGCTCCGGCGCCCACCGTATAGGACTCGGCACTCAAATAGTTGACGCGCCATAATGCCGTTCGATCCAGTGGTGTAAACTGCAGCACAATTTATAGTTTGTCACAACTCAGATATGGCTTGCGTACCAAACCACCTCTTTTGATACGGGCGTTTTCTATGCGATGAGAGATCAAAGAATCAAGTAGATAGACTGCTTGTGGCTGGTACCCTTTGATACGGCAAGACAGCTGAGGAACGACAGGCACAGGACATCTCAGAATGGATCTTAGGGATCGCCAGCAAGATTAGAAGATCGGGCAAATGCCAATGGAACGACTGAGCTCATCTCGACGAAAGTATTTGTCGGGTTCTCTGGGTTCAACCCGGCGCCAAGTTAATTTGGAGTCGCTGCACTGCTAACTTCAGGCGGGATTCAACGCGCCCTTTAATGCTTCGGCGATGCGCGAGGATTCTTTGGGATCTATTTTGATATCCCTCCAGGGATGTTCCTTGGCTCCCTTCACACGCCTCTGGGTTTTCACCGCAACTCGCACGGTCGTTTGCGTGTCACTGTCTCGGATCAGAGTGACTTGAACCGTTGTGCCAGTTTGGGTAAAACCCCCCTTGATATCCATTGCTGTGGTTATCTGGCCAATATTCTTGTCGGCAGAATCGATTGTGTAGCCCTGTTTCTTCAGGTACTCCAGAACAGCACCGAAGACTTTATCAACCTCCGAAGAGGCTGTGAATGTAACAGAGCCAGCCGTGTCGGGTTGCGAGGCATCGACGACTTTGCCTGACTGCTCTCCACCACGCAGGGACTGCATCACACCGCAAATCGCCAGAGCCAGACTCAGCCGTCCGGCTAAAAGAACTGTGCTCTTCATCGCCAGGAAGCCCCCTTCCTTGTTGAGTGTTTCGAGAGGCTATCATGATTACAATCGGGCTACAATATCACCACCCGAATCACCACCCGGAATCGAGTAAAGCAGGTCGTGGAGTTGCAGAGCACACTGGCGCTCGAAGGCACCACGCTTCGCCTAGGGGGGCGTACTCCTCCCCCCTTCACCCACCATGTGTGCAGAATACAGGGCTTAACGACGCTGCGAGCTTCGGCCAGTGCCTTGTTGTCGGTTAATCAAGTGGCTTTCGCTGGCCAGAACCGGTGGGCTGGGACATGGGAGAGGACCAACAGACCGGCCTCCGATGAGGGTCGACCGCTGCTGAAATGAGAGGTCGAAAAAATTAGGCAGACAGGGGATCGTCGCCTTCCGCTTTTTGATATACCCCGATGCATCTCTGAACGGTGGCTAGGGAAGTGTCAAATCTGTTGGCTAGGGCCCGTAAGCTGGTTTTTTCCTTCGCATAGCAGCCAGCGATTGCAGTCCTCGTCTCTATCGATAGCTGAGTGCGGGGAGGTCGACCGATGCGCTTCCCCTTCGCGCGCGCGTTTCGCATACCGGCTCTTACACGTTCCACAATAAGCGAACGTTCGAGTTCTGCGACGGCGCCCAGGACCGTGAAGACCATCTTGCCGGCCGGAGTCGAGGTGTCCATTTGTTCGGAGAAGGAAACGAAGTCGATCCCCAACGCCTTAAATGTCTCCAAAGCTCGGAGCAAGTGCGAAACGGAGCGGGCGAACCGGTCGAACCGCCAAACACAGACGATATCGAACCGCCTCTTGTGAGCATCGGCCATGAGCCGGTTCAGTTCTGGCCTGGAATCTTTCGCCCCGCAGATTCCTTCGTCCAAGTACTCGCCGAATATCTGCCAGCCGCGGGCCTCAGCGAATTGCCTTAATTCGCGGGTCTGGAGCCCAACGTCTTGTCCATGATTTGTTGTGGAAACACGTCCGTAGAGTGCAACTCGTGCCGGCCGGTGTAGGATTGTCTCAGCCATGTGACACCTCCTGTGTGTCATTGGGTTAGCCCCGTTTCGGTGTTGAAGCACCGCAGCGGGGCGCATTGTTTCAAGCTTTTTTCTTCGGTCGTTTGACCTTAATGCCTTTCTTGCGTCGCGAGCTCGATCAGACTTGGCACTCGCACCTCAGTCTCCTTCATCTTCATCGGCTGCGAAAGTCTTGCCGAGCCTTAGTAACCATGCTTCCGACGGTACTCCCGCATGTAGGTTCGGCGCGCATCCCTGAACTCGGGGGATAAGGCGTAGTGTTTCTGTTGGCACACTGTCTTACAGAACTTGCTATGCCGATATCTGGCAAAAAACCACGTTGTGCATTGTGAGCAAGACCGTATTCTGTCGAGTAGCCGGAGTTCGAGTAATTTCGTAAGTGACAAAACGGCTCGGTGTTCCGAAGGTATCACTTGCTCAGGATTGGGTGACCGCCATACCAGAAAAAATCGAGGCGGATCGGGGAAGTGGGGTCTGAAAGTGTACCGGGCGAGTGCGCAATTTAGCAGTCTCAGTTCGGTGATAAGCTGCGGGGCGAGGCGCCCGCTAGTCGCGGCGTGAACGACGAGAGTGCTTTCGACCTCCCTGGCCAATTCTAGAACACGGTGCATCCGTTGAAATGCCGGCCGCCTGTCTTTGGGCGTAACCCGTCTGTTCTGCCGGTATTCGTTGCAGTTCATCCAAACAATCAAGTCGTGGGCCTCATCTTCACCGATGAAATGATGCGACCGTAACAATGGCTTATGAACATTGGCCATGATCAATTGTGCATGGACACAAACTTCCAGTCAAGGAAAAATAATCGTGATATTGGCGCAGCGACATGCGGCGCATCACCCGCGAGGGTCGAGAGGAGCTATAAGTATGCCCGCTCATAGCGTGAAGTTGAGCCTCGAAGACGGCCAAGTAATCTACGTTTCACCGAACAGAGCCCGACGGCTCCTTAGAGAAGGGGCAGTGGCCATCGCCTCGCAGCGGCCCTTCGCACTGAGGATGAGGGCCGGAGTACAAGTCGACTTAGAAGAATACAGAGTTCAGCGATGGGCGCGTGTAAGCGCCGGGTTGCTCATGAATGGCTCGCTGCTGGAACGAAAGCCTCCACGTCCGTGAAGCGGGAAGGAGTGACACCATGAAGTTGACTGAGAGGGCAATGATTCGGAAGAGAGCCGGTCTCACGCAGCATAGGCTTGCCCGGCTGACGGGGATCAGTGCTTCGACTATATCCCTTTGGGAGAACCATGAACTAGAGCTCACCCCCGACCAAGTTGAAAAGATTGGCCGCATGATCGCACAAGAGATCAACCGCGTCCCAGCAATTTCGACAGCCACTGAGGCCGTACGAGTTCTATCGCCTAGCGGTTGCGAATGATACTTTCCGCTCCTCTGAAAGTCCGACTCCTACAGGAGCACGGAATCTTCGCAACCGAGTCGTGCGACCGTTGCGGTCAGCTCCTCGGCGCTGCACGGTTCACCCGTGCCGGAGACCCAGGCGTTTGGTGCTCGCGAAAGTGTCGGGACGGAATCGCACATGCCTGCCGTGTATGTCAGATCTGCGGAGCATTACTGAATGGGAAGCGCAGGGGAGCGATGTACTGCTCCGATCGCTGTCGGAAGCGGAGCAAAGCCCAGAGTCCAGGACTCTCAAACTATCGCGGAATGCCCTCAGAAAACAAAAGGGTTACGAGCGCGATTTTGGGATCTGGCTATGGAGATAGCAGGAAGCCAGAAAACGCCCACATCGCGGAAAGACCAGGCTGCTGGGAAGACTCTAAGCTTTAGGTATTTGCCATCGAGAGGGAAGCGTAAGTGGAAATCGAGAACGACAAGGACATTAGTGAGCCGCAAAAGGTGTTAAAAACTACCCAACATTCGGCTCGTGGCCGCAAACCAGCATGCGCCTCTCGCGCGGCAGAGTTTCGCCGGGAGCTCATCATTTGGAGGGAGACTCCGGAATCAATCCGGCCATCGCTACGGACACTAGCACATCGACTTGGCGCGGGCACGACACACCAAATTTTGTCGTACCACCTCAACCGGCTGAACAGATGGCAAGCCGAGGAGAACGCAAAACCGGTTCGCGCACGCACACAGGCCGAAGGCCGGGAGATGACTCTGAGGGAATGCTGCGACGCCATCATAACTCCCGGATTGTTCCGCCAGATCGAGGAGCTGAGGAAGGCTGCCGAACGCGGGCCTCTGAACCGATACCAGGTCAAGATTCTAAAGCTCTACGTCCGTCAAGGATGGGCGGGGGCGAGCGAGATTCTTGCAAAGTGCCGCCAGATGACGCCAGAGGAGGAACGCCGAGCCCGGGCGGCTGAAAAAGCAACCATGTTTGCCACTGCAGCAGTCAACCACATCGCGCGGATCAAGCAAGCTGGTGAGAAAGGCCCACTACCCTGGCGTGATATTGAGATTTTGAAAATCCTTGCTCGTCAAAAATGTGCAGGAGCCAAGGAACTTTTGCAGAAGTACTCGAAGAGCTCCTTGCCACGGCCACAGGTGCCGCAGTGATGACCGCTGAATCAGCAGAGGCGCTCGTCCTGGTGACAGTGGACTCTTTATTGCACAACCGAGATTGTCTAGGAGGTGCAGCGCCAGCCCTGCCATGCGAATTGCTCACAGAAGCGCTGACCGTTCTGGAGGCCGCCGATGGTGAAGGAGTACGAGAGGCGCGCCAGTGGTTCGCGGAGCAAGGAGTGCAACTACCCGAGAAAAGGCAGAACGTAGGCGGTGAGGCTGAGGCGCTCATTCGAATTAGCGAGCGGATTCTCGGCTACCTGGCGCGCAGCAATGAGCCGCGAACGCGCTCGGAGATCGAAGCCCACGTCGAGGGAAGGACAGTTCACAAGCGCGCGGCCCTTAAGGAACTACGCGCCAACGGTAGAGTAGTTCAGAGCGGTCGCGGTACAAAGGGCGACCCATTCGGATACCGGCCAGCAGAGAGCGGCTAAGAAAGTTCTTGGATTCTTGTTCCCTGGAACCGCAATATCAGACTAAAACCCGCAGAAACGCAGTCGATATTCCTGCTCCGGACTACTCGGAAAGTCTGACTTGATCATAAGTCAGATCAAAAAATGGGCAAATAATTTGCCACTCGGCGTTGCGGTGGCCTTCCCAGCGCGGTAAGTCCTTTAGAACGGGGCAGGGGTAAGCGGACGAAGACTGGCAACTCCGCGAATATGGCAACGCAGAAGGGAGAGATGCATGTATTCGTATGAGGCGTACGACGCTTGGATAGAAAACCTCATAAAAGCGAAGTCGAGTCCGAATTTTCGTCGGCCGCGGCCTTGGCGTAGCGCGCAAGAATCGCGCATGGTCCGACGATTCGTATTCCAGTGGCACACCTGCCGAGACAATAGGCCGTCGGGTCGGGCTTGGGCCCGCGACCTGGGCGTCAGCCACACATGGCTTCAGGAGCTTGTTCGGGAATTTCGGGAGGATCCGACCGAAGTGCGACAGCTACAGGCCTATGGTGATCCCAAAGTCGGCGACCTCAGCCGCGCCCGGGAGAACACCAGGCAGATGAGAGAGCGTGGAGAGTTGCGTCTGTCGCGCCGGGAAAAATGGTCGAAGTTCTATGAACGATTCCCCGTCGCCAAACCGGTATAGCGATCAGGCGAAAAGGTTTATGTGCTTCCTGATTACCTGAACATCCTGCTCGATGGTCCTCGATTTTTGAACCAAAACAGACATCGGCAGCCGCACGAGCATCACAACTTCGTTAGAGCCCATGCACCGAAATAAAAAGCCCCGCGTTGGCGACGCGGGGCGGGAAACCCAAAGAACCTGAGAGGCAAACCCTCAGCGGTGAGCTGGGAGAAAGAGGCATTTATGCATGCCTGAAAAGCACTCTACAGAACAAAGTAGCTGGAAGTCAAGCGAAAAGCGCGATCCCGGCCCTGCGCAGATCCGCCGCGAACATGAAGTACGGCTCCCTGATCGCTTCTGGCGACACGGCACTAAACTCTCCGCGGAGGCTAAAGCGCTCTACGCGATCCTACTCACGTTCACCGACTACAACACCGCTGAGACGCGTGTAGGGAACAGCCGGCTGGAGAAAGAATCAGGCTATGGCCGGGATAAGGTGGAAGCTCTTCTCCGCGAGTTGGAGCGGTCTGCGTTCATTAACCGTGACCGCCAATATCGTGGCAATCTAAAGTCAGAGCGCACGATCAAATGCCTCAAGTTTGTATCGATGCCCTGGAAATCAGGGGGTCGGCCCGATGCCCTGATTTCTCGATCATCGGAAAACCAGGGCTATATCCTTACCGAATCTAAGTCATCCGAGCCTAGTCAAAGTCATAAGTCAAACACATCCATACCTCTTCCCGAGTCGGGAACTCCTGAAAGGATTATGTGACGTATGACTGTGACTGCAAGTCTGACTCAAACCCTTCGACTGGAGGAAAAGTACCTCAAGTACGACGATCAGCGAGCGTTAGACTACTGCGAGAAACGTTGGCAACAAGACGGACGCCCAACGGAGCGCTGGCAGGTGATTAACTTCCTCGAGAAGATGCTCCGCGAACTGAAAGAGCAAGGCGGATATCCAAAAGTCCTGCTCTTCCGAAAAAAGCAGATTCAACGGCGAGAGTTTGAGATTCAGCAACCCGGCGAGACTCCGGCGGGGGGTTGCTCCTGCATCGGGGGATACCTGCCTAGTGGGACGTTCTGCCCTTGTCCCAAAGGGGATCCGCACAGGGAACAGTTTCGAAAGTGGGGAATGAAAATATGATCTCCTCGCAGACTGCGCGGCTCCGAGGCCTATTCCGAAAAACTTCGATCCCAGGCATCCGCAAGTAGCTGAATTCGTTGGTGCGCTCGAGGCGAGTTTGAGCGTTCCAGAAACACACGTTTTAGGGACGATTTGCGTTGCTAAAGAGTTCGATGCAGAACATCGATGGAGTCGAAATATGGGACGCCGTGACAGGGCCGCGCTACTGGCTTGTCCGATCATTCTGTTTGGTTCATGCACCATTCAGGAAGTCTTCTCTCCACGATGGGCAACCGATTTACGTTCGGATTCAGTTGGGTCGAAATTGGAAAGTGGCCGGGCGCTGCCCCTTGATGAGCACTCCGACAGTAATAATGCCTCCAACGCGCTCTGGATTGAATTGACTCTCCACTCGAATAAGAGTGACGGCTTTCGCAACTACCGCGTGGAGGGCTGGTGGGGCATTGGGCAGGAGGGCGCTGGCGGCAGCGAGCGCGCCCGGCTCCAGTTCTGCATACCTAATCGCTTGAGGTGTCCCAGTCTTAAACGCTTCGTCAATATTTTTGTGCTCACAAGCGGGTATCGGGTAGTAAACAACAGTCCCAGGTCGTGCCCAAGTGGGGGTTTTGCATCCGGGCGCAGGATACTCCAGTTTCCGAGTTTCTCGATTTCTTTCGACAGTAAGAACACAAACTTGGGGCGTGTCGCCATCGAAACCAACAATTTCATAGGTAAGGAATATGGACGAAGCGGCAAGCTGAGATTGCCAATACTTATCGAGCTTAAAAGCGGCATCCATATCGCGAAAGGTTTCTCGCAACTTAACTTGCAAGGCTGCGGCGAACTCTTCAATCGTGCCCTTATGATTGATAGCAGCGGAAGCGATCCAGTCCTGAAAATCGTATTCGACATTGATTTCTGTCTCAGTAAATCTAACTGGACTGATGCCAGCCATGCCGCAAAGTAAGTTCCCGCCGCATACTGCTATCTTTGGCTCGGCATTTACTTTTCTCAGCGTGTACGGGTGGGAAGGGTCGTCAGTGGGCTGTTGCTCCCATTCAAGGCCATCGGCGGCCATCACGACGCCATCACGGGCAACCAGCACGATCACTGAGGTTCCGTGGCGTGCAGGATAGAATGTTTCCATAGCTAAGCAGAGAAGTAAAAGGCCGGCCGCGCACGACACAATCTGCCGAATTTATAACACAAATCAAATACCGCGCAAGACACGGTATACCCGTGCGGATCCAAGTGGTCTTGAACCCGTTCGCGTCGGACAGTAAGAGCGCGCGACCCGGTGGGCGCCGGGATTTGAAAGTGGAAAAGGAAGAAACGGACTACGAGTGGAAGTGACTGACCGACAGACGGAGCGGGCGCCGCTGAGGGCGCGCGACGAGTCCGTGCAGGGCCAATGTCAGGGTGTGTTACACAATTCCTTGCCGACAATCCAAACTCGGCATACAGTGTCCGTCGAGGTCACTGAGTCATCGAGCAGGAACAACTCGATGGCAAGGAAGCGCTACCAGAGAGGCAGCGTGTTTCTATCCGGCAAGAAAAATGACAAGTGGATTGGACGGTACAGGGAAGACGTGATCGGTCTGGACGGCACGGTGCGGAGAGTTAGGCGTGACGTGATTCTCGGTACGAAACGAGAATTTCCGACGAAACGCCTGGCGCAACGCCGCCTCGACGCCCTCCTGGCACGCATCAACGGTCTCGACTATCGTGCTTCCCACGTGGCGACGTTCGATGAGTTCTTGGAGCGGTGGAAGGAAGAGATTCTGCCGAGCCAAAAACCATCTTCGCAGCGAGCAGTGCGCTCGCATTTGAAATGCTACATCGTCCCTGAGCTCGGCAAAGTTCGGCTTGAGCAGTTCGGGGTGGAGAATCAGCAAACGTTCATCGCGCGAATGGCGACGCGAGCGAGCAAGAAGACTGTCTCGCGCAAGACTACGCTGAACGTTCTAGGAACCCTGTCGGCCATTTTGACAACAGCACGAGATTGGGGATATTCGTGCGCTGAAATCGACGTCAGCAAGCTGCGCCTACCCCCGCGTGGCATGAAGTATGAAGCCCCGTTGTTCACAGTTATGCAGCTGCGGAAGATCCTCGCACTCGCGGAAGAACCTTGGCGAACGCTCTACTGCATTTTCACCCTCGACGGACTCCGCGCCGGCGAAGCTCTGGGACTCAAATGGGACGATATCGATCTTGATCGTGGGCTGCTTCATATCCGGCGATCTGCCTGGTACGGGCAGTTGCAGACGGCCAAGAGTGAAAGCAGCGAAACCGTCCTACCAATTCCCGAAGCGCTGGCTTCAGTGCTCAAGAACTATCGGGCACAGTGGAAGCCGAACCCGCAAAATCTACTCTTCGTCACCCGCAACGGCAGGCCGCCGTCAAGCAACAAAGTCGTGGAATACCATCTCTGGACGCTTCTCGATGCGCTAGGGATTCCACGCTGCGGGCTTCACGCATTCCGGCACTCGCACACAGCGATGCTGCTTGATTCCGGCGCCAATCCCAAAGTCACTCAACGCCAACTCCGCCACGCCGACGCGCGTACCACGCTCGAGATTTACGGGCACATCATAGGCGAAGCGCACCGGGAAGCGGTGGAGAAAGTGGCCAATCAAGTCGGGTCGATTTTGGAGGGAAATGGTGGTAAAAGAGCAACGATAAACTAATGATTTCAACGCTTTAGCCGGAAACGGACGTGGGTTCGATTCCCATCGCCCGCTCCATAAACACTGTGATGCAGTTGAGTTTACGGGCTTCCCACCCCCAAAATTCCCTGTAAAAACCCGTGGGTTGTCCATCGCCAAGATGCTATCCGGCTGGAACGCCTTTGAAATCAGCGACATTCAAGATCTACAACTGAGCCACCCTAACCCCGGCGATCAGGATGTAACAATGCATCGGGTTGAAAACCGCCAGATGGAATTTTTGCGTAGCACAGCTGGGCGATGGCGTAGCCGTGGCGCGGGCCCCAGCGCGACAACCTTCAGGACCAACATATCAAGAGTGCCGCGAAGGAGTTCTTGTTTGCTTTCGGTCATTGCGATACCTAGAAACTCGACATATACGCACCCAAGCGAGCAGATGTCAACAACAATCTGTCCACATCCTTATTCATGGCGGAGAGCTTCGGCGGGTGGGATGGCGATGGCGTGGCGGGCGGGCAAAAGGCAGGCGAGGAATGCGCTGAGAGCGAGGAGCGCAGCGGCTGCGAACAAACTGCTTGCGGCAAAGGCGCTTTGCATCCAGTGGGCGAGCAGGGCTCCGATAAAGCTGTCAAAGGCGAGACCGATGACAATGCCGGCGGCCGCGCTGACGAGCGCGATGCGCGTAGCGACCCACAGGATCTCCGTGCGCGAGGAGCCCAGCGCCAATCGGATGCCGAACTCTGTAGCGCGCTCCGCGACGCTGTAAGCGACGACGCTGAAGATGCCGACCAGCGCGAGCCCCAGCGCCATGGCCGAGAAGACGCCAAACAATATGGAGAAGAGCTGCTGGCGTCTGTACTGTGCGTCGCGCTCGATGGCTTCGTTCAGGGTGAAGGCCCCGTTTGAGATCTCCTGGTCGGAAGCGACGGACGCGACCGCGGCGCGGATGGAGTGCAGGTAGATGAGCGGATCACCCTGAGTGCGGACGAAGAAGTCCACGTATTGCCGCATCACGGTGGTGTACGGAAGGTAGATGGCGGGGACGACGGGGCGATCGACTCCGTCGTTGCGCGCATCGCCGACGACGCCGATGATCTGACGCCAGGCGGTGCTTTGCTCAGAACTGGCTGTGAAGTGATCCTGAAAGGGGATACCGGCAATGCGTAGCTGTCGGCCCAGGGCATTGGACGGGGAGAGATAGCGCGTTGCGAAAGCGCGATTCACAACTGCGATGAAGTCTCCGCGGGTGTTTTCATCCGTATTCCAAATGCGGCCCTGAAGCAGAGGGATGTGAAGCGCAGCGAAATATTGCTGGTCAACTAGCGTCACACGGGCCTGCGACTGCTCGTGATCGCGAGTTCCGTCGATGTTGAAGGAGCTGTCAGTGTCTACTGGGTCACTGTAGGGCGGCGTGGCATCGGTGCCCACAGCGACAGTCAAGATACCTGGGACGGATGCGATCTTCTCCCGGATCTGCTCGATGTAAGCGGTGCGCGCTTCGCGCGACTGAATCCGGCGCCACTGGGCTGTGTCGTGGAAGTGCAGCCCCATGGCGAGCTCCATGACATTTGCGGGATCGTAGCCGAGGGGCATCTGCATAAGCTCGAGAAAGCTGTGGATGGCGGTGCCCGCCGTGGCCATGAGAAGAAGCGTGAGGGCGACTTGCGCCGCGATGAGAACACTCCAGTGATGCTTTCGAGGAGCAGCGACCACGCCAGCCTGCCGGCCCGGGAGAGAGCGCGCAGGATCGTTGCGCGAGAGACGCAATGCGGGGGCGAGACCGAAGAGGATCCCGCAAAGCAGCGCGAGCGCGACGGAAAACGCG
>Ga0210410_10001067_pt1 | contig 26632 bp, 28 predicted proteins | sample IncBWC4MmetaG_FD_161058 | JGI IMG/M metagenome (GOLD analysis project Ga0210410, IMG submission 161058) | Forest soil microbial communities from Barre Woods Harvard Forest LTER site, Petersham, Massachusetts, United States - Inc-BW-C-4-M | ecosystem: Environmental > Terrestrial > Soil >... | reverse complement strand
CGATGTAATACATAGGTTCCATGGGGGAGCCTCCTTGGTGTTCTGAATCAGCGTGCAGCTGAGTTCAGCTTTTCTACACCAAGCGCTCCTCCCTTGACCTATACATTCAAACTTACCGGGACTTAGCAAGATCTCTGCGTTCTTTTGAGCTAGCGCTCTGCCCATGGTCACGAAGCAACAGCATGTCCTAACAAATTCCTAACGAACCCCTGAGGACTTTCCGGCGTCCTGTCTACGATTCTCTTCTCAACTCAAGCGAGACTCCCATTTGTCAGAGGGAGGAGACAATGTCGCTCTACGTATTTCTCGCATTGTGCATCCTCGGAACTGGTTTTATGACCTACGCGTTTTTTAAGCGGACCTATGGCGACAAGCACGGCGCGGGCGTCCGCCAAATAGCCGCAACAAACGTTTCCCTTAAGCACTATTCAAAGAGATTTTGCGATCAAGGTGAGTGAGCTTTTAATCATGGGAGGCAATTATGTTGAGGCGAACTAACATCGTATTGGTCTTGGTGGTCATCGCAGTGTTGGTCACGACATGGGCGCTGCTTGGGACTGCGGTCGCACAAAAGGCAGCAGTTCCAAAGCCGCAGGATAATTTGGCAATCGGAGAGGACGGGGTCAAGCGGCTGTTGCCCCTGATGAATCAAGACAAGGATGGCAAAGTCTCCAAGGAAGTGTTCATGGGGTTTATGGAAGCTGAATTTGACAGGTTGGATAAGAAAAAGGAAGGGAAGCTAGACATTAAAGAATTGACACCGCCGCCCACGATAAGAGGCTTTCGCAAGTAATGGATCCGTTGAAATGCCGCGAACGCAGGATGAGTCAGTCTCTAGCGGGGATCAACGCGACGAAACGGGGCTTTGCACTCATTCCACGCCGTGATGGGGTACGAGAGGATCGCGAGATCGTTCAAATCCGGCAAGAGGAGCTAGGAGCGAAGAATGCACATTTTCGAGTGGAAGAAACTTTTGTCCCTGGTGTTGGTCGGAGTGTTCTGTGGAGGTGCGGTTGGCGTTTGTGCGTTTGCGGATGACGACGGCAAGGACCAGCCTCCCGCCAAACCGCCGACAACGGCAAAGATCGATGCGCCCGCTCCATTGACGGAGCGCGAGCGGGTGCTCTTGGATAAGGTGGAGCTGCTGCTGGATAGCGTGGAGCAGCTCAAGAAACGCGTGGCGGATTTGGAATCGAAGGATGGAAAGCTGAATGCTGAGACGGCAGCGGTGCGTGAGAAGGGCGCGGAACCAAGTGTCTCCGGTAGAATGACGGCCGCAGCGAAACCGGCTGCAAGCGCGTCTTCGGCAACGCTGACGAGTGCGCCGGCGGGTGCAGTGCCGAGTTCGATGGCGACCAGCATTGCGGCGGCCATCGGGCCAAATAAAGAATCGAGCACATCCGCGAGTCCCGCGGCGACCCAGATCCCAGAGAAGAAAAAGATCGAGCCGTTTTCGGACTATGACTGGACGTGGCTGAACGGGAATCCACGGACGAAAGAAATTTTCTGGGATACGAAATTCTTTACGCCTGAAATCCGGGCGGACATAAATTACGTGTCGGACTTCAACCATCCGACGGATCATTCGATCGGCGGATCGAGCGAGCTGTTTCGGTCGTCGGAAGTGCAGTTGGAACAGTTCGGCGTCGGCGGTGATTTTCATTATGACAATGTGCGCGCGCGGTTGATGACCCAGTTTGGGATGTATTCGGCGACGACGCCTCGGAATGACCCGAGTCCCGGGCACGGGCAATGGGACCTGGTGAGTGCGTACCGTTATTTGGCGGAGGCGTACGGCGGATATCACTTCAATGTGTTGCATGGCGTCAACGTGGATGCGGGAATCTTCCTGTCCTACATCGGATTGTTCAGTTACTACAATTTCGACAACTGGGCGTACCAGCCATCGTATGTGTCGTCGAACACGCCGTGGTTCTTCGAGGGAGTACGCGTGCAGATTTTCCCGACAGAACACTTGAAGATTGAGCCGTGGTTCATCAACGGCTGGCAGTCTTATGCTTCGGCGAATCACAGACCCGGACTGGGCGGACAAATCAAATGGACTCCCAAGCCGTGGCTAAACATCATTTCGAACAATTACGGATTGGGCGAGGATGACCTGTTCATCAAAGGCCGCTCGCGCATTCATACCGACAACAGCGTCGAGGTGAAGTACTACGACAAGCCGGAAAAGACGCTGGATAAGATGGCGTTTTCGCTGACGGGCGACCTGGGTTGCGAATACGGCAGCGGAGTGAGCTGCTATGGGAATCACAAAGGCGGGCCGAAGCAGAGCTTCGTCGGATACATGGTTTACAACCGGTTCTGGTTCCACCGGGATTTGTTTGGCCTGACGATTGGCGGTGGACAGATCAACAATCCGGGGCGGTACCTTGTATTGATTCCGCCAATCAATGGAGCGACGGCGATCACAGCGGCGACGAATGCGCCATACTTCACCGGGAACCCAGGAGACCCGTTCAAGGCGTGGGATTCTTCGATCACGTTTGACTATATGCCGAAGCAATACATCACGTTCCGGGCGGAGTACGACTACCGGCATGCGAACGTGCCGTACTGGACGGGGAAAGGCGGGATCACGCCGCCAACCGGGAATACCGGCTCGCCGCAATTTTTTGTTTGCAGCAACGGGGCGTCTTCGGGGCAGACGGGATTGGCAGCGGCGGAAACGGCATGCGGAGGAGGGTTGAGCAGCGTGTGGTTTCCGGATTTGAGGAAGAATGAATCGTTTATTGATCTGTCGATTCTGGTGAAGTTCTAAACCATGAGCGAAACTAAATAACGAATCGGCTTTGATTTGCGCTAAGTCCCGGTAAACGTTCTTACCGTCCATGTGGGTACCAGGACGGACTTTTCCGGTTGGCTAACCAATCAGGTAAATGGAGCCGGGTCACTACAGAGCAGTTTCCCAGGGGGCACCTGGCGAAAAAAAATGAGAAGTTGTCGATTTCGCTCTCCCCCGTTCGTTCTATATGTAGAGGTCGAGTGTAGAGACGAGAAAGGGAAATCATGAAATATCTGTGCGCTGTTTATCTTGAGCCGAACGCCTTGCAGGGCCTCTCAGCCAGCGAGCAGGCGAATCTGAACCGGGATTCGCTCCAATACGATGACGAACTGGCGAAGAAAGGGCACTACATCGCGGCGTCGGCCCTGCAGCCGCCGCGGACGGCGAAGACGGTCCGCCACCGAGGCGGGAAGCCCGTGGTGACAGACGGTCCGTTTGCCGAGACCAGGGAAGTACTGGGCGGATTCATCTTCATCGAGGCGCGGGACATGGAGGAGGCGGTTCGGATCGCGGAGAACGTTCCCGTCGGGAAATTTGGAAGCATCGAGGTACGGCCAGAAATGAAGATTGGATAGCGAGTTCAAGAGTTAGATGCGAACCTGGGCAGGCAACTCCTGGTTAACGCCGTTACCGGAGAAGTGGGTTCCAGTACGAAGATGTCCGGTAAGCCGAATGCAGGCGACGGGCCGTTAGGAGTGGGCTGAGGAGGTCGGGATCACTGGAGCGTTCTTCAATCGATGGTCAGGCTAATGTTCTGCTCTTGCAAAGTTGCTTTATGAGTCCGTAACTTCGAGAATTTGCCCAATGGGATCATTTCCTGCAAGAGTGTTGCAACTTGTTGAAGAGGTGCGAACCCTCGGTGCAACAGAATGACCGCACCCAGATACAAAGCTGCGAAACACAACGAGGTCGACACAATTCGGACTAATACGCCAACTGGCTCCGGCAGGGCGATGAAACGTGGGATTGCCCGTGTGACTCCCACCGATGCACAGCTCGCTAGAACGGAAGCCAAGGGGTATTTCCAGATTGCTGAGAGCACTGGACCGATATGCAGATTTACGGGCCTCCCCGCATACCAGAACGCAGGGATCATTAGAATCCAGTAAGACGCGGTCCAGGCTGCGGCCATCCCCGAGGGACCCCGCGGCAGCGCGAGCAGAAGCATCAGGCTCGTCACAACGAACTCCACGACACCCCAGCGGAACCAGCGATCTATGGTTCCGATCGAAACGTGGATCCAGCCGTGCGTCCCGTATAGAAGCATGGCCCCAATCCCTGGTCCAAAGAACATGAAAATTCGACCGGCCGATTCCCACCCTGGTCCCAACAGGAAGCGGACCAAATCTTTGGCGACTAAGGTGAGGTCGGCACTCACTCCCATACCCACAAACGCCAAGACAGATAATCCACCGAGAAAGTATCGTCTGTACTCGGCAGAGTCTGGTTTGAACCGGCTTAGTACGGATACGGCGACGTGCCAAAGTGGGGCATTGAGCTGACTTGCCGGGAGCGCGAATAGATCAAACGCTTTCTTGTAGAAGCCAAGGGATTGAGCCCCAAAACTCCGTCCCACGAGGACGTTGTCCACATTCAGCGTAAAGTAGTTGAAGCAGTAGCGGGCGTAAACACCCAGCCCAAACTTTACCATCGAGGCGGTGCCGGCCACGCGTCGCGGACGAGCCGGGATCCACTGGCACAGCGTCCAGGCCCCGACGGATTCCGTCAGTGGCTGTGCCACAGCTCCTGCGACCAGCGCCCAGGGCCCCCACCCCACCCAGGCGAGGAGGATTGACACGGCCACCGAAACTGCGCGGGCCAGAAGGACATTTGCGGAAAGTGCCGAGTAGCGCATAGCCCTTCTGAGGAGCGCGAGATGGATAACCGAAAGACTGCTCAAGAGAATGGTTACCGACATGGCCACGGTCAAGGACTCAACGCGCTGGTTCTTATAGAATTGCGCAAGAATAGACCCTGCGGCGGCAAACCCGACCGTCAAGAACAGGCCAGCGCCTAAGTTGATCCAGAACAGATTGCTGACCAGGAAGTGATCGATCTTTTTTCGCTGCACGACTGCTTCGGTAAACCCGCACAGTCCGAAGCTCGCGAGCAGCAGGCTGGACGTGGTAACCATCGTTAGCAGGCCATAGTCCTTCGGCGCCAGCAGCCGAGCTAGGACCACAGTGGCGGCCAATTGGAAGCCGAACGTCAGTGCCTGGGAAAGCACTGCGACGCCCGCACTACGGACACCAAGTTGGCGGACCTCGTGTCCCCCTATGGTGAGCTGGAACGCACCACTGGCGTCGAACGGCTTCAAGGTTCCGCCTCACGGGGCGTTTTCGAGAGGGTGACTATGGCCCAAAAGAAGAAAGTCCACACTGGACTACCATTCCTCAGCCTGCTTGGCACTTGATTCCGGAGCACGCAGACGTCACTCCTGATAAACGCGCAAGCCGGGCAGGTTCGGTAAACCGACTTTTTGCGCCCCGGTAAATAACTTTAATCATTTCGGTTGTCAATCAGTTGAATACCGTAGCAGCGACCAGGTGATCCCCTGAGTTTCGATGACAGCTCCGACGCTATCAGTGAGCCAGAAGAACTGCCCTGATGAACAAACGGCTGGGTGTATTCCGGATCAAAGGGCATGATGAGGTCAGCGCCTGTCGTTGGCGATGGGCGGGTAGGCAGGGCCCCCGACGCACTCGGCGACCCGCAGAGTGTATTCGGGCAAGCAGGAATTAAGACTGCGCCGGGAGTCCCAGCTGTAAAAGTGCGCGTCTTCACCGTCAGCCCGTTTAGGAAATGCGCGCGAGCAGCTAGGTCGGCCGTAGTGCGGGCATAGAACAAGCCATACCCACCGCGGACCCAAGGGTAATGGCAGTCCACAGCCCGGCGGTTCTCCGCGCGCGCGTGTGCGGAACTTCGGCTCTAAAATCGCGGCACTTACAGCCGGGATGATTACAGGGCTGGACCAGCTTGTTTGCTTTGTTGCGTTTGGCGTGATGAATGTTGATGCCGTGTCCACATGTGCAGGCTTTTTCTGGGAGCTTTACGCATGACAAATTTTAGCACGGTGACTTTCCTGGGCGGATGCGGGAGCGGCGGGGATTTGCGGTGGGCGTGATTCGGGTCGAGAAATAATCGACACCGGGTCACGCTTCCGGTCTCGGCGGCTCCGCAACGTCTATCCACGTCCCAACCGCTGAATAAAATTCCAACCCAATGGCGTATCGCGCCTTCGCCAGATAATGACAATAAATTACCTTTGCTCGTGATTGGATGGTGCTATGGAACGACTTCACAATCACGCGCTCTCCTGGTTCCCACGTACGTCCCGTTACAACTCGGACGCCGTGTAAGCTTAGGTTCTCCGTAAATGCCAACTCCGTGATGAACGGCTGTTTCGCACTTGAAATTTGTAGAGCCACTCTAGCAGGGGTTCGTTTCTGGATTCTCTTGCCGTCAGTCGGCATCCGGGAAATAGTCCTCTCTCAGCAAAAGGATGTCTTTGCAAATGTGATCTTGAAACACACACCGGAATGATAAGCGGGGGGTACTAGCGGAAGTCAATTGCTCGCGACCAGGCGATTGCACATCTCGTAAAGGGTGGATCGGCCACGCGCCCAGGTAATTCCTCGTTCGAGGAATCAGGTGCTTACCTGATTGCGCGGCAGAAGGAGTTCCTTAATGTGGTCTCGGGATTATTTCTGAAGTCTAGGAACGCCCGGCCTCCACAACTCTCACGATGGATGTGGGTTCCGATGGAGTGGGGTGTGCCGAAACGCACGCTGGAGGTTCGCATCGTCCATCAAAATAGGGGTGAAAAACCATGAGCACGCTGCTTGATATTCTGAGGAAGGACAGCAAGGGTTCATTCCACTGGCTTGAAACGGCAAACGACATCGACGCGGCCATAACTCGTGTACTGCAGTTGTCCTCGGAGTCCCGGGTGAGTTCGTTGTTTTTCGTGGGACCGATCTGAAAGTGGTCGCAACATCGCGGCCCATACAAACCGACAGCGAAGCACTCAGGGAATTAATCGAAGCCTAGTCGACCGGAGATGCCGAGCGAAGTCTCTCAAACAGCGCAGTAAGTTTAGGAATGTCTTTGGCGGCGACAGTTTGGAATTTCAATCCAATGCCAGTGATCGACTCCTCGTGTGCCACAACGCCGTCAACGCTAATCTGCCCCTCCGGCGCCAGAAAATGAAGGTGAACTAAATCGCCTTTGGCTTTGCGCCGACGAGTTTCGATGAAGATTCCGCCAGTGCTGAGATCGCGCACATGCGACAAATCGCTGAAGCCACTGCACTCCCAGTAGACCCACACATCCGATGTAGCCGGGAGACGCGATGTTAGTCTCCGCGAGGGAACAGAACTTGAGAATAGGCTCACGAGTGCCGCCATTTGTCGCTGGCTGCTATTCCGTTCGGCCCGTTCAACCGAATCGAAAACAATCGGAGTTTGCCGGAATCCGGCGTCCGAATAAATCAGGTGTTTCCCCTATTCGCCTCACGGTGAATACACCCCCTCTATGTTGACGACCGCAATTTGGAGAAGTAGTATCCCTTTCCTGCCCCTCGTATTGCCTAGCTTGGAACACCCTTACCCTGCAGTGACCCAACAGCAAGAGGAGCAGTTCACATTTTCCCCGCCCGGTCCCGAAGGAGGCCCCCTCTTACGCTTTTGGAAAGGAGTTAATCCGTATGCAAGAGACTCCCATCGATGCCATGAGGAAATGCGAAGAATTGAAGAGAACGAGGAATCGATTGTTCAAGCGGTTTCTGAAGCATCCCATGGATACGTACCTGGCTTTAATAATAAAGACCATAGATGATCAGGTCGTGGAATGCTCTGAACAAATGCGACAGGAGAATAAACAGCGGGACACTACACTAGTACCGTGAAGCGACAATTCCACTGAATTCGCTCAGGGCTTATTGACCTCGATCAATTCCAACTCGTGCCCCAAACCACCGCAATGATTTTGCCAATGGAGCGCATATGAGCCTCGCCGCGCAGTTTTCGATTCCCGCACAGCCCACCGGCCCGGAGCATACCATTTACGAGTTGCACCCAGTATTTTTTGGCGTCAAGTCCTGATTAACGCCCTAACCGGAGAAGTGGCTCATAGTACCCACATGGACGGTTACCCGCCTTCCCCGGGAGCTGACCAGTGACCCAGCGGACTGGATTTGTCACCGCTGTCACGCTGCTGTATCCTCCGTTCAGAGCCACGCAGTTGGAGGTACCATGACACAATCCCTAACACCCCTCGACTCGCTGCTCGTAACTTTCGTACTCGCCACGCTGGCGCTCGGCCTGCCTATCCTCTTCGTCTTGTCGATCCGCTTTCTGTGGGACCGCAAATTGAACCTCGGCCGTTCGAGAGAACTCGAAAAGCTCATCTGGCAGTTTCACCGCATCGCGAGTGCACTGGAGCACCAAATGAACTTGTCATTCCCTCCCGTTCAACCGGGCACGGAAGAGCCTAGTGATCTCGCCTATCTCAAGCAGAGTGCATCTCAAACCCACACCGCTATCCAGAGCGTTGCAACATCCAGTGCTGTGGAGCAGCCCGCGACGCCAGAACCTGCCGCTCAACATCCGGTGACTCCGGAGCAAGTCGCCCAAACGCCTTTTCCTCCCCTTGTGCCTAGAGAGCCCTCAGCAGAGGCTCCACGCGCAGGCGTCAACTCCATGTTTGGCCTCTAGATTTACTTTTTCCTCGCTTTAGTTTTGACAAGCTGGTAACTCAGGTCCCGATTAACGTGCGCTTACAGCTCGTTCCTCGGGTCAACCTGCGAAGGCACCCCGTTTTGGCCGTGGCGGTCGCTAACTCCCATAGATTGGGAAATTATTTTCAACATGGCCCAATTTCGCTCTTTACTCCCCGCCGAATATTCCACTATGGTGTATTAGATCAGTAGTAATCAAACAAGCAGAGAGGAGATGAACGATGGGAAAAAAGAGAAAGCTCACCAAGGCCCAACGCTATGCTGAATCGCGCGCGCGCAAAATGGATTGCCAGCACTCGCGCGGATGCAATCTGGAAAGCGATCCTCGGGCTAAGCGGCGTGACGGCCGAGCACCGACAGGTGTTCGTTGACAGGCTCCGGTCTCGCGCGCGACAGAAACCCGCGCTTGCTTCCGTCGTGAATGCCGTAGTAAAAGCCGCCATGTCCTGATGAATTCCACGGGCGGCTCTAGCGAAGTCGCCCTCCCCACCTATGACATGGAACGCCGCGCAAGATTTCAACGAGATTCCGCTCGGCGGACGCGGACAGCGTAGCTACAAGATTCGCCGCCCGGTCATCCCCGCGCGCGGCGAAGCGTAGTGGCGGCTCAACCCTGGCCAAAAGCCGAGTCGCCGCTACGCCCGCAAAACAATCGGGCCAAGGAAAACGGAGGAGATATGGAAGCCGAGGTTGGAACGGTAGTGCCAGAAGCAGTTGTCGCAACCCCGGAAGCTCCGAAGCGCAAGTCTCGTAAGCGTGGGCAGGCCGGTTCAATCATCAAGCGGGGAAACAGTTACACGATTATTTTTCGTCAGCCAGACGGAAAGCAGGTCTGGAAGAGCGGCTACCGGACGAAAGACGAAGCGCGCGGTGAACTCAACGATATTCTCAAGGCGATCCGGAGTAACAAATACGTTGAGGAACGGCGTGACCTACTCTTCACGGACTTCACCAAGTCGTGGATGGAGAGCGCTAAGACGTTCTTGAAGCCGCAGACCTGGGCGTCCTACGAATCAGCACTGCGCTGCTGGATTACCCCTGAATTCGGCGACAAAGTGCTATGCGATATACGCAAAGCCGAGGTTGTGAAGTTTCTCTACCGGCTCCTCGGGAACAGGGAACTGAGCAGGAAATTCGTCAAGAACGTCCATATTCTGCTACACGGAATATTTGAGGCCGCGATCGAGCAGGAGTTGATAGAGGGGAATCCCGCGCACAAAATCAAGTTGCCTGCACCGTCGCCGTCATTCAGCGCGGCCGGGGCGGAAGAGCGCGTTGTGCCGACGCCAGTTGAGGTTGGCAAGACCTTTGAGAAACTCACCGCTACATATCAGGCGCTACTTACTACCGCCGCCATCACCGGCGCGAGGCGCGGAGAATTGCTCGGATTGGTCTGGACCGACATAGACTTTGACCGGAGCGTGATTCACATCCAGCGGACGCTCCAGCGAGTGAAGAAAGAGCATCTCGTTGCGGGCGCCTTCCGTGATGCCCAGAGAATCGGGGAGACCGGGCTGGCTCTGCTTCCGCCCAAAACCAAGAAGTCGGTGAGGAAGATTGAGATTCCGCCGAAGCTCGCATTGCGGCTCACCTCGCTACGCTACCAGCAAGTCGGATCGGAATGCCCGTTCGTTTTCCAGTCTGAACTAGGAGGCCCGCTGGACCCGGACGCGCTCTACGACGTTCTGCACGCGGCGCAAGACGCTGCCGAGGTCCGGCGCTTCGGCTTGCACGGCTTGCGGCATTTGTTTGCCAGCATCCTCGCGGATAGCGGAGCGAGCGTGAAGTTCGCTCAGCAGCGCCTCGGTCACGCCGACGCTAGCACCACCATGAATATCTACACGCACCTGCTTACCGATGAGGGCCGGAAGTATGCGGAGAAGGTCGAAGAGGCTCTTCCGTTAGCTTAACGTTAGCTAAAACAGAAGCGGCCTCCCTGGAGAGGCCGCTAAGTCGTTCAAAAGATGGTTGCGGGGGTCAGATTTGAACTGACGACCTTCGGGTTATGAGCCGGAAAAAGTGATAGCCCGTCTTTGCTTCTCAACGATTTACGTACATTTTGATCGACCTATTTCACGGGTGTTCTTCGGTAGTTTGTCCCCAATTTGTTCTCGATTTGTTCCCAGTTCCTCCGACTGCACCCCTACAGTGAGACAGTTTTCGATGGCCGCACTTGCAGTTCTTTGAGTTTTCTTCCCGTCCCCCGAAAGAGGGGCTAAACCCCAGTTATCACGGAGCGATACGGATACCGAAGCAGTTCAACTAAGGTTAGCAGCTATGACCCAAGTAATTCCTTTTGATGAAGCCATACGCGGAGGAGCGAAAGGAGCCGCGCCGGATCGACTGGCTTAGAAATATAATCGGAAGCCCCTGCTTCGATACAACGCTCGCGATCTCCCGGCATGGCCTTGGCTGTAACCGCGATGATAGGTAAGGAGTTGAAACGATCCATCTTGCGGATTTCGCGCAATGCCTGGTAGCCATCCATTTCCGGCATCATGATGTCCATTAGAACCAAATCAATCGCCGGATTTGCCGCTAGTTCCTCAAGCGCCTTCCTTCCATCTTGCGCGCAAACGACCTTCATCTGACTCATCTCTAGAACACTCGAAAGAGCGTAGATATTTCGCATGTCGTCGTCGACGACCAAGACCGTCTTTCCGGCAAGAGCTGGCTCCTGGTCGGTAACGCTTTCAATCATCTTACGTAGCGACGGGCCCAACACCGCAACGGGACGGTGCAGGAAAAGTGAGACTTCTTCGAGGATGCGCTCCGGAGAGCTCGCATCCTTAACAACCACAGCGCTTGTAAGTGAGGAAAGAGTCGCTTCCTCCTCCCGGGAAAGATCCCTTGCCGTGTGCACAATGATGGGGAGTTGCAGAAGCCCGACCTCGGATTTGAACTTTTCAACCAGTTCAATACCGCCCATATCCGGCAGTTTCAGATCGAGGACCAAGCAATCGAATCGCATAGATTTGAGCATCTTCAGAGCCTCGGCCGCAGTTCCTGCCGTTTGCGTCGCGACGTCCTCGCCGGTAAGCAGATCGATCAGGCTCTGCCGCTCAATGTCAGAATCTTCCACAATGAGGAGGCTCTTTGGCTGCCGGCTTATGAACGTTTGCGTCTTGAGCAATGCCTGAACGAGGTCCTCTTTTTCCGCGGGCTTCTTCAGGTAGGCAAAGGCGCCGGCGCGCAAAGCGCGGCCCGGATCGTCGCCGCCGGAGAGCACCACTACGGGAATATGACGCAAATCGAGGTTGTGCTTGAGGTAGTCAAGAAGGGCGTAGCCTTCCATGTCAGGCAGCCGGAGGTCGAGCGAAATCGCCTGTGGGCGGAATTTTCGCGCCATCGCCAACGCGGCCTCGCCTGTAAAGGCTAGCAAGCCTTTAAACCCCTGTTCCCGAGCAAGATCGAGAAGCAGTGTGGCAAAAGAGATATCGTCTTCGACAATGAGCAGGATCTGGTCCCCAGGCCTCAGGTTTTCGCGGTCGTCCTGGACATCAGTTGGGAGAAGTTCCAAAATCGCCTCTTGCGCCATCGCTGGCTTGGCCTCTTCTAGCGCTTCGCGGATCGGAATGGCAATTGCCTCTTTCAGCGCTTTGGGTCTCATTGGTACGTAACGATCAGGCAAGTAAAGCGTGAATGTGCTTCCCCGGCCAGGAGTGCTCTCAAGCTTGATCTCTCCACCCAGGAGCTTAGCCACTTCTCTCGAGATCGAAAGCCCCAACCCCGTCCCTCCGTATTTGCGGCTTGTGGACGTGTCCGCCTGTTGGAACGGTTCGAAAATGACTTGGTACTTGGCTGGTGAGATTCCGATCCCTGTGTCTTTGACCGAGAAGGAGATTACCTTTTCGGAGCGACTCAGAATTTCATGGTCGCGTGTCCAGCCATGGGTCGCCACTCCAATGTGAAGTCGAACGCTGCCTTCCGAAGTGAACTTGAAAGCGTTTGACAGAAGGTTACGCAAAACCTGCTGCACACGCTTCGCGTCGCTGTCGAAGGCAGCCGGGAGGTCAGCATCCGTCTCGATCTCGAAATCCAACTTCCTCGAGAGCGCCACGGGCCGAAAGCTCGCCTCGACCTCGTCCTGAATGTCTCTGAACCGGACTCGGGCCGCATCCACCGACATCGTTCCGGACTCGATTTTGGAGAGGTCGAGGATATCGTTGATAAGTGAAAGTAGGTCACTACCCGCCAGGTTGATCGTTTTCGCGTGTTCCACTTGTTTAGGCGTGAGGTTTCCCTCGGCGTTTTGGTAGAGCATCTTCGAGAGAATGAGCAGACTGTTCAAAGGCGTCCGCAGTTCATGCGACATGTTTGCTAAAAAGTCGCTCTTGTATTTCGAGGTCAACTGTAGCTGTTCAGCCTTATCGTTAAGTTCCGCGTTCTTCTGTTGGAGTTCCGTGGTAAGAGCTTGGGATCGCTTAAGGAGATCCTCCGTCCGCATGGTGGCCGCGATAGTGTTCAGCACGATTCCGAACAGTTCGGTTAGCTGATCGAAGAACGTCTGGTGCACCTCACTGAAAGACTTGAAAGAGGCGAGGGCAATCACGGCCTTCACGTGCTTCTCGAAAAGCACCGGGAGCACGACCGCGTGGGACGGTTTAGCCTCGGCCAGCCCCATACTGATTCGCCATCCATTCCCCGGGAATTCTTCAACAACCAGCTTCCTGCGGTCGAGGGCAGATTGTCCGACTAAGGTTTCTCCCAGCCTGAGCCGGGAGGGAAGATCGCGGCTTCCCGCAAAGGAGGTCACGAGTGCAAGTGGTTCGTCGGGATTTTCCGTGTCGTCGTAGGTGTAGAAAACTCCCTGGTGCGCACTGACCAGCGATGCCAACTCCGACAGGATCTGGTGCGCCACGGTCTGAAGATCGCGCTGACCCTGAAGCATTCGGCTGAACTTCGCCAGGTTGGTCTTGAGCCAATCCTGCTCCGCGTTCTTCTGTGTGGTATCGCGGAGGTTGCGAATCATCTCATTGATGTTGTCCTTGAGAACCTCGACCTCACCTCGTGCCTCGACAGCAATCGATCGGGTAAGGTCTCCCTTCGTCACGGCGGTGGCGACGTCCTTGATGGCGCGGACCTGTGTGGTGAGGTTGGCCGCAAGCTGGTTGACGTTGTCCGTGAGATCCTTCCAAGTGCCGGCCACGTCCTTAACTTGGGCCTGCCCCCCAAGTTTGCCTTCGGTACCTACCTCGCGAGCCACACGGGTTACTTCCGAGGCAAAAGCATTCAGCTGGTCGACCATGGCATTGATGGTTTCTTTCAGTTCGAGCAGTTCGCCTTTCACTTCGACAGTAATTTTCTTCGCCAGGTCTCCGCGCGCGATAGCGGTGGTCACGTCGGCAATGTTGCGCACCTGGTTGGTCAGATTGGAAGCCATGAAGTTGACGTTGTCGGTCAGATCTTTCCAAACACCGGCCACGCCTTCTACTTGCGCTTGGCCGCCAAGCTTCCCCTCCGTGCCCACTTCACGGGCCACGCGGGTGACTTCGGAGGCGAAGGCCTTAAGCTGGTCCACCATCGTGTTAATCGTGTCTTTAAGCTGGCGGATCTCCCCCTTTGCGTCCACGGTGATTTTTCTGGACAGATCACCCTTTGCGACCGCGGTGGTCACGTCCGCGATGTTGCGCACTTGATTGGTGAGGTTCGAGCCCATGGAGTTCACGTTGTCGGTAAGGTCTTTCCAGGCTCCCGCCACGCCCTTCACCTGGGCTTGGCCCCCTAGTTTGCCGTCCGTACCCACTTCGCGGGCCACGCGTGTCACTTCTGAGGCGAACGAATTCAGTTGGTCCACCATCGTGTTGATGGTCTCTTTGAGCTGAAGCAGCTCCCCTTTCACCTCCACAGTGATCTTTTTCGAGAGATCGCCTTTAGCAACCGCAGTGGTCACGTCCGCGATGTTGCGCACCTGGTTGGTCAGGTTCGAGGCCATCAAATTGACGTTATCCGTTAGGTCCTTCCACGTTCCCGCCACCCCCTTCACTTTTGCCTGGCCGCCCAGTTTGCCCTCGGTGCCCACCTCGCGCGCCACACGCGTCACTTCTGATCCAAAGCCATTGAGCTGGTCCACCATCGTGTTGATCGTCTGCTTAAGCTGCAGCAGTTCACCCTTTACTCGGACCGTGATCTTGCGGGAGAGATCGCCACGGGCGACGGCCGTAGTGACTTCGGCAATGTTGCGGACTTGGTTGGTGAGGTTCGAGGCCATTGAATTGACGTTGTCCGTCAAATCTTTCCACGTGCCTCCGACCCCCTTAACCTGGGCTTGGCCACCCAGCTTTCCCTCGGTACCGACTTCGCGAGCCACACGGGTCACCTCCGAGGCGAAAGCGTTGAGCTGGTCCACCATCGTGTTGATGGTGTTTTTGAGTTCCAGAATCTCACCCTTCGCTTCTACAGTGATCTCTTTTGAGAGGTCGCCTTTGGCCACCGCAGTAGTAACCTCGGCGATGTTGCGGACTTGGTTGGTGAGGTTCGAGGCCATCGAGTTCACGTTGTCCGTCAGGTCTTTCCACACACCGCCCACACCTTCGACTTCCGCCTGGCCGCCAAGCTTGCCCTCCGTGCCCACCTCGCGGGCCACGCGTGTGACTTCCGAGGCAAACGAATTCAGTTGGTCCACCATGGTGTTGATGGTCTGCTTGAGCTGAAGCAGTTCTCCTTTTACTTCCACGGTGATCTTCTTTGAGAGGTCGCCTTTGGCCACCGCAGTAGTGACTTCGGCGATGTTGCGAACTTGGTTGGTGAGGTTCGAGGCCATCGAGTTCACGTTGTCTGTCAGGTCCTTCCAAGCTCCGCCTACGCCTTCGACTTCTGCCTGGCCGCCGAGCTTGCCTTCCGTGCCAACCTCTCGCGCGACGCGGGCGACTTCCGAGGCGAATGCGTTGAGCTGATCCACCATGGTATTGATCGTATCTTTCAACTGGCGGATCTCGCCCTTCGCCTCGACGGTAATTTTCTTTGAGAGGTCGCCTTTGGCCACCGCCGTGGTGACATCAGCGATGTTCCGCACCTGGTTTGTCAGGTTGGAAGCCATGGAGTTCACGTTGTCGGTGAGGTCCTTCCAAGCGCCCGCAACACCTTTCACCTGAGCCTGGCCACCCAGCTTGCCGTCCGTGCCCACTTCGCGAGCCACGCGGGTCACTTCGGACGCAAAAGCCTTAAGCTGGCCGACCATGGTGTTGATCGTGTTGGCTATTTGGAGGAAGGCTCCCTTGACCGGACGGCCTTCAATCTCCAAGGGCATGGTGCGAGACAGATTGCCCTCGGCAACTTCGTCGATGACGCGCGCGACTTCGATTGTAGGTTGAACAAGGTCGCCAATCAGAGTGTTGACGGCGGCAATGGAGGTGCCCCACGAACCGCGTGCACTCTTCAACGCCGCCCGCTCCATCAGTTTGCCTTCCTTACCTACTACGCGACTCACGCGTTCTAATTCGTCAGCGACCCTCTCGTTCATGCCGATGACGTTGTTCAGAGCGCGAACAACCGGACTCCGCGAATGTCCGCGGGGAGTACGGGCCGCAAAGTCGCCTTGCTCGAACGCTTCGAGCGTTCGAAGAAGGTCCTTCCTCTCTCGCCGAAGTTCCTCCAGCTCCAGCGCCATTTTCTGATTGGCTGCGAAGACATCATTCAGGCCAACTGCTATCTCTCGGGGGATAACCGAATGCGCTGTCGGAACGCGAACCTTAAAGTTCCCTTTGCGCGCAGCGTTCAAGGCCTTTACGAGATCTGGCGCCACGAGAGTAGCCTGAGTAGTGCCGTTTGTGGCCATGGATCCACCCCTAGGAAAAAGTAAGTTCAGTCCAGCCTCGCCTTCCCAATACGCGGCGCTTATCCCTGGCTCCCGCTTGGCGAGGAGTATCTTATTTGAGTTTCCGCCTCAACCAAAAAGGATACGTCCGCCCCGGTACCGACTCAACGACTGAGCTTGCTCAGCTTTCGCCTTGGGGGGACCCTGAGTTTGAATGTATCGGCAGTACGGCGCGAACAAAAATGCCGGACCGTGTAGAGATTGCAAGGTTTCCACCAAGCTGCTTGATTCGCTCACCTGGACCGGCAAGTCTGATCTCCAGACCAGTCTTCCGCCGCTCCGGAGAGGGAGGAGCGCCGATATCCATTGTCCCGGGGCGATCGATTATTTCCAGCGTGTGTTCCTGCTTCGTTGAACTGAAGCGGATCACGGCCAATTGGCGGTTGGAGTGAAGTTGGATGTACGGCAGTACTTCTTGTAAGATCCGAAAGAGCACTATCTCCACGTTTTGCGGCAAACGGCCCGATACCTCACTCAATTCCAATTCGACGCGAACTCCGCTCTGCTTTCCGAATACCTCAGCATGAGAGCGGACAGCGGAGACGAAGCCTGCTTGCTCCAGTGCGCGAGAGTGCAGACGCTCGGAGAGGTTTCGAATGTCGCGGGCAACGTTCTCCGCCAGGGCCAGACAGTCCTGCAGCGCTGTGGATGCCTTCGTGTCCCAATGCTGTGCGCGATCTTTCAACATATAAAGCCGAGATATGGCGCCCGCTAAGGCTGGACTCGTACTGTCATGCAGCTCCTGCGCAATCCGCTGGCGCTCTTCGTCCTGTGACTGCAGCAGTCGAGCAGGAAGCTCGCTAAGCACCTGCTCTGCTTCCTTGAGTTGCGTAATATCACGAGTAACTTTCGCAAATCCCCGTAAGCTTCCTTGCTCGTCGCGAACCGTTGTAATCACTACGTTGGCCCAGAATCTTGAGCCATCCTTCCGTATGTGCCAGCCCTCTCCCTCGAAGCGCCCTTCGGCGACTGCTATTTTCAGTCCATGCTCTGGCTTGCCGGCCTGAACGTCTTCGCCTGGATAAAAGACAGACACGTGCTTGCCAACAATTTCGTGTTGCCGATACCCGCTGATTCGCTCCGCTCCGAGGTTCCAACTCACTATGTTGCCATCCGTCCCGAGCATGAAAATCGCGTAGTCCTTCACGCTCTCGACCAACAAGCGAAAACGTTCTTCGCTCTCACGCAGTTTTTCTGTCCTTTTGTATAGTTCAAGGAAGGTTCCGACCTTGGCGGTCAACACCTCGGGCACTAATGGCTTGGATATGAAATCGACCGCACCCACGCGGTATCCCCTGACAATCTGGTCAGAAGTCGAGTCGGCAGCGGTAATGAATATGATCGGTGTATCTCGGGACTTTTGCCGTTTGCGGATGAGTTCTGCCGTCTCGAATCCGTCCATGTCGGGCATGCGGACATCAAGAAGGATCACTGCAAAATCCCGGTCGAAGAGATGTCTGAGAGCCTCCTGGCCGGATCGCGCCCAGACGAGGTTTTGGCCGAGGTCCTTGAGAATGCTCTCAAGGGCGACAAGGTTCGCCTGCTGGTCATCCACGAGAAGAATACTCGCTCTTTCGCCGCGGCCTTGCACACCTAGATGCGACGCCATGGATTTAATGCCACCAATCTGCTCGCGCACTTCCGAAGAGCTTGAATTCTGCTTGATATTGGGACCCTCATAGAGTTCTGATACCCTATTAAGGATTTCGAAGCGGATTTGCTTCTCCGTCATGAGATGCTCTCACTCTTCGTACAAATTATAGCCAACGTACGGTCAACGACGTTATTGATCGCTGTTAGGATTGCGTCTCCATCTAATGGCGGAAATTGAATTCCTTCTCGATCATCAGCTCCCTGAGCCGCCATAGCATGAAGTAGCACCAACTTGAAGTGCAGTCGCGGAAAGACTCTTGACAGCCAAAAGCCGCTGGCGTATGAATTTACGAACTGGGGTACAACTTCAAAATGTGACGGAATCAGCGTGTGACACTGGCGCACGCTCTGCTGTCGAACCGCATTTGGAGAGGCCCTGGAGGAGGGAACATGTCTGCTACCCAGCCGAGCGAGGACCTTCATGTGCTTTGTCACGAGCATCATCTGGAAATGAAGCTGAAACGGAACTGCTTGAACAGCGAGGGTGCCAAGACTCAAGTGATCGCATTTGGCTGTATTGAGCCTGATTGCTTCGTCCATTACAGCACCTCTCGCGGATACTTCCTGCTGAACCAAAACGGAAACAAAGACGGAATTGAGATGGTGCCCAAAATCAGGTGTTTCCTTGATGGCGTGCCAATGTATCTTGCCGGAATTAATCCTGAAAAGAGAGGCTTCCGGCTGTGGTGTTGCCCGCAATGCGGCGCGAGACGTACGAATGAGGAGGACCTGATAGGCTTGGCGCCGCAGGAGATTCAGGATCTCGGCAAGAAAAACGCAGGGCAGTCCAAGCACGCCGATATGTCCCACGTGTAATTTTGGGGGCCGATTCGCGCAACGATCAGATGCGGAGTTTCCTACTCTTTCAGTGGGGCTGAAAGTTCCAATCCGACAGCAAATTTGTTGTTTTCCAACCGCTGGCAATAAACAACACGGGCCTGGGTGCGGAAGCCAGACTCCGGAGAGCTTAACATCACGCTGGCTCCTGGGCGCCAGACATGTTCGGTCGCTACTCGCATCCCACGAGCGCTCACGTTTTGGGCAATTGCCGCCTCTTTCGGCTGCGAACTGCCTGCAAGAGCAAGCTCGACCACCGCTTCTTTGGTGATTCGCTTGTCGGACCGGCCAGTGGGTAAAGCCATATGTTACGGACTCCGTTGGCACTGCCCTGATTGGCGGCTGGTTGGACTGATAAGAACTGGAACAAAGGCTATGTCTCACTTTGTTTGGTCCGGTATATCACCGTCGGACCCATGAGCGTTCTTCCGCAACGTGCCCGTGGGGGCCGCCAGAAAGCGTCCCTCCTCTAAGCAAACCAAGTCTGTGCGCGCTACCAGCGCTTATCAATCCGGTAAATACCCTAACCAAGCTGGGAAGTATTCCCTAGCTGGCCGATGACAATTCTGTATCAGCAATAGACGTAAAATCGGGTCATCTGCACGCGTCGTAAGCCGTGACTGATTGTATTTAGCCTTTGACGCATTCGATCTGCGGGATCTCGCCGTCGACGCAAAGATCCACTCCCGTAATAAAGGAACTTTCATCGGACGCGTAATCCGACGGATATGCGGCCATTGTTCACAGCACGCGGGAGCGAATGTCGATTTCGGAGACGAGGGTGGGGTGGACTGGGCATTTCTCGGCAATCTCAAGCAGCTTCGGCCGTTGCTCTTGGGTTAATCACATGGCTCAACGTTGGGTGAGACGCCTTGGCACAGGCGCTCGAGGTCTGGGCCTTCCGATTCATCCAATTCTTCAAGCATCGGTACAGCCTAAGGTGCTGAGTGCGGAGCACCTGAATGCTGCATACAAGGCCCCGCCAAACATGAGGTAACGATTCTTCGTGACAAGCATGATAACTGCAGATCAGTGCAGATACTTAACCATCGCGACTTCGTTGTGTGCCTCGTTGTAAACCAACTCATCCACCAGGGACTTGGCGAGCCGGATTCCGTAACCTCCAGGTCGTAATCCTTTTTTCACTCGAGCTTCACTATGCGCCATAGGTTTTTCTGGGTGACTGGTGACGGCCGCATGCTCTACTCCTGCAGGGTCGAATCCCATTCCAGGATCCGCGATTCGGCACATCACAAATTTGCGTGTCCGCAGGTAATCAATCTGCGCTTGTGCCTCGGGATTCAACTCTCCACCCCATTCAATGGCGTTCATCAATAATTCGTGGAATGCGACTCTCACCGATTGTCTAACTTTAAGAGGCAAGCTGTAATTCAGCTGATCAACAACATTTTCAATGCGGCTTGCAGTTTTCAGTTCGCACGGGAACCGGAGCTCCACCCAGTTGGGTTCCGCCGATAATACTTCGATCGGATCCGGACCGGGGGGAGATTCGAGTGTGGTTTTAATGACCTGTAATAGAACCTCGAGCTGGAGCGGTTTGGCGATAAACAGATAGGCCTTTTCGCGGAGAGAGCGCAGCAGAGTGTCGGGCGATTCATCACCCGTGATCACGAGTGCCTTCGGCCTGGAGTCTTCAGGGAGCTGCGCCAAAAGCTCAAGACCGTTCATTCGCGGCATCCAAATATCCACCAATAACAAGTCGTATTTGTCGTCCCGGATTTTCTGGAGCGCTTCCTCTCCGTCGGCCGCGGAGCGCGCATCATAGCCCGCCCGTTCGAGTATCCGGCACAGGCCGTTCCGTTCGTTTGAGTTGTCGTCGACCACCAAGATCTTAGTCATAGTTCCCCAGTCAATCTGCCAACATTGGGCGGCGGCGAATGGCGCTGAACGCTCACCTTCGAAATCCGATATTCAGATAGGTAGGACGAGGGGCCTACCTGGGCCCTCGCCCTTTTCGGCTTGCCCACTCAGGCGGGAGCAGCCTCCTGGATCTTTTGAACATGAATTGTGTTACTTGACCGGTCGAGCAAGCCAGTCACGAGCACATTCTTACCCTCATATTTCTTGGCTGATTTTTGATCGTCCAGAAGATACGGGCCTCTCGGAGAGGCACCTTCCAAGACATACTTTCCACTACTACTGGAAATTTTCCCCGAGTAGGTTCTCAAATCCTCATTATTTTCTTGCGGAGGAGTTTGCATCTGTGGCGTTTGGTGCCGATCCTGTTGAGTTCCTGGGTTTTGAGCAAGCGCCACACCTGCCAGCGGGAGAATCCCGGCGAGGATTGCAACAGCAAGTCTAGCAACATCCTTTCGAATCACGAGTCACCTCGATAGTTGAAAGTGACTGGACATCGTGAATAGGAGCAATCGATGAGCCAACACGAATGGTATGCAATCGATGCATACGGTGAGACTTAGCAAAGCGTGCAAAATATCCCGAGCAGTTTTTTCAGGCAGGTGAAAGACTTTCAGGGTTACGGTACCTACCAGAACAAGCACTACCAAGTAGTGATAAAAGGCAAAGTTGAACCTGCCTTCTCCCGTCCACTGAGCTGAAAACAACCGAACCAAAATGGGAAGTGGCCGACCTCCCGATCGGCCACTGCAATCGCGCGAACGGTATGTCGCAGATACGCCCGTGAGTGGGCCTCTGTCTCGAAGGAATTAGGGATGGCTGGGCTTGCTCTCGGACTGATGCTGCGGCTGCTGTTTCTGCTGCATTTGCTGTTGTTGTTGCACGTGGCGTTGCTGCAGCTGCTGTGTCTGTTGCTGGTGCTGTTGCTCTACCTGCCGTTTTCTTGCTTCATTGGCATTTTGCTGGGCCAGGCGCTGGTGGTCTTGCTCCTGTTTTTGCTGTAGCTTCTGAAGCTGCTGGTTCTGGTTGTTATAGAGCTTCTGTTGCTGTTGCTGGTATTTTTGGTCCAGCTTAGGATTGCCGGTCTGGGCAGGAGCGGGCTTCTCGTAGGGCGTAATGTCCCTGGCGTGTGTGACGGGCGGACGGTTGGCATTATTGCCCGCATTTGGCGGACGATTGGCATTGTTATAGGCACGGGCAGCGTTGTTATTGACGCTGCGATTGGCTGGAGGCTGGTAGCGTCCGCCAGCTTCCTTGGCGGGGACAACATTGGAACCGCTAAATGATCCGGGGCGCTGCGTGGCCGCGATGGGGGGCTTTCCCTGATTAACTGAGGCGCGCAATTCGCGATTGCCCCGCGCTTCCTGAACATGCTGGTTTTGCGTGGCGACAGGGGCTAGATGGCGATCGCGAGAATAGGACTCCTCTTGTGCGGAGGGCCGCTCGTTGATGCCACCGTTCCCGCCGTTGTAACTGACACGGTTCGAATTGTTGTATTCGATCCTGGTGTTGTAAACGTTATGAATTTCGGTGACGTTCACGTTGTTCACGGAGCGGTTGTAGTAAAAGTGGTCGCGATCCCAGCGGCCGCCCTCATAACCGTGGCCGAAATAGCCGAATCCATAATTGACGCCGCCATACCAGCCGACGTGCGGGCCCCAATAACCTTCATGGAAGAAATAGCCTCCGTCGCCCCATCCCCAGTAGCCGGGTGTCCAGAGGAAGCCAACTTCTGGAGCTTCGACCCAGGTTCCGGGAACCCAGTAATAGTCATCTCCATCGGCATCCCAAGCCCAGTATCCTGGCGTCCAGATATAGCCGTCACTCGGACAGATGGGTTGTTCATAAACGGGAATGGGCGGCGGAGCGAAACCGACCGAAATCCTTATCCCAATTTGTGCGAACGATGCCGCAGAAACGGCTAGCAGAAACAGCGCGAGAAGAAAGTAACGAACAACGGAAATTATGCGCATTGTTTGATTCCTTTCGACCGATTATCTCTTACCCGCTAGGCTCGGTCTCAGCTCATGGGTTGGGTGGATGGGCATTCTTAGGTCTTGAGAAGTGCGGCCGATTGCGACGTCGACCGCACCCTCTGGTGCAAGTCGTTCTTGCTGGCACCAGTCCAGGCCGGTTCCAACCAGAATTACTAACGCTTGAGCTGAGGAGAGGAGTTTTGGAGAGCCGCGATCAGGTCGTGTGCCGCGTCTGGAGCAGTGACATCCGACTCCAGAACGATTTTTGCGGCGCTAGTGGATTTGCCGTAGAGCTTGCGATTGGCATCCTCATCGGGCCTAAGCGTCGAGCCATCGAGAGATATGCCGGCAAACACACCTCGCGCGCGGGAGTAGCTCAGAATCTCTGCACGCATATACGCGTCAGTATCGGCTGCTGCCGAACGTCCCTTCGGTCCAGCGGCGATAGATGCATCCGCTCCCAGCTTCACCTTGGTGTGCAGCAGGCTGCCTGCGCCGCGGTCGTTCATCACAAGAAAGACGAAGTCGGTAGCTTCTCCACCAATCTGCAAACCAACGCTGCCGCCTTCAAGCGCGTACATGGCCGGCGCGCCCCAAGGACCGGTGAAGTCCTTGCCGGTGCGGCAGATAATGGTGCCACGGCCGTAGCTGCCCCCAACAACGAAAGCAGCCTTCAACACTGACGGCATGACGACCACACAACGAGCCTTGTCGATCAGGTCTTGCGGAATGTCGTCAGGAACCTTGAGGATCTCTTGCATGACCGTTCCTGCGTTTTGAAGACGATCCTGCTCGGTTTTTGCTTCGCCCGTATTTTTTGCAGACAGGAAGGGTCCCAAAGCGAGCAGGCCCGCCACTAAGACGATGCAACACTTTGTGTACTTCATGCGGAGCGCCTCCTTGAGCGCCTGGTTTGTTTCTCCGTGCACACTCGTATTTTCTCTTCGAGCGGGCTGATCCCCTTAGAGTTCTTGGTCTCACAGTTAGAAGGGCAAGTTCCGCGCCAAACTCGCCTTGGATTTGGTAATGAGCTGAAGATTCAATCGCATAGAACTGTCACTTGCGACAACAGGTGGTGAGACTTGAATTGCGGCGCGTGTAGAAAATACAAGCAAGAAAAGGGAAACAGTCCCTTTCTGCGTACTAGAACCCACGCTCCGAAAAGTGGTTTCCTGTTTTAAAGTCCCCAAAACTCGCCACTTACATTTGTTGGCGAACAAAATGCATAAGCCTAAATGAAGGAGAAGAGCATGAGCAAGCAACTCTCCGTCAATACATCGATCTGTAGCGAGTATCAAAGATTGCTCGAAGGATCTCAGAGCGCTTTGGAAATCTGGAACGAGCACCGCGCCGAGTTTTGTCAGTTTCGTTTTATTGGAAGAGAAGCAGGCGACGAGCTCCTGCGATTGCAATCGAAGTACGCTCGAGCTTACACAGAGTTGCAGAACCACGAACGTAACTGTTCGCCAGTCAACTGGGGTCAAGAATGGAAGCACGTGATCCTGAAAATAGGTCGTACACCCTCTCCAACTACGAAATGTGCACGTGAGCGGTGCCCTTTTCGTGGGGCCAACATTGAGGCCCCTTGGCAGGACCCAGAATATCCATTGGAGATACTCATCCGCAGAAGGAGGATTTCATGAACAATACCGGACGCATGACCCTTGTCTTTCTGACGGGCCTTGGAATCGGAGCTGGGCTCGCCGCTCTGTTTGCGCCTCAGTCGGGTGAAGAGACACGAGAATGGATTGCCAATACGGCGGAACGGGAATTTAGGGTGCTGCGCCGCATTGGCCGCCGGTCGTTCAGACAACTAGAAGACGCGGTAGCTGAAGGGGAAGAAAAAGTCACAGAGGTCTTGAGAAATGGCAAAAAAGCGCTTGAATCGGTTGCCGCCAACCTGCATTAGCGAAGCGTCTATACTCCGAGCGCCTGATCATTTGAGATCTAAATTGATGAGTCGTAACAAAGGCGATCGACCACGATTCGCCTGACATTTTTTGTTGAAGAAAAGATCGCAATTATTGAACTGCTTGGAGGCACTCATCTTGTACTGTTATCAGGGGATGAGCCGGCTGGAGAAGACGTAGCGGAAAGTTTGACAGGACAATTCCATAAAAGATTCTCTGAGCGATTTGACCTCATGATTAAAGGCAAAGGCCTGGATGAATTGAAAAAATATCGGTCGGAGCTAATCAGTCGGGGAATCGCAGCAGGAGAAATCCCTGATGAAGCTGTTTTTGGACATTATCTTTTTTGCATAAAGGACTCCGATGGAAACGGCATAACGATTTACACCAGCCATGTAAATTAGTGTTGAGAAAGCCCTGCCACTGATTTCGCGAACATCAAGGAAGGCTCAGAGTCGTCAGTAATTCTGAGCTTTTCTACTCAAATAGTTAAAATCCACAATTCTGGATGATTCCGTTGATCGGGGTTAATCCATTTAATGGACGCAAGCGCGTTTGTGGGTACCGATCTGACCGGCGGGGCGATAAGTATGGGTTGCCCGTGAATCGCGCGCAATCCGTGCAGCTCAGCCAAAGCTGCTTGCGATTCACTTCTACGAAAAGCCGACGATTCGGCAAAGTAAGCGTGCGCGTTTGCTTTGGGATTGCCGACCGCACGGAAGGTGGCTAGGTCCATACAAGCGCGTTTACCAGGACCTAATGGGAATTGAACCCGCTTTGCGCGAGTTTTGTCACCAGAAGGAGGACAGCATGCCAAACGAGGACCGCGACAACACGCCCTCGCGACGCTACTTGCGGCTTCTTTGCGACGCCATAGCTCTAAACGCAAAGACACCCACAGTACCGAGAAGGGCCAGGAGCATCTTGCTGTTTCTCATGTTGTTTTCTCCTGACGGGCAAGTGATTTCGCGATCATTCAAAATTAGTTAACTCACGAAGTCCACCATGCCATTCGCGAGGTTGTACATCGCACCGGTGGTCTGGATCGATCCTTTCTTCTCCAGGTCCGCCAATACTGAGCTTCGCCGCCGAATGTTTTCGATTGCTAATTTGACATTGGTTCGGGCCACGGCGTCGACGTAAGCAGGATTCTTGCTGGACTTCTCGCCGTCAAACTTGGTTTCCGGAATCGCCGGTTTGATCCTCGCCAACAATCCCGTCAAATTGCCCAACACCACGTCATCGATTGCACCCTTTATCGCGCCACAAGCCGTGTGTCCAAGGACTAAAACCAGCTTCGCTCCCGAAACAGCGCATGCAAACTCCATGCTCCCGAGCAGGTCATCGTTGACCACATTGCCAGCCACGCGCCCATTGAACGTGTCGCCGATCCCAGCGTCGAAAATGATTTCCGCAGGCACCCGCGAGTCAACGCATCCAAGGATTACAGCCGCGGGATACTGGCCGGCAGCACTTGCGCGTTTTTCAGCCAAATAATCCCGGGGTGCCATTTTCCCGGCTCTGAACCTCTCATTTCCTTTCTTCAACTCGTCAATCACCTGCGATGGAGTCATGCTGTCGCGTTGTTCTTTTGTTAGCGAGCCAGCTAGGCTAGTCGCGAGCTGCAAAGATAGCGGGGCCAGTGGAGTGATAGCACAGGTGCCAAGGGCCACGCTGAGAAAACTCCGTCGATCCACGGCCGCTTTTTCAACTGACTTGTCAGACCTTTCCTTCATGTTTTCCCCCGTTTGTTCCCCTCTAGGGCAAGTTATAGCGCAATTGGCTGAACACCATGTTAGCGTTGGCTGAGTGTGGACCATTGCCAGCCGTCCAAGGATAGACCCAAACATGCGCGTATTGCAGCCCCCACTGCACCGACCCTAGGTTTTCGTATTTCCAGAGCACTCGTGAGTACCCGCCCGTGGCCTCCTCGATCAATCGGTCGGCAGCGTTGCTGGCACCTGGAAAACCGAATCCCACACAGCAGGTGCCGTCGCTGTTTAAGGTAGCGTTCTTCTG
>Ga0210410_10001064_pt1 | contig 26654 bp, 23 predicted proteins | sample IncBWC4MmetaG_FD_161058 | JGI IMG/M metagenome (GOLD analysis project Ga0210410, IMG submission 161058) | Forest soil microbial communities from Barre Woods Harvard Forest LTER site, Petersham, Massachusetts, United States - Inc-BW-C-4-M | ecosystem: Environmental > Terrestrial > Soil >... | reverse complement strand
AGGCGGCGATCAATGACGCATTGGCTATCGATGGCCCCGCGATTATCGATGCCGTGGTGGCTTCCGACGAGCTGCCGAACTTGCCGCATCTCGACATCGAATTGGTCGGGCGCGTTGCTCTAGCGAAGGTCAGGGAAGCGATGCTAGCTCTGACAGGCGGGTGAGCGAATTGCGGCAGTGACGATCGCATCGCGGCAGTGACGATCGCATCGCGGCAGTGACGATCGCATCGCGGTCTTGCTTGCTTCAAGCATGGCCGCCGATCAAGCGCACTTCCCTCTGCGGATACGGAATGTTGATGCCGCGCCGGCGCAACTCCTCGACCAGCGACATGTGAAGTTCACCGGCCACCGCGCCGTAGTCGGCTACCGCGACCCACGGCTGGACGGCGATCTGCACGTCCGACTCACCCAGCCCCACTACCTGAATCACCGGTGTTGGATCGTTCAGCACACGCGGATTGGCCCGAACCAAGTCGCGAATGACGCCGAGCGCAACCCCAAGATCCGACTCATACGCAACGCCTACTCGGATGTCGGACTGCCGGATTCGTCCGTAATTGTGCAGAATTTCCCCTACGATCTTGCGATTGGGCACGATGATCCGCGAGCGGTCCGGATGCCTGAGCGCCGTGTTGAACAACGCGATCGTCTCCACCTGGCCCTCAACTCCGACAACGGCGATGTATTCGCCGATCCGGTAGGGCTTGGTGAAAATGATGGTGAGGCCCGCAACCATGTTGCTCAACACCCCTTGAGTCGCGAGGGCGATACCGGCACCCGCGACGCCAAGTCCGGCGATCAGCGGCAGCAGTTCGACCCCCAGATTCTGCAACGCCATGAGGACGAATAGTCCCAGTACCAGCACGCGCGTCACGCGGGTCAGAAGCTGGCGCACCGGTGGTTCGAGGTCGATGCGGCTCAAACCACGACCTGCCGCACGGGCAACCCAGGTGGCGACAAACGCCCCGGCCGTGAGGATGAGGATTGCCGCTAGCAGCTTTGGCCCGAATCGGATCGCCAGATCGATCAGCGTGTCCTTTGCGTGTCCTAAAGGAATCAGTTCCTGGTTCATCGGTTCCCCCTTGCGTGCCCGTGGTGCCGCTAGCCGCCAAGAGCCGTTTCGACAGCCTTTTTAAATTCTGTCTCACTCAATGCAACATTTCTCTCCCACTGCTGCTCGATCATTTCCGCTTGATCTATCGTGATGGGGGCGACCTCGAAGCACATGACGATTTTTCCGTCGCTCTCCACAAAGCGAGCGGTCCATGTCTCATCTTCGTAGGCCCGCGTGGATACAGGCTTTCCGTGCTCGAGTACGCGTGCCAGCCCCACGCCGTCAGGAACCGACGCCAGGAACTGGGTCATCTCCGTCTCGTCATCAAGCTGCGCGGTGAAGGTCGTTATTTCCATCTATTGGTACACCAGCGTGCCGTCGTCGAGATCGGCGGCAGGGATCTGGTCCTTCTCAATCCAATAATCCTGGGAGTGCTGCCATTCCGGCTTGTCGAGCCGTTTCGGCAACAGGTGCACGCCGCGCATGACATAGCCGGGATTGAAATTCTGCGGATCGATCCAGGGCAGCAATGGCAGACTCTGTTCCTCGGGCCGCAGTCTCGGCGTGACCTTGCGCGCGCCCTTTGCATGCATATGGTTGAGCAGCCGGCAGGTAAAGTCGGCGACCAAGTCTGTGCGCAATGTCCAACTGGCGCGGAAATATCCGAACACCCACGCCATGTTGGGGATGCCTGTGAACATCATGCCGCGATAAGTCACCGTGTCGGAAAAGACGAGGGGCTTCTTGTCAATGGTGAATTCGATGTCGCCCAGCACATTGAGCTCGAATCCCGTGGCCGTCACAATGATATCGGCGGTTAGTACCTTGCCCGACTTCAGGAGAATACCGGTTTCCACAAATCGCTCGATCTCATCGGTTTCGACCGACGCCTTGCCGGTTCGAATCGCGGCGAACAGGTCGGCGTCGGGTACGAAAGCGATGCGCTGCCGCCAAGGCCGGTACCTCGGCGTGAAGTGGGTTTCGATGTCGCAGCCCGGGCCCACAGCGGCGCGAACGCCTTCCAGCAATTCCTGTTTCACTATCTCCGGCTCGCTGAACGAGCGGCGAGTGAACAGGTCTTGTTCGCGCAGGATCTTTCTGCGGACGATTTCGTGAATCCATGCTTCGTCCACACCTAAATCCCGCAGTTCGTCGGCGATGACAATTGCATTGCGGCCGGTTATGAAATACGTAGGTGAGCGTTGCAGCATCGTGACGTGGCCGACATCGGCCGCAATCGCAGGGATGAGCGTGGCCGCGGTGGCGCCCGAACCAATGACGACGACATTCTTGTCCGCATAGTCGAGGTCTTCCGGCCAAGACTGCGGATGAACGGTGCGGCCTTTGAAGTTCTCGATGCCTTTCCAGGCGGGCGTATATCCTTTGCAGTGCCGGTAGTAACCCTGGCACATCCACAGGAAATTCGCGGCAAAACACACGTTCTCGCCCGTATCGGTCCGCACGGCCTCGATGGTCCAGAGATTCTCTTCGCTCGACCAGCGTGCGGTAGAGATCCGGTGCCGATAGCGGATGTGCGGCCTAAGATTGTTCTCCTCGATGACTTCGCCCATGTAGCTCAAGATCTCTGCAGCGGACGCAATCGGGGCGCTGGTCCATGGTTTGAAGCGGTAACCAAAGGTGTAGAGGTCGCTGTCGGAGCGGATGCCTGGATAGCGGTGGGTGAGCCACGTGCCGCCGAAACTTGACTGGCTTTCGAGGACGACAAAGCTGGTCCCAGGGCACTGCTGGTTGAGGTGATAGGACGCACCGATCCCGGAGATTCCCGCTCCGACGATCAGGACGTCGAAGCGCTCGATCGGGTGCAAGTCTTTGCTTATAGCAGCGCTCATGCAACGACCTAGTCGATCGGCCAAGGCATTGTCGGCAGCGTGGTGGGCACCGGCGTGGGTGCAGGTTCCGGTTTTTGCGCGCCGGCGTCGACGGTGCGCCACCATGGCCCGCTGCCTTCGAAATGCTCAGGCTCGACCGGTTCGCCCAGGCGGGGCATTAAAAGGCGCGCGCCCGCTTTTGGACCCAATTCCAGCAACGCCTCCGCAGGCTGGTCCCAGGCATGCATGGCAAGGCTGAACGTCCCCCAGTGCACGGGCAAGAACGCGCCGCCGCCGAGCAGTGTCAAGGCTTCGAGCGCATTGCGCGGTCCTAAGTGGATGTCGCCCCAGGCGGGATGAAACGCACCCACCTCCAGCATCACGAGATCAAATGGCCCGAGCCGATCGCGGATGGTTCGATATTCCGTGGTAAGGCCCGTATCGCCGCTGAAGAACACAGCATGCCGCTCTGAACGGATCACCATCGAGGACCACAGGGTGGCGTTGCGGTCTTGCATGCCGCGCCCGGAAAAGTGCTGCGATGGCGCGGCGGTCACGGTGAGACCGGTCTGCGGAACCTGATGCGATTCCCACCAATCGAGTTCGACAATGCGCTGAGGATTAACACCCCAGGCTTCGAGGTGGGCGCCCACGCCGAGCGAGGTCACGAACGGCACGTCGTGCTTGGCGAGTTCGCGCACTGTCGGGTAGTCGAGGTGATCGTAGTGATCGTGCGAAACGATCACGAGGTCCAGCGGCGGCATTGCACGAAGGGGAACGGGCACAGGCTGGAAGCGCTTGGGGCCGGCGAGTGTCGACGGCGAGGCGCGCGGTCCCCACACCGGATCCGTGACCACGCGAAGTCCATCGATCTCGATCAGCACGGTAGAGTGGCCGAGCCAGGTGGCACGCAGCCCGCTGGCCGGCAATTCGCGCCACTGTTCGAGCGGATTCATCGACGGCAGCGGCCCGCGCGGCACGCGCCGCTCGCCGCCGCATAAGAATTCACTCAAGGTCGGCATCGACGCGTTGGGGTCGCGCAAGCCTGGCGCAATCGGATGCACGTTGCGGAACCGCTCGCCCGCCCAGCGCGGCGAAGCCTTCATGCGCTCGAGCCGCGCGCCTTGCGGTTTTCTGCCGAGCGATTTCATTGCGACCTCCAGGATTGGGCTCCGAAGCTTACCAAGTCTGCGCCGGATGACGCTAGACTTGCTCGCGAGCGTGAAATCTCTGGTTATAGGCGGGAGTGGTTCTAGGGAAATTGTGATGTCGATTGCTCCATGATCAAACTGTTATCGCGTCTTCCCTGGGCCGCGCTGTACGCGTTTGCCGGCTTTTTATACTTCCTGGCCTACTATGTTGTGCGTCACCGCCGCCACGTGATCCTCGAGCAGCTCGAGAAGGTCTATCCGGATGCCAGCACCGCGCAGCGTGAACTCATCCACAAGCAATTCTTGAGGAATTTCTGCGATGTGTTGGTCGAGGTGCTGAAATCCGTGTCGATGAGCGAGGCCGACATGCGCCGCCGCATGCTTGTCACGAACGTGACATTGGCCCGCCGCTATCTGGATGCCGGCCAGTCCATCATGTTCGTCACTTCGCACCTCGGTAACTGGGAATGGCTGCTGCACGGCATGACGCTGCAGCTGGGATACCCCGTGGATGCGGCTTACAAGCCCTTGCATGATGCATGGGCCGAGCGCTTGATGCTCGGTGTGCGCTCGCGGTTTGGCGCACGGCTGGTGCCCGCCAAGGACCTGCTGGCGGATTTTCTGCGCAGGCGCGCCATTACACGTGCGCTGGGCATGAATGCCGACCAGGCGCCCATGTCGACCGACCAGCGCTACTGGACCATGTTCCTGGGCCAGGACACGGCGTTCTACATCGGTGCGGAACAGATTGCGCGCGCCGCGCGCCTGCCCGTCCTGTACGCGCGCGTGCGCCGCGTGCGGCGCAGTCACTACGAAGTTGAATTGCGGCAGTTGTGGGATGGGCGCGAAGTTATCCCGCCCAACGAGATGACGGAGCGGTATGCGCGCGCCTGCGAAGTCGATGTGCTCGCGAGTCCCGCCGATTGGCTGTGGTCCTACCGGCGCTGGCGGTTGAAAAAGCCGCTCTACGCCGGCGGTTGATGACTCCGCGAATCACCTCAGTGCGAGGGGCTCGCCGCGAGTTTGGTTTCCAAATGCCTCGCCAGCTGCGCAATGGTTGGATAGTCGAACAATTCGGTTAAATCGATGCGGCCGGGGAAATCGCGGTCGATGCTTTCATGGATCTCGATCAATTTGAGCGAACTTGCGCCGATCTCAAACAAGTTATCGTTTACGTCGATTCTCTTTCCCGGCAGCGCGGCTTCGCAAATCGATTGCAGGCGCGTCTCCAAACCCACGGCGGCGCGCTCCGATCCGCCCCGCGAGTCGCGTAGAGTTCTTAGCTCCGCAAGTTCCGCGTCGAACTCGCCCTCGACATAGGCCTGCTCCAGTAAATGCCGTTGCACCTTGCCGCTGGTTGTCTTCGGAATGCGCTTGGCCGGTACGACCTGCGCCACCTCGAGGCCGGTGTGTTCGTTGACCAGTCGACCGACCGCTGCAGCGGTGGCCAAGAAATCCGCCATGCTGCCGCGGTGTAGCACGAACACGATCAGTTCCTCGCCCTGCGAACCGGGCTTCGCGATGCCGGCCGCTACCACCTTGTTCAGCTCCAGGCCTGGCGCGCGCTGGGCGATGTTTTCCAAATCGTACGGGTAGTAATTCTGACCGTTGACGAAAATGATTTCTTTGATGCGGCCGGCGATGTAGAGGCCGGCCTCGTGGATCACGCCAAGATCGCCCGTGTCGACCCAACCATCGGCGTCGATCGCGGCAGCCGTGGCCTCCGGGTCAGCGAAGTAGCCCCGCGTGACGCTGGCGCCGCGAATCAAGATGTGTCCCACTGTGCCGTCGGGCAGCCCGGCGCGAGAGTCATCCGCTATGAGCAATTCGGTGTTCGGCACCACGTGTCCCACGCACATGAGTTCGAGTGCATCGCGCCCCTGCGCGGGATTCAGCTCGATCTGCGCGCCGACGTTCAAGCGGTGCCGATTCACGCGTATCCAGCGATAATCGGATCCCAAGGGCGGCAAGCTGACGGCGAGCGATGCTTCCGCCAGTCCGTACACCGGATACATGGCTTGGCGCGCAAGGCCCGTGTGGGCGAGCGAACTCATGAATTCATTGCACAGGGGCACGGATATCGGTTCAGCCCCGTTATAGATCAGCCGGATCGCCGACAGATCGACATTTTCCAGGCGCCGATCGCCCAGTACCTTGAGGAAATGACGATATCCGAAGTTCGGCGAGCAGGTGATGGTGACGCGCTTGTTCGCCGCGATTTGCAGCCACAGAAGCGGCCGCCGCACGAACAGCTCGGTTTGCATGAGATTTACGTGCACGCGATTCGCGAACTGCATCAAGTAGAAGCCGATCAAGCCCATGTCGTGCGTCAAGGGCATCCAGCTCAATGAGACATCTTGATCGTTGAATTTGTCGATTTCCGTCGCGCCTTGCGTGTTCGCGATCAAATTGCCATGGCTGAGCATCACGCCTTTGGGTTCGCTGGTCGACCCGGACGAAAATTGAATGAACGCCAGATCCTCAGGCAGAGGGCGATGCAATTTGCCAGGTTTTGAAATATCCGCGATCGATTCGACCAAGAAGGCGCGTGATTTGATCTGCTGGAACAGCCCGGACTCGCCGGCCTGCACGGCCAGGCTTGCCAGCCGCTCCAGGCTTTTCGCGTCCGTGTACAGCAGGGGATTGCCCAGCTTGCGCGCCACCCTGAGCAGCTTGTGCCGGTGTTCATCGCTGATCCCGACGGCGAGCGGCACGGGCACGATGCCGCCGCACACGGCGGCCCAAAAGCCGTCGAGAAACTGTTCATTGCTGTTCAGGAAGATGATCATCTTATCGCCGCGCCTGGCGCCGGCACTCTGCAGGTGATAAAGAATGCCCAGCGCGCGCGCGTAAACATCCTTGTACGGCACGCGCCGTTCGGCATTCTCGCCCTCGACATACGTGACGCTGCGGTCGACGCCCCGATTGCTTTCGAGGATGTCGACCAAGGTCGTGCATCTCATGAGCCGGTAGTCATCATTCATCTCGATTCCACCATCATCATGAGGTTTGACCGGGGCCGCAGATTGATTTGCGCCTCGAGTTCAATGGGTTCATTCGTGGCGCGTCGCAGGCGAAAACGGCGCACCATGGTGTGCAGATGCACCAGCATCTCGAACATCGCGATATTCTCGCCGATGCAGTGACGCGGTCCCACCGCAAAGGGAATATAGGCGAAGCGATGCCGCTCGTCGGCATCGGCGCCGGCAAAACGCTCAGGCCTGAATTCCTCCGCTTCGCTCCAGAAATCCGGGTGCCGGTGCAGCATGTAGGGACTGATGAACACATCGGTGCGCGGTGCGATCGCGAAACCGCCGAGTTCATCGGCCTCGATGGCGCGCCGTGTGAGCAGCCAACCCGGCGGGTACAGCCGCAGCGCTTCCTGCAAAACTTGGTGGGTGAAAGACAGGGCCTCGGCGGCATCGAGTCCCAGCACGCCATTCGCCGTCGTGCGGTCGGCTTCTGCCTGCAGCTGTTCGGCAGCTTCCGGGTGGCGGCTGACCAAGTACCAGGTCCAAGTGAGCGCCGCCGCGGTGGTTTCGTGGCCTGCGACGATCAGCGTCAGGACCTCGTCGATCAACTCCTTATCGGACATCGGTTCACCGCTGTCCCGATCGCGGGTCAGCATGAACATGCTCAAAAAGTCGACATGTTGTTCCGGCACCTGGCGCCGCCTTTGGATCAGTTCGCCGACCAAGCGCGCCAGCGACCGAAATTGAAAGGCAAATTTCAAATCGCGGTTCGATTGCTTGGCCACAACCTCGAAGGGATTGGCCCCCAATTGATGTTCCAATCGCTCCAAGTCGGTCCCGAATATGGACTTGAGCACGATCTCGAGCGTCAATTCACTGGTGTCGCTCGACAAGTTGACCGCTTCGCCGCGCAGGGATTTCGCCGACCAGCGCTCTGCGTATTTGTCGTTCACCTCGGCGATGAGCTTGCTGAATTGATCGATGACGCGGCGGTGGAATGAAGGTTGCAGCATGCGCCGCTGCCTGCGCCAAAAAGCCCCTTCGCTGGTCATGATGCCATTGCCCAGCAGGATCTTGACGCGATCCATGCCCTCGCCCTTGGTGTAATTGCGGTGATTCGTCAGCAGCACCCGTTTGATGTCGTCGGGATGATTGATGACGTAGTTGAACACCCCGCGGCTGGGCGCAAAGACACGATAAACATCGCCGAATCGGGCGAAGTAATCCTGCAATCGCGCCAGCGATTCATCGCTGCCGCCAAGATCGAAGGCTTCGGCCGGCCCCGGCGGAATTGCTACGGTCTGCATGGCGGCATTGTAACTTAGGGATTGCGCCCCACGGAGTGCTTCCCGACAATACCAGCGGTGAGAAAACAACGAGAAAAGGGTGGTCTTCGCAATACCATCTACACACAGCAAACCAGCTCCGGGCGCCGCCTGACGGCGGGGCGTCTCTGGTTGTATAGAATGGCGGCGCCGATCTTTTTGGCGCTGATGCGCATGGTTTGGAGCTGGTGCCGAGAGGTGCGAGTCGTCGGCGGGGAACACATCGCCGCAACGCTTGCGCGTGCACCCTCGTTCATTCCCGTGTACTGGCATCAGCATCAGTTATTCTGCGCCAGGTATTTGTTCGGGCTGCGCGACGCCGGCGTAAAACTCGGTGTATTGATCAGTCCTTCGGTCGACGGCGAGTTCGGCGCCATTATCGTGCGCAGTTTGGGCGGCGAGGTCATCCGCGGATCCTCGACGCATACAGGCGCACGCGCACTGCGCGATTTTTATCAAGCGTTGGTTCACGAGGGCATATCTCCCGTGATTGCGCCCGATGGTCCGCGCGGACCGCCTTGGAAATTCAAGCCCGGCGCATTGCTGCTCGCACAACTTTCCCAACGACCCATTATTCCAATCAGCTATTTCGCGTCGCGCGCGTGGAAGATCAGCTGGGATCGCTTCGTGATCCCAAAGATAGGCTCACGCATCGTGATCGCGGTGGGCGAGCCCGTCTATGTCGCAAAAGGTCTTGATGCGGCAGCTCTTGAACTGCTACAAGCTGATATGGAACAGAGGCTTATACTGCTGTTCGAAACGGCCAAGTCGGCCGTAGACTGAGGGGCGTCGGTAGACCTCGATTGTTCGCGATGGACCGCCCATGACTGTCTCGCGCAGGCCGACGGAGTTTTTAGCTGAAGCTCTATTAATACAATCGCTTAGCTTGTATTCCTTACAACTTATGCGAGAATCCAACCGTATGTCGGCGCCCCGAATCCTAAGAAACTGTGTGACGCATTCGATTTTCTCGATGAACTGAGTGGCAAACTGTTGATCTACAACCGTAACACCTCTGGGACCTGTGACGGCGCATGGCTATAGCTCCAAACGATCCCCGCCACCCAGACCTGACCGCTTCGGACATATTGTCCCCGCACACATGGCCGCCGCGCGGCATGCGGCCCGCCGCCGGACTTGACGTAATTTGCACCAAGATCGCCGTCGATTTTCAAACGATGACGGCCGCCACCGTGCTCGACACCATCATCATCAATTTAGAGCTGCTGCGCGAAGCGACCCGCGTCGACGCAGCTTTCCACATCAGCCTGGACGCCGAGTTGGACGTGTTCAGCGAAATCCAGGTTGCGCGCGGCATGCTGGCCACCGGCAATCCGGAACAATTGCGCGGCCAGTCCCTGGATGTCATGCCGTGGCTGCGCTCGCGTCTGGCGCCTTTGCGGGTATCCGAGCTGCGCGATACCGGCGCGCCTCGCGCCGACCAGCGGGACGATGCCGCGCGGTGGAGTCATCTTGGCATCGGCTCGGTGCTCATGATCGGGTACTTCATCAAAGGCAGACCCGCGGGTGTGCTCGGCATAGCCAACGCGCGGCCCCGCGACAATTGGGAAGTGCAGCTGCATCTTTTGATGAAGCTGGTGGGCAGCAGTCTCGCCACCGGACTCGAGCGCATCGAGATCCAATCTCATTTGGAGGACTTGGAAGAGCGCAACGAACTGGCTCTGTACAGCGCCAACGATGGGCTGTGGGACTTCGACACGCTCAATAATCGCGTGTACCTGTCGCCGCGCTGGAAAGCGATGTTGGGCTACGATGAGAGCGATGTCGGACAGGCGCCTGATTGGCGGACTTTGGTGCACTCGGACGACATGTCGCGCGTGCAGGCGGCCATTCGCGATCACGTTGCGGGCAAGACGCCGATTTTCGAGAGCTTGCACCGCATGCGGCACGCGACCGGCGAATGGCGCTGGGTGATCAGCCGCGCCAAAGCCAAGGTCGACGACAAGGGGCGCCTGTTGCGCCTGGTCGGCGTCGAACTGGACATCACTGAACGCAAACTGTACGAAGAAGCGCTGTTTCGCGAGAAAGAGAGCGCACAAATCACCTTGCAGAGCATCGGCGACGGCGTAATCACCTCAGACGCGAAGGGCGTCATCGACTACGTCAACCCGGTGGCCGAGGCGCTGACCGGTTGGCGTCTCGAGGATAGCCAGGGCCGTGCCATCGAAGAGATCTTTCGGGCCTTTCACGAGGAGACCTGCGAGCCGCTCGAAAATCCGCTCGCGGTGGCCATTCGCCGCACGCGTTCGATCAAATCGGTGCGCCCGATGCTGCTCATACGCCGCGACGGCAATGAAATCTACGTGGAAAGCACCGCATCGCCCATTCGCGACGGCAGCGGCGCGGTGTCCGGCGGCGTCCTGGTGTTCCACGATGTCAGCGAGGCGCGCGAGCTCAACCGCCGCTTGAGTTATCACGCCAGTCATGACGTGCTCACAGGATTGGTGAACCGCCGCGAATTCGAGAATCGCATGGAACGCGCGCTGAAAAGCGCCAAGGCGCGGGAGACCTCCTACGCACTCTGCGTCCTCGATTTGGATCAATTCAAAATCGTCAACGATACCTGCGGCCACAGCGCCGGCGATGCATTGCTGGGCCAGGTTGGCGCGCTGCTGAAATCAAAAGTCCGCTGGCGCGATACGCTGGCGCGTCTGGGCGGCGATGAGTTCGGCATTCTTCTCGAGAGCTGCTCGCTCGATGAGGCCATGCGAACCGCGGAGGCGCTGCGCGAAGCGGTGCGCAACTTCAAGTTTACCTGGGAGGAGCGCACGTTCCGCCTGGGCGCCAGCATCGGCGTCGTGCCCATCTCCGCGGACAATGCCGATGTGGCATCGGTCTTGAGCGCCGCAGACAGCGCCTGTCAGGCGGCCAAGGAAGCCGGCCGCAATCGCGTCCATAGCTTCGAAGAAAATGACATCGATTTGATGCGCAGGCGCCGCGAAATGCAGTGGGCGGCGCGCATCAACAACGCCCTGGAAGAGGGGCGCTTCGAGCTTTTCAGGCAAACCATCATGCCGCTGCAGAAAACCGAAGCCGGCGCGCACTACGAGCTGCTGCTGCGCATGCGCGACGAAGCCGGCAAGATCGTCGGGCCGGATAATTTCATGACCGCCGCGGAACGCTACGGCATTACACCCAGCATCGATCGTTGGGTGATCGAGAACGCGTTTCGCTGGCTGGTGTCCGAAGCGGACGAGCGCGAAAAACTGACGATGTGTTCGATCAATTTGTCCGGCCAGAGCTTGGGTGATGACAAATTCCTGCCCTACGTCATCGACCAATTCCACCGCAGCGGCTTGGATGCGACCAAGATCTGCTTCGAAATCACCGAGACCGCGGCCATTGCAAGCTTCTCGCAGGCGAACAGGTTCATCCAAGCGTTGAAGGAATTGGGGTGCAAATTCGCGCTCGATGACTTCGGTACCGGATTGTCGTCGTTCGGATATCTCAAACATTTCCCGGTCGATTACTTGAAGATCGACGGCAGTTTCGTCAAAGAAATACTGCATGATCCCATCGACCGCGAAATGGTTCGGTCGATCAATGAGATCGGTCACCTGACCGGCAAACAAACCATCGCCGAGTTTGCCGAGAATCAGGAAATCATCAATATGCTGCAAAGCCTGGGCGTCGACTATGCTCAAGGCTACGGGGTGTCGCAGCCGCAGCGCGTGCTGAAGGCCGCCAACAGCGTCTGACCGATTTTTGCGCTTACCCGCGCCATTCGAACCGCATCGACAAGTCCACGGCGCGCACGTGCTTCGTGATGCTGCCGACGGAAATGAAGTCGACTCCGGTGGCGGCGATTTCGCGAATATTGCCGGCAGTTATTCCGCCGGAAGCCTCGAGCTTCAAAGGTCGCTGCGCGCGAGCATTGAGCGCCACCGCTTCGCGCATCGGGACCGGGGAGAAGTTGTCCAGCATGGCGATATCGGCGCCGGCTTCGATCGCCTGCTGCAATTGCGGCAGATTCTCCACCTCGACCTCGATCGGCACCTTGCCGGCCGCGCGCTTGGCCGCCGCCACCGCCATCGCAATGGAGCCAGCCGCCACGATGTGGTTTTCCTTGATCAGAATTCCGTCGAAAAGCCCCATGCGGTGATTGTGTCCGCCGCCGACGCGGACCGCGTATTTTTGCGCCGATCGCAGGCCCGGAATTGTTTTGCGCGTGTCAAGCAGCCGGCAATTCGTACCTTCGAGAAGCACCGCATAGGAGTGCGCGGCGGTTGCAGTACCGGAGAGCAGCTGCAAGAAATTGAGTGCGCAGCGTTCGCCGGTCAACAGGGCGCGAGCCGGACCTTCGACCGTGAACAGTCGCTGATTGATTTGGGCGCTATCGCCCTCGGCCACCTGCCAGTCGAAGCTCACCCGGGGGTCCAATTGCCGAAAACTCGCCTCGACGTAAGGTCTGCCGCAAATGATCGCCGCCTCGCGGGTGACCACAAAAGCACGGCCGGTACTGGCAGCCGGAATCAAAGCCGCGGTTAAATCGCCGGGACCGATGTCTTCAGCGAGAGCGCGCGCAACCTGCTGCGGCAGATCCGCAGGCGTAGGCACCGATGAGCGCACCGGGCCTGTCACCGATGCCTACCTTAAGCCTTCAGAAGGGCAGACCGTGCATCGGTCCGACCATGCACATCAGCATGGGAATGGACAGTAGAAAATTGGTGCGCGAGGCGTACAGCGCGATTTTGCGCGCCTTGGCCTTTTCTTCATCGGTGGCCGGCACGATTCCCAAAATCTTCTTCTGGTTCGGCCAAATCAATCCCCATACATTGAACAGCATGATGGTACCCAGCCATGCGCCGATGCCGATGATGAGATTGGGGCGGGAAAACTGCGTATCGGCCAGACTCAACGTAAACGCACTGACGAAGCGGCCGTGGGTCTGCGACAGCAGCCAGGCGCCCAGCAGCCAGGTGCCGAGTGCGGACCAGCGAAACCACAGCAATGCACGCGGCGCTATGTATTTATTGACGCCGGCGCCGCCAGGTCCGCCCTTATCGGCCGCCGCCGCCGCCAAGCCGGGCGTCTGCACGGCATTGAAGTAGTAAAGGAGTCCAATCCAGAAGATGCCGAATATGATGTGCAGCCAGCGCGTGAGCGCAGCCAGCGTGATCGTGTTAACCGTGAGCCCCCCCTCCACGAGGGCTGCAATCACGACAGCGAGCACGAATCCTAGGATTAAAGGCCATTTGACGGTTGTTAGCGGATTCATGCGATTCCCTCCATAATTTTATGCGTCGGACCCCCCGCCACTGCGCGGATCGTGCGCTGCGGCAGGCTGGAAGAATAGGTGACTGACCCCAATAATTCAACGCTGGCGGACCCCTTCCCGGCCCTTATCGCCCGGTCAAAAACGGCATTTGGCGCGCAAACGGGTACTGTGGGGGCGGTTATCGTACAATTGCGATTGGGGCGAGCGGCCGGCTCCCAAAGCCCGAATCATGTGGAGATTGTCGACTATGGATGCTATCGAACGAATCAAAGCCCAGTTGTCAGCCGCCCCGGTGGTGCTGTACATGAAGGGCACGCCCGATTTCCCGCAATGCGGGTTTTCCGCTCAGACGGTGGGTGCATTGCGCGCCTGCAAGGCCCAATTTGCGCACGTCAATATATTTGAAGACCCGGAAGTTCGCGAAGCGCTGAAGACGTACTCGAAGTGGCCCACCTTTCCACAGCTGTACGTCAACGGCGAGCTGGTCGGCGGCTGCGATATCACCCTGGAAATGTACAAGAGCGGCGAACTGAAGCAGCTGCTGGCGGAGGCGGGCGCGGTCCCCGCTTAGAGCTCGGCGTCCGGCGACGCGTCAACGGCGTCGCCCGATGGCTCAACTTCCAAGGGTCCCATGGCGGCCAATCGACGGCGGCTGGCCTCGAACACACCTTGGAACTGATTGCACACGGTGCAGAAAAGATCCGCCGTCCGCTCGGCATCGTACGCAGCGGAATGTGCTGAAGAAGTGTCCCAATCCAGCCCGGCAGCCAGCGTCGCCCGCATCAACACGGTCTGGCCGAAGGCAACGCCGCCGAGAGTTGCGGTATCGAAGCATGAGAAGGGGTGAAACGGATTGCGTTTGACCTGTGTGCGCGCGACCGCGGCATTCAAGAAATTCAAGTCGAAGAAGGCGTTGTGGCCCACCAACACGGCGCGGCTGCAATCCGCCGCTCGAATGGCGGTTCGAATCTCGCGGAATATGCGCTGCAGCGCGTCGTCCTCTGCGATCGCAGGGCGCAGCGGATGATGGGGGTCGATACCGTTCACCGCCAGCGACGCCGGTTCCATGTTGGCGCCGGGAAACGGAGTCACGTGGTAGCGATGTGTCTCACCGCGCACCAGCGTGCCGTCGCTGCGCATGTCGATGAGCACCGCGGCGATCTCCAGCAGTGCGTCAGTCTGCGCATTGAACCCGCCGGTTTCCAGGTCGACAACCACCGGTAGAAAGCCGCGGAAGCGCGTCGCGAAAGTGATCGGAGCGATCTGCGTCATGACTCTTCGACCGCAGCCAGACGCCACCCCACCGGCTCGCCCGCGCGATACGGCACCAGTGTCCCGCCTGCGAACTCGTACGCTCGCGGCGGCACCCAGGGCTCCTTGATCAACGTGATGCTGTCATCGTGGCGAGGCAGCCCGTAAAAATCGGCGCCGAAATGGCTGGCAAACGACTGCAGCCGGTCGAGCCGGCCGACGGAATCGAACGCTTCGGCGTACAACTCGATGGCCGCATGAGCCGTGAACATGCCGGCACAGCCGCAGGCATTCTCTTTGGCGGCTCGTTCGTGGGGCGCGCTGTCCGTGCCCAGAAAAAAACGCGGATTGCCGCTGGTCGCAGCCGCAAGCAGAGCCCGCCGATCACGCTCGCACTTCAAAATCGGCAAGCAGTAATAATGCGGCCTGATGCCGCCGGCGAAAATCGCATTGCGATTATGCAGCAGATGCTGCGGCGTGATGGTGGCCGCGACGCCGGCCCGCGCGTCGGTCACGAATTCGACCGCACGCTCGGTGGTAATGTGCTCGAACACCACGAACAGCTTGGTGAAGCGTTCGAGCAGGGGCGCGAGCACGGCATCGATGAAATGTGCTTCGCGGTCGAATACATCGACATCAGCCTGCGGCGATTCGCCGTGCACCAGCAATCGCATTCCGATCTCCTCCATGCGCTCGAGTACCCGATGCACTTTCTTGATGTTGCTGACTCCGGCGTCCGAATGCGTCGTGGCGCCGGCAGGGTAGAGCTTGACGCCGTAGATGAATCCGCTCGCTTGCGCACGATCGATCTCATCCGCGGTCGTCGTATCCGTCAGATACAGCGTAAGCAGGGGCTGAAATCGGCTATTGGCGGGCAGTGACGAGACGATGCGCTGTCGATAGGCGCCGGCCATGTCGGCCGTTGTAATCGGCGGCGTAAGATTGGGCATGACGATGGCCCGCCCGAAGCGCTCCGCAGTAAACTTGACGACATCCTTGAGAGCGGCGCCGTCGCGCAAATGTACATGCCAGTCATCGGGCCGTTGCATGCGCAAGCGGGTCATTTGCGAGCCGCCGTTGCAGGCGGCCAGCCGCGGCGCAGCAGATCGAGCGTATAGCGAACGCCGAACCCGGTAATCTCCGTGGCGATGTGCGCGAGGCCGCCGTGCCGCGTGCCGGCAGCAAGATCGAGGTGCAGCCAAGGGATTTCCTTCGGCACGAAGCGATTCAAAAAACGTGCCGCCAGTATGTGATCGCCCTTGCTATCGGCAGCGCATTGCTGTACATCGGCGACGCTGCTCTCCAAATCCGTGTCGTAGTCGCTGTCCATCGGAAAACACCAGACCCGTTCGCCGCTGCTGATGCCGGCGGCCTCGATCAGATCGCGCGCCGCGGGGCGATTGGTGAAGGCGCCGCTGTAGCGCTCGGTCAGCGCGTACACGCAGGCGCCGGTAAGGGTCGCATAATCGATGATGGCGCGCGGCTTCCTGTTCGACGCCAGGCTGAGCGCGTCCGCCAGCACCATGCGACCCTCCGCGTCGGTGTGTATGACTTGAATGGTCGTGCCATTCGCGGCGCGCACGATGTCTTGCGGCTTGTAGGCGAGCGGTCCGATACGGTTCTCGGTGATCGCCAGCCAGCAATCCGCGGCCAGCGGCGAGCGCAGCGCCTGCAGCGCATACAGGCTGCCCAATGCGACCGCACTGCCTTCCATGTCGGTGTGCATGTCCAGCATGCCCTTATGCGCCTTCAAGTTCGTGCCGCCGGTATCGAAGCAAATGCCCTTGCCCACCAGGCTCACCGCCGCGGTTGCGGCGCCGCGTGGCCGGTAGGACAGATAGGCAATGCCGGCATCCCGTGCGCCGTTGCCGCGCGATACCGCGAGAAACGCGCCCGCCCCCAGGCGCTTCAGCTGCGTCTCGCCGTAGAACTTGAAACCCAGCCTCAGTCGCTGCGCGAACTGCTTCAGCAACCGGCGATAAGCATTCGCGTCCAGGGTGCTGGGCGGCAGGGCCGTGAGCCAACGCGCAAGATTGTTGCCGGCAGCAGTCGCCAGCGTCAGGTCAAGTTCGGGAAGCTTGGCTCTGCGCGCGACATCGATGCGGCCGAGGCGCGCACGATTTTTCGGTTTGCTCTTGAAGGTCGCGAGGCGAAACGCGGCCGCCTGCAGCGCCGCGATGGCGGCAATGCAGGCCGCGTTGGCGGGCGCCGCCGCGCAGCCTTGCTGCCAAAGCAGCACCGACTGGGGGTCGCCATCGAGCACGCTGCGCGCGAGTTTGCCGGCGGCCTGCAAACGCTCGAAAGTGCTGGCGCTGCCGGCTACGCATGCGACGTTGAGCAGCGTCTGTGCCTCGGTACCAACCCGCAATTGGAATGTGTCGCCGGCCTTGCGAACTTTGCGCTCGAACAGAGCGCGCAGCGGCGTGCCGTGCGGCAATGCCTTGAAGTCCGCCTCCGTTGGGGCGACGGGCAAGAACAGCAAAGCGCTTGCATAGCGAGCGAGCACGGACACGGTAATGCCTGCGCGCAACTCGCGCACCGGCACGAGGAGTTGGTCAAAGGGCAAGCGAGTCGGCATATCGTAAAACCGCAAAGGTATCGCGATCTGATCCCTTGCTTGACCGTGAAAAACCAAACCCCGAAGATAGCCTAAGGGCAAACGCGGTGGCAGTCAGCGCAGCGGCGCTGTAACGTGCCTGCCATCTTAACAGGACACGTGGGTGTGTGCATTTTATGACGCAACAATCGCCGTTCGAAGATATTGATCCGGTTGAAACTCAAGAATGGCTGGAATCCATCGATTCGGTCTTGCGAGCACAGGGACCGGAACGCGCGCACTTCCTGTTGGAAAAATTGGTCGACTTCACGCGCCGTTCGGGCGCGTATCTGCCGTTCAAACCCAACACGGCGTATCTCAACACCATATCCAAAGCGCAGCAGCCGGATTACCCCGGCGATCGATCGTTGGAGCGGCGCAACGAAGCGTTTATTCGCTGGAATGCGCTTGCCATGGTCGTGCACGCGAACCGCTCGAACGCGGAATACGGCGGCCACATCGCGACCTACGCGTCGGCCGCTACGCTGTACGAGGTCGGCTTCAATCATTTTTGGCGCGCGCGCAGCGCGGCGCATCCCGGAGACATGATCTATATACAGGGTCATTCGAGTCCCGGCATTTATGCACGCGCTTACCTCGAGGGCCGCTTCGATGAAGGCCAGCTGCAGCGTTTCCGTCAGGAAGTGCGCGGCGGAGGATTGTCATCCTATCCACATCCTTGGTTGATGCCCGATTTCTGGCAGTACCCCACGGTGTCGATGGGTTTGGGTCCGATGATGGCGATTTTTCAAGCGCGATTCGTGCGCTATTTGGAGCATCGCGGCATCGTGCCGCCGTCCGACCGGAAGGTGTGGGCGTTCCTCGGCGACGGCGAAATGGACGAACCGGAGTCGATGGGCGCACTCACCATGCCGGTGCGCGAGAAACTCGACAATCTCATCTTTGTGATCAATTGCAATTTGCAGCGCCTCGACGGCCCGGTGCGCGGCAACGGCAAGATCATTCAAGAACTCGAGGCGGCGTTCCTCGGCGCCGGCTGGAACGTCATCAAAGTGCTGTGGGGCTCGCGCTGGGATCCGTTGCTGGAGCGCGATCATGAGGGGCTGCTCAAGCGCTTGATGGAAGAATGCGTGGACGGCGAGTATCAGAACTTCAAATCCAAGGGCGGCGCCTATACGCGCGAGCATTTCTTCGGCAAATACCCGGAGCTGAAGGAAATGGTCGCCAATATGTCCGATGAGGAGATTTTTCGCTTGAATCGCGGCGGTCATGATGCACAGAAGGTCTACGCGGCGTACGCCTCAGCCGTGGCGAATGCGGGCGCACCCACCGTGATTTTGGCGAAAACGGTCAAGGGCTTCGGCATGGGCAAGGCGGGCGAAGGCCTGATGTCCACGCATCAACAGAAAAAACTCAGCGACGATGCGCTCAAAGAGGTGCGCGACCGCTTCAATATTCCGATCAGCGACGAGGAAATCGCCGGCCTGACATTCAGAAAGCCGGCCGCGGACAGCGAAGAGATGCGCTACTTGCAGGCGCGACGCGCGGCCCTCGGCGGCTACCTGCCGGCGCGCATTGCGGCGGCCGCGCCCCTGGTGGTGCCGCCGCTCGAGGCGTTCAGCGCTCTGCTCGAGGGCACCGGTGAGCGCGAGATTTCCACCACCATGGCGTTGGTGCGCATGCTGACCTTGTTGGTCAAGGACAAGAACATCGGCCAGCACGTCGTTCCCATCATACCGGACGAGGCACGGACCTTCGGCATGGAAGGAATGTTCAGGCAGATCGGCATCTACTCGTCGGTGGGCCAGCTATATACGCCCCAGGATGCCGACCAGCTCATGTTCTACCGCGAGGACAAGCAAGGGCAGATTCTCGAGGAAGGCATCAATGAAGCGGGGAGCCTGTGCTCTTGGATCGCCGCCGCCACTGCCTACGCGAATCATGGCGTCAGCATGGTGCCGTTTTATATTTACTATTCGATGTTCGGATTCCAGCGAGTCGGGGATTTCATTTGGGCGGCGGGCGACAGCCGCGCGCGCGGATTCCTGGTCGGCGGTACCGCCGGCCGCACCACTCTCGCCGGCGAGGGACTGCAGCATCAGGATGGGCACAGCCAACTGGTGGCGACCACGGTGCCGAACTGCGTGGCCTATGATCCGACCTACGCATATGAATTGGCGGTCATCGTGCAGGATGGTCTGCGGCGCATGTATCAAGAGCAGGAAAGCGTTTTTTACTATATCACCTGCATGAACGAGAACTACGCACATCCGGCGATGCCGGCCGGCGTGGCGCAGGGCATTCTCAACGGCATGTACTTGCTGCAAATCGGCGGCCGCGGCAAGGTGCGCGTGACGCTGTTTGGATCGGGCACTATTTTGCGCGAAGTGCTGGCGGCGGCGGAACTGCTGGAAAAGAATTACGGCGTTCCCGCCGATGTGTATTCGGTGACGAGCTTCAGCGAGCTGCGCAAGAACGCGCTGGCGATCGAGCGCCGGAATATGCTGCACTCGAACGAGACGCGGCAGCAGAATTACATCCAGCAAGCATTGGCGGATCGCGAAGGTCCTTTCATTGCCGCAACCGACTACATGAAGGTGGTGGCGGATCAAATTCGCCAATGGATACCCGGACCCTATACGGTGCTGGGAACCGATGGCTTCGGACGCAGCGATTCGCGCGCCGAGCTGCGGCGGTTTTTTGAAGTGGACCGGCACTATGTCGTGGTCGCCGCACTCAAGGCGCTGGCCGACGAAGCCAAGATAGATACCCAAACGGTGAGCAAGGCCATGCAGACCTTCGGCATCGATCCGGACAAACCCAATCCCTTGACGGTCTAGGCAGACATCGTGGCTACTCCCATACAAGTGCTGGTTCCGGACATCGGCGGTTTCAAGGACGTCGATGTGATCGACGTGTTGGTCAAGGACGGCCAGCAGATCGAGAAAGAAACGCCCCTGATAACCCTCGAAACGGAAAAGGCGGCAATGGATGTGCCGGCTCCCGAGGCCGGCAAGATTACCCAGGTCAAGATCAAGGCCGGCGATAAGGTATCCGAGGGTTCGCTGATTCTGTTGCTCGAGCCGGCCGCGGCGGCCGGCGCGCTGCCGACGCCCAAGCCAAGCGCCGCGGCCGCGCCGGTCGAAGCGAAAAAATCAGCGCCCGTCGCGCCATCTGCCGCGGACACGGGATCCGCCCCGAGTGCCGCGGCGGTGCCCACCGCCGGGCCGACTGCCGCTGCGGCGCCAAGCGCCGCAGCCGCGCCGCGCGCCGCCGCGACCATCGACGAACAGGCGTTTTCCAAGGCTCATGCAAGTCCCTCGGTGCGCAAATTTGCCCGCGAGCTCGGCGCAGACTTAGGCCACGTGAAAGGAACCGGCATCAAGGGCCGCATTACGCCTGATGATGTGAAGGCTTACGTGAAAGGTCTGCTGACCGCGGCGCGCGGCGCAGCGCCGGCAACGGCGCTGCCGAAAGTGCCGGTGGTGGACTTCGCGCAGTTCGGAGCCGTGGAAGTTAAACCGTTATCGCGCATACAGAAGATTTCCGGCGCGCGTCTGCAGGCCAGCTGGATCAATCTGCCGCACGTGACCCAGCACGAAGACGCGGATATTACCGAGCTCGAAGATGCGCGCGCTGCATTGAAGAGCAAGGCATCTCGAGAGGGGGTGAAGCTCACGCCGCTGGCCTTCATCGTCAGGGCCTGTATTTTGTCGCTGCAGGAATTTCCGCGCTTCAATGCATCGCTGGATGCGAGCGGCGAAAATCTGATTTTCAAAAAGTACTTCAACATCGGATTCGCGGCCGACACGCCGAATGGGCTGATGGTGCCGGTCATCGCGAACGCCGACCGGCTGAGTCTCTATGAGATTGCGCGAGCGCTGGCGGCAATGTCGGAAAAGGCCCGATCCGGGAAATTAAAAGCCACGGAAATGCAGGGCGGGACTTTTACGATTTCCAGCTTGGGCGGAATCGGCGGCACGTCATTCACGCCCATCATCAATGCGCCGGAAGTCGCTATTCTGGGAGTCTCGAGGTCCTCCCAGAAACCCGTCTACGAGCGCGGTGCATTCGTACCGCGGCTGATGCTGCCGCTGTCGTTGTCCTACGATCATCGGGTAATCGACGGCGCCGAGGCGGCTCGCTTCGTGGTATTTCTGGCCAAAACCTTGAGCGATGTGAAGGCGTTGTTATGAGCACGGTCGAGGTGCGCGTTCCGGATCTCGGCGATGCCAAGGACGTCAGTGTTCTTGACGTGCTCGTGCAGAAGGGCAACACAGTCAGCGTCGAGGACCCGTTGATAACGCTGGAGTCCGAAAAGGCCTCCATGGACGTACCGTCGCCGGTGCGCGGCGTGATCAATTCGATCGACATCAAGAAGGGCGACGCCGTATCGGCGGGCGCGTTGATTGCCACCGTGCAAGTGACGGATGAGCCGGCCGCGCCGCCGCCGCTGAAACCCGCCGATGGCGCCGCTGCGACTGCCGGCGCGCCCGCCGCCCGCTCGCCCGCTGCTGCCCCTGCCGCCGCGGCCGTGACGAGCACCCAGGACGCTGGCAGCGCCGCCGCCGCGGCACCGCCGGGGGCCGCTGATCTGGTTGTGCTCGGCGCTGGTATCGGCGGCTACACCGCGGCATTCCGCGCGGCAGATTTGGGCCTAAGAGTTGCGTTGATTGAACGTTGGCCGGTGCTGGGCGGCGTGTGCCTGAACGTCGGCTGCATTCCATCGAAAGCGCTGTTGCACGCGGCCAAGGTGATCGAAGAAGCCGCCGATATGGCCGGCTGCGGCATCGTATTCGGGCCGCCGCAAATCGACCGCGACCGCTTACGCGCCTGGAAAAATCGAGTGGTCACAAGATTGACCAACGGGCTCAGTTTGTTGGCGAAGCAGCGCAAAGTGGAGGTGATTTCCGGCGACGCCAGATTCAACGGGCCGTATGCGCTGGATGTGAATGGCGCGAAGGGTGCGCGCCGCGTGGAATTCAAGCAATGCATCATCGCGGCAGGATCCGAATCGGCCCGGCTGCCCGGCTTGCCGGACAATCCGCGCATAATCGATTCCAGCGGCGCGCTGGAATTGCCGCTCGATTGCAAGCGGCTGCTGGTGATTGGCGGCGGCATCATCGGCCTGGAATTGGCCTGCGTCTATGATTCGCTCGGCGTGCGTGTCACGGTGGTCGAGTTGACCGATGGGCTCATGCCCGGCACGGATCGCGATCTCGTGCGACCTTTGCAGAAGCGGATCGAGAAGCGCTACGAGCGAATCCTGGTGAATACCAAGGTTGCCAAGCTCGAAGCCGTGCCGGAGGGCCTGCGGGCGTCATTTGCCGGTCCCGATGCACCCGAGCCGGGTACATACGATTACGTGTTGGTTGCAGTCGGCCGCAGCGCCAACGGCAATGCAATCAATGCCGCCGCGGCCGGTGTGGCGGTTGACTCGCGCGGCATCATTGCGGTAGACAAACAGATGCGCACCAATGTGCCGCATATTTTTGCGATCGGCGATGTGGTGGGCGCCCCCATGCTGGCGCATAAAGCCTCGCACCAGGGCAAGGTCGCCGCGGAAGTCGCTGCGGGACACAAATCCTCGTTCGACGCGCGCTGCATTCCTTCAGTGGCATATACCGATCCGGAAGTCGCCTGGCTGGGCGTGACTGAGAGCGAAGCGAAGGCGCAAGGCATTCAGTTCGGAAAGGGTATGTTCCCTTGGGTAGCAAGCGGGCGCGCCCTGGCGCTCAATCGCGACGAAGGCTTTACCAAGTTACTGTTCGATAAAGACACGCGCCGCCTCATTGGAGCGGGTATCGTCGGTACCAATGCCGGCGACTTGGTGGCCGAATTGGCGCTGGCGATCGAAATGGGTGCGGATGCCGCAGATATCGCCCTGACCATCCATGCCCATCCAACATTATCGGAAACCATCGGGTTTGCCGCGGAAGCCTTCGAAGGCACGTTGACGGATCTTTATATCCCCAAACGATAGGATTCCCATGCGTGTGACCGACACAGCGGCTGCAATTTTCCTCGCCATAGTCGTGGGGGGCGCCAACGCCCCGGCGCTTGCCGCCGATTCCTGCACGGACTTCAAGTGGGACGTGAGCAAGGAACGAGCGCTATTCGCCGGGCCGGCGGCCTCCTTGGCGGGCGGCGCGAACGTCAAATCCGCGCCCGTTATCGTGCCCAACCGCCTCTACCAGGTGCAGCTGCTGCCGCAAGCCAGAGTGCGCTTTGCCGCCCGCCCCGGCAAGCAGACGCCGCCAGCCGGCGCCTACGCAGGCCTGGCTAGGTTGAAAATTCCCGAGTCCGACAGCTATCGCGTTGCCATCGACGCTCAGTTCTGGATCGACGTGGTGTCGAAGGGGTCGCTGTTGGCGGCAAAGGACTTCCAGGGACAACACGGCTGCAACGCGCCGCATAAAATCGTCGAGTTCTATCTGGCAGGAACTCAGCCTTTCATCCTGCAACTGAGCAGTGCGACCACGGATCGCATCCGGCTGACGATTACTCCGACACCGGCAAGAAAACTCTAAATTGCCGGTTATGGCGCCGCGATACAGTCCCTGAGAAAGGCCGTTTTCTCGGTGCCGACCAACTTCTTGGTCTTGGCCTCTTGCAGGCAGGCCGTACGCTTGGCGTGCTTTGCAGCAGCATCACCGGCGGCTGGGGTGGTCGCCGCGGAGGTTGCCGAGGCCGCCGAGGGCGCGGTGCCCGCCGATGGCGCCGTCGCCGCGGATTGCGCGGCCGTCTGGGTCATGGCCGATTGCACGGCGAATAGCGCGGCGCAAAGACTAAGGCAGCTCGCCGCCATTCCAAGACGCATACCACTTCCTCGAAACCTACACGGGCACCAGCGCTCCTTGTCAGCATAGCGTCCGAACCCACCCGGGCCGATGAAGCGCGCATGAAGGTTACTTAACCTTTGAGCGCTGATCAGCGCTGCCTCAAGCGCTCGCGGGCCATTGTCAGATACTGACCTTCGTCCGGCGGCAGGCCGCTGCGCTGTGCTTGCCACAGCGCTTCGCCAAGGGCCTCCATGAGGGCGTGCTCCGCGCCGTGCGAGTCTCCGTAGCGCGCCTGCAATTGACGGTGCAATTCACGGACCCCCGGCGGCCGGTCGATGGCCAGCTGCTCGCGAACCGCGAGGTGTAGACCCAGGTGCAAAAACGGATTCTCGGCGCCGGTGCCCGGCTCGACGCTGAGCGCGGCGTCCACATCGCCGAGGACAGCCTGAAATTCAGGGTGCGCGCCGATCACATCGGTTATCAGGGCCTCGAGCGGTGTGAGGGGAGAACCCGACAAATGCTTGGCCCAAGCCTGCGCATAAGCAAGCCTGAGCTGTTCCCGGGTGTAAGAATCGAACACAGTCACACCTTGGTCTTGCGACGATACTCGCACAGGTCCGCGATGATACAGGTCGGGCACGCGGGAACACGGGCTTTGCAAACATAGCGTCCGTGCAAAATCAACCAATGGTGCGCGTCCCTCAAGTATTCGGGCGGCACGAATTTCAGAAGTTTCTCCTCGACCGCGCGCACGGTCTTGCCGGGTGCGAGTCCCGTGCGATTGGCGACCCTGAAGATATGGGTGTCCACGGCCATGGTGGCCTGCCCGAATGCGGTGTTCAAAATGACATTCGCCGTCTTGCGCCCGACGCCGGGCAGCTGCTGCAGCGCTTCGCGCGACTCAGGCACCGCGCCGCCGTGCCTTTCCAGCAGCAATCGGCAGGTCGCGATGATGTTCTTGGCCTTGGCATTGTACAGGCCGATGGACTTGATATAGGCCGAGAGTCCCGCGGCCCCCAAGGCCAAAATCGCGGCCGGGGTGTCGGCGACTCGGAACAATTCTTGCGTTGCTTTGTTCACGCTTTTGTCGGTTGCCTGCGCCGAGAGAATGACGGCGATCAAAAGCTCGAACGGGGATTTATAGTTCAATTCGGTGCGCGGGTGCGGATTCATTTCCCGCAGCCGCGCGAATATTGCGCGGCGCTTGGCAGAGTTCACGGCATTGCCTGGCGACGCGCTGCGATGGCTTTCTTCGCGTCGAGTTGCCGCTGCCGCTCGGCCGCGCGATTCAAAATTCGCGAGTTGTGGGCCGCGAAGCGTTCGCGGCTCAACGCCGCTTGCTGCGCGGCGGGCTGCGCAGCCGGGCGCATCTCGATGCAGTCGACAGGGCACGGCGGCAGACACAGCTCGCAGCCGGTGCAGCGATCGATGAGCACGGTATGCATGTATTTTTGAGCGCCGACGATGGCATCGACCGGGCAGGGCGCCAAGCAGCGGGCGCAACCGATGCAGCGGGCTTCGTCGATCCAGGCGACGCGCGGCGGTGCTTCAACGCCGTGGACAGGGTTCAAGGCCTGCACCGGCCGATTCAGCAAGCGTGCCAATGCATGAATGGTCGCCGCGCCGCCGGGTGGGCATTGATTGATCTGCGCATCGCCGTTGGCGATCGCGGCGGCATACGGGGCGCAACCGGCATAACCGCAACGCGTGCATTGAGTCTGGGGCAGCAACGCATCGATGCGCGCCGCAAGCTCTGGCGCGATCTCGTTACTCATGTCATTTGATGCGCATGCCCGGCGCTGCTCCTGAATCCGGCGACAGTACGAAAATATCCTTGCCGCCTGGCCCTGCGGCCAACAACATCCCCTCCGAGATGCCGAAGCGCATTTTGCGCGGCTCCAGATTCGCGACGACGACGATGAGCCGTCCCGGCAATGACGCATGATCGTATGCGGCACGAATGCCGGCAAAGATCTCGCGCTCACCCAGTTCACCCACGTCCAGGTGCAGCTTCAGCAGCTTGTCGGCGCCGGGAACCAGCTCGGCGCGGAGCACTTTGGCGACCCGCAGGTCGATACGCAAAAAATCATCGATCGAAATCAAATTGCCTTCGACCGCGTTCGCCGCCGCGATGGTCGCCGTATCCGATGCGCCAAGCGCCGGTGCGGAGGGCGCCGCGGCTTCCGGCTCGACCAAGCGCGCCACGACCTTGGCATCGAGCCTAAGCGCCAGCGGCTCATAAGGAGTGATCGCCGTGCCAAGCAGCGGCGCTGCCGCGTGTGCCCAGCTCCAGTCCGATTCCTGAAAGAATCGGCGCGCTTTGGCCGCCATGTCCGGCAACACGGGCTGCAGATAAATCATCAGCACCCGGAACAGGTTCAACGCTTGCGTGCAAACGCTCTGCACCTCGACCGCGTTGTGCGGATCCTTCGCCAGCATCCAGGGCTTGCGTAAGTCTACATATTGATTGGCGCGGTCGGCCAACGCCATGA